>ERZ1292629.1787-Hain-H43-01um-R1-1787-length-19875-cov-7_pt1 | contig 19875 bp, 29 predicted proteins | sample MGYA00564399_ERZ1292629 | MGnify/ENA primary metagenome ERZ1292629 (study PRJEB36523, sample SAMEA6512636) | groundwater metagenome | collected 2019-01-08 | study: AquaDiva: Metagenomics assemblies of 32 groundwater samples | reverse complement strand
CGTTCTCGGCGCTCCTGAAGCAGCAGTTCCGCTACGGCTACCAGGCGGAGCCGGAGCAGGGCCCGCTGAAGCTCGCCGAGCTCCAGAAGCGGGCGACGGCGCTCCAGAACGAGCGCCAGCAGTGCATCGCCAAGCTCCAGACCCTCGACGGGGCGCTCCAAGAGAACAATTATTGGGGCCAGGTCGCGGATCTCCGGCTCAAGGGCGGCCATGTGAAATTAAATGAAGATAGTTAGCCTGTGCGGAGTCTACGCGATCATTCACCGACCTTCCGGCGCGGCTTACGTCGGAAGTTCTCACGATATCGTGCGGCGATGGAGTGTGCATCTTCATCGTCTATCCGCTGGTCGTCACCATGCCCGGCGGTTGCTCGATCTCTGGCTTCTTGATGGTCCGACGGCGTTCGCCTTCGTAGTGCTTCAGTCGTGTCCGCGTGATGTCCTCGCAGAACGCGAACAGGAATGGCTCGATATCTTTGGTGAACTCCTGAATACCCATCGCCTCACTCGGGTCTGCCCAACACTTGATCCCGAGATTGCGGCGCGGGGTGGCCAGAGTCGAATCGGACGTATCGTCTCGGAGGAGACACGGGCAAGACTTCGTGCTGCTACCGCGATTTCATGGGCCTGCGGCGATCATCCGCGTGTACAGACGGTTGAGATAAAACATCGAATCTCCGAAAGTTTACGATGCGCCTACGCCGAGGGCCGACATACCAGGTCCATTCATCAAGAGACGCGAGCGAAAATCAGCGCGAGCCTTCTCGGGCGCGTTCATCATTCGGAAGAAATCCGGAAGCGCATTAGCGCTGGCACACGGTTCGCGCTCGCTCAGCCAGACGTAAAGGCCAAATTAGGCGATGCCCGGCGCGCGTCCTGGGTGACTCGGCGGGAACAGGAGACGTAACCATGCGGCTCGGTCGATACTTCAGCTGCTCGCGGGATGTAGGGAGCTAAGTCATGCTGCTCGCTAGTCAGTACACCGCTGATATCAGCGGGACGACGACCACGGGTGTCCTTCTGGCCGCCGCCCTGTCCTTCGACGCCAACTATGTACGGATCGTGAACACAGGGACGATCGGACTCCGGGCGACGTTCAACAGCACGGCCGCCTCGACGGGCGATTATGCGATCCCGGCCGGGACAGACCGCGAGCTCTACCTCTTGACAGCGAAGTTCTCGATCATGACGACATCCACCTCGACGGATGGGAGTGACTGGCGCCAAGCGCGCGTGCTCGCATTAGGGGGGTGAGGAATGGAGACGCCGAGCTTCTATTCGACCTACCATCAGATGTCGGCCTCCAGCTCCTGGACGGCCACGTTCTTCCCCGTCGATCTGGTCGTCTTCGGGTTCCCGGCCGCCCAGGTGCGAATTAACAACGCTTGCAGCGACCGGCTCTTCTATGCGGTCGGCGGGCAGGCGCCGAGCACCAAGGGCGACTTTCTCAATGGGTGCAGCGCGCTCGTCGTTAGCGGCGCGCAATTCGGGGGGGTTCAGCTCATGACGACGACCAGTTCATGCACCGCGCGCCCATTCGTTGGCGTCGCGGCGTGGGCCTCAGCATGACGATCACCGGCGTCTACGCCATCATTCATCGCTCTTCGGGAGCAGTCTATGTAGGAAGCTCCCACAATATCGTCCGGCGATGGGGTCGGCATGTCTCCGCTTTATCCAATGGTCGGCATCATTCTCCCAAACTTCTTGATCTGTGGCTGTTGGATGGATCAGCGGCCTTTACGTTTCTCATCTTGGAGCAATGCCCCAGAGAGGATCTTGCCCTCCGGGAGCAGGAATGGATGGATTCATTCGCCTCGCTCCTCAACCGATCCCGGACGGCGAAACATTGTCCGACGCTTGATCCGATCATCGCCGCTAAAGTCGGGGCGAGCCATCGCGGCCAGCGTCATCCTCCTGAGTGGCGGGCGCATATCAGTGTCGGATTGCTAGGTCATCCGGTCTCGGAAGAGGCGCGGGCGAAGATGCGCGCATCATACTGCCCACACCCGATTACGCCTGAAACCCGTGCGAAGATGATCAAGAGCCGACAGCATAATGGATGGATTATTTCTGCTGAGACTAGAGCAAAGATCGGTGCCGCAAATCATGCAGCGTGGCAGAGGCGCCGGATGGAGATTCAGTCATGAGTCCTGTCCAAGGGGAATGGTTCAACCAAAACGCCCGGCCGATCCTCAAGAGCGAGAACCAGGTCAGCCAGGACATCGCCTCCTGCGACCTCGGGGATGGGATCGTCACGAGCGAGAAGGCGACCGCCAGCCTCCGCCACCACACGATCGCGCTTTACTTTGACGGGACGACCTCCACGGAGGCGGCGGGCGTCGCCGTCGTGGAGTCCACGGCCCTGGTCGCCTGGCGCCCGCGGGTCGCCGTCAACGTCCTCGCCGTCACGCACGTCGCCCTCTCGCTCCACGGCAACGCGACCTGCGACAACTTTACCCTCTACGGCAACGCCGGGACCTGCATCACGGACGTCGCCCTCAAGGCGGTCTCGACCGCCGTCGCCCGGGGGGTCCGCACGGCCGGCGGGACGATCACCCGGGCGGCCCTCGCGGCGGGCACGGACGTCCTCGTGAAGCTCTTCACCTCGACGTGCTCGCAGCCCGGCAAGTCGGCCCTACTGATCGACTACGAGACGAGCGGCTGATGCACGTCACTGTCCTCCCCCGGCCGATCCTCCGCTTCGCCGTCCACGAGACCGGGGCGTGGGAGCTCCTCTCCCCGTGGTTCCCCGTCGTCGTCTTCCCGGCGGCGCTCCTGGCGGTGGCGGACGGCCGGCGACTCCGGCTCGAGGGGGACATGCTCTACCTCCGCTGCACGAACGGCGAGGCGGCCTACCGGCTGGAGCCCGAGGAGGCCGGCGCACGGCGAGGGCGGCTGGCCTGGAGCCTGGGGTGAGCGATGCTGACCGTCTGCGTCTCCGCCTCTGACCCCGATCTCGCCACGACGGGCGACGTGATGCTGGAGCTGTTCGGGGCGACCACGACGGATCAGGTGACAACGACGGGCGAATTGAACCGCATCAGCGCGCTGGTCCGGCGGGCCTCGGCTTGGGCGGAAGTCTACGTGGGCTATCCCCTCCTGGCCCAGGTCTACTCGGAGTCCCTGCCGGCGTTCGGGGGGCGTCGGCTGATGGTGAGCCGGACGCCGCTCCGGGCGGTTCTGCGACTGTTCGATTCCACGGCCACCTGCACGGCGACCCAGCTCCTCGCCTCATGCGGCGAGTTCCTGCTCGAGGACATGGAGGCCGGCCTCCTGGCGCGGGACGAGGGATTCGAGTGGTCAGAAACCGTCCGCACGTCTGCTGGAACCTTCAACTTCGGCATCATGGACTACCATCAGCCAGGCATGGAGGAGCGCCCCTGGCTTTGCGAGTATGCCGCCGGATGGGTGCCGCTGGGAGGGATCACCTCGAGCTCCGACAACTATGATGCCACCTACGCGACCTCCACGGCTCCCTCCGTTCCGGAGGATGTCCGCCACGCCGTGACGCTCAAGGCCGCCGCATGGTTCCAGAACCCGTTGGGACTTGTCTCCAAGCGGGTCGGGGATCTGAGCCTACAGTATCGCTCGGAGTCCGAGGGACCGGGGCTCGCCGAGGCGCTGCTGAACCCCTACCGGAGGATTATATAAGCATCCTCGCCTTCCGCGACCTCATGCGCCAGGCCGTCTCGATCGCGCCCTTCAGCGCGGCGGACGCCTATGGGCAGCCCTCCTATGGAAGCGCGGCGAGCTACCGGGCCCGGGTCGTCGGGCGGGTACGCTTCGTGCGCGACGCCCAGGGGCAGGAGGTCGTCTCGACGCACACCGTCTACCTCGCCTCCAACCCCGGCGTTACCGTGAAGGATCAGCTCACCCTCTCCACGGGAGACGCGGGCTCGACGGAGAATACGGTGCGGAAGCCGGCGATCCTGAGCGTAGGGACGTTTCCCGATGAGCGCGGAAGATTTTGCACGATACTCTATCTAAGTTAGGAGGAGGAGGAGTTGGGCAGCGCATGAGCGAGCGACTTGGTGGCCACACGATCTCTGCGGCCTGGGCCTTCGGCGTCGTCATCGCCATGCTGACGATCCTCTCGCTCCTCGGGGTCCTGCCGTGGGCGACGCGGGCGGAACTGCACGCGCTGAAGACCGACGTCGCTACGGAGCTGATGAAGACCAACATCAAGCTGGACAAGATCGACGAGAAGCTCGACCGGGTGCTCGGCGAGCACGGCACCTTTCAGCGGAGGAACCCCTAAATGGCCGCGCCGCGCTTCGAGGTCTTCACCGGCGCCAAGCGACGGCAGGGGCCGGTCCGCCACCTCCTCGGGCTCACGCTCGATGGGGCGGACGGCCTCCAGGCGGTCCTGGCGGCCCTCGGTCCCGAGGCCGTGCGGGCCGCCGCGGCGGCGCTCTACCGCGAGGCCGAGGCGATCATGACGGCGAGCAAGGAGATCGTGCCGGTCGATCAGGGGATCCTCAAGGGGACCGGACACGTCGAGCTGCCGGAGGTCCGGGGCGGCGCCGTGGAGGTCGTCATGGGCTACGGCGGCCCGGCGGCCCCCTACGCCATTTACGTCCATGAGGACGTGATGCTGCGCCACAAGCCGGGGCAGCAGGCGAAGTACCTGGAGCAGCCGGCGCTCGAGGCGGCGGAGGGGATGGAGGGGCGGCTGGCTGACGCGCTCCGGCCGGGCCTGGAGGGGCGGTCGTGATCCTCGACGACTTGGCCACGAAGCTGAGCTCCCAGGGGATCGGGACGTGCGGGACGACGCTCTTCAAAGCCTTCTTCCCGGAGAGCCCCGACGCGGCCGTCTGTCTCTTCAAGACGGCGGGCCTCCCGCCCGTCCACGCGATGAGTAGCGGGCCAGACCGGGGCCTGGCGGACCGCCCCCGGGTGGCCGTCTGGGCGCGGGACAGCCGGCCGGATGGGGCCGAGAAGAAGCTCCAGGACGTCCAGGGGGTTCTCGACGCCTTGGGGGGGGTGACGATCAACGGGATCATCTACCGCTCCGTGTATGCGCTCCAGAGCCCATTCTTCCTGAAGACGGACGAGTCGGGGCGGTTCATCTACGCGCAGAATTACGAGGTCATCCGCGACCCGGCGAGCTCCTCGTGAGTACGCTTCGCCAGGAGGTCCAGGCGATGCGGGATCAGACGCGCGGGATCATAGCCGTCGCCGACCGGATCCTCGGCCGGCTCGCCGAGGCCCACGCTGGCGTAGGGGGCGGCCCGTGCGCCCACCCGCCGGAGCGGCGCCTGGAGGCGGCGCGGATGGGGGCTCCGCAAGGCTGGGTCTGCGAGTGCGGGCATGAGGGGGAGGGGCCATGAGCGTAGTCCTCACGGACGCCAAGGTATTCTTCGCGGGGTACGACCTATCGGGCCAGCACAACCGGATCGAGCTCACGAACGAGGTCGAGGCGCTCGACAACACGGCCTTCGGCCAGGCGACCCGGACGCGGACGAAGGGCCTCTTCAACAGCCGCGCGACGGGCGCGGGGTTCTGGCAGGCCGGGACAGGCAACGTAGACGCCGTCATCTTCGAATCGCTGGCCCTCGACGACGCGGTCGTGATGCTCTTCCCGGAGGCGATCACCGAGGGGGCGACCTCGACCGGGTCGGGCTACATGTTCAAGGTCACGGAGTCGCGCAACACGCTCGGCGGGGCGGTCGGGGAGCTCCTGCCCTTCACGCTGGACCTCCAGGGGCGGGGGGTGGGGGCATAGCCATGATCACGCGCGCGATCGTGATGAAGGACGCCGTCACCACGGGGACGACATGTTCCTGCTCGGGGCTCGGGCTCGCCTGCGGGATCGGGGCCATCGTCAGCCTCGGCGGGCGAGCCTGCGACGTGATCCTGTATGGGGGGCTGGAGATTCTGAGCTCGACGGCCAGCGGCGTCAAGGTCTTCCTCCAGGCGAACTCCTCGTCGGGCTACCTCGCTGGGGCGACCTGTAACAATCCGGGGACGGACGTGGTGGCCTTCACCTCGCGGGGCTGCCGCGACTCGCAGTTCGTCCGGCTCCCCTGGAACTGCGCCTCGGCGACCTCGACGCACCGGACGTGGTATCGGCTGGCCTGGGTGCAGACCTGCGCTCAGACGAACAAGTTCCTCGGCGCAATGTCAGTAGAATAGGAGGAGGACAGGGCAATGGCAACCCAGGTCTTCAAGAACGCGATGCTCGTCGTGAACGCCGTGGATCTCTCGGCGTCGGTGGTCCAGCTCGCCCTGTCGTACCAGGCGGAGTCCCTGGACGAGACGGCGATGGGCGACAACTCGCGCAAGATGCGCGGGGGGCTCAAGAGCCAGGGGGTCGATATTACGTTCAACCAGAAGTACAGCTGCGTGGACGCCACGCTCTTCCCCCTCCTGGGCTGCCAGACGTGCGTGGAGATCCGCGGGTGCAACGCCTGCGCGGGGGAGACGAACCCGCGGTGGGCGGGGACGTACCTGCTCCAGAGCTACCCGCCGATGTCCGGCGGGGTGGGGGCGATACTGCAGGCCGCCGTGCGGTTCGAGCCGGCGGGCGACCTGAGCCGCGCTCTCACCTGCCCGTAACCCAGAACGGCCGCCCAGGGGCGGGTCGGGCCCGGGACGCACCTCCCCCGGGCAGGGACGCGGATGGCCGGACGTCGCGCCCGGCTCGGACCCCCGGCCGGGCGGCGCGCTCTCCCCGGCCCCTGCCGGAGAAGGAGGAGGACACGATGAGCCTCGACTACGTGGAGATCGACTTCGGCGGGCAGACCCGGCGTCTGCGCTACCGCATCCGGGACCTGCGCGACCTCTGCCAGGCGATGGGGAGCATCACCATGCTGGAGCTCCTCGGGCGCCTGGCGGGGCTCGACCCCAACGCCGTGATCACCTGCGTCCGCTACGGGCTCCTCCACGAGGACAAGCGCCTGAGCATAACGCAGGTCGAGGACCTCCTCCAGGCCCACAAGGACAAGCACGGGGACATCTCGCGCGTCCTGGCGGCCGTGAACGAGGCTCTGGAGCTCTCGGGGATCATCCGGCGGCGGGAGGACGGCGCGGGGGGGGAAGCGGGGGCCGACCCGCCACGATCCTAGACTGGATCGACGAGGCGAGGCCCCTCGCCTTCGGGCTGGTCGGCCTCACGCCGGGGGAGTTCTCGGAGCTGACGATGGCAGAGTTCGCGGAGTTGGTCGAAGGAGCGCGCCAGCGCCGAGAGGAGACGCGGGAGCTGGCCGCCTGGATCACGAGTCACCTGATGAACGCGAGCGGCAACATGAAGCAGCCGGTGACGATGGACAAGCTTTTGGGTTCGGAGTGGACGGTGCGGCGGATCCAGGCGGAGGCGCGGCAGAAGAAGGATCAGGATGACTAACATCGCGGATCTCCAGGCCCGACTCTCGCTAGATGTCACGCAGTTCCAGCGGAGCCTGCAGAACGCCCAGCGGGATCTCAAGGGGTTCCAGGGGCTCGTCGACGCCTATGGCCGGGAGCTCGGTGGCGCGGCGGCGGGTCAGGAAAGGCTGACCGACGCGGCGCGAAAGGGCGGCCAGCAGTTCCAGTCGACTGGGCAGAGCATCGCCCAGGCCACCCGGACGACGCGGGCGCTCGCCGGCGCGTTGATCTCGGAGCTCAACCCCGCCCTCGGGACCCTCGTCATGAACGCCACGGCGGCCAGCCGCGCGACGCAGGGCCTCGGGGCGGCCGTCGCGGTCCTCTCCATCGGCGCGGCGGCGGTCGGCGTCGTCCTGACGCTCGTCATCCAGAAGTTCCGCGAGGGCGCCGAGGCCCAGCGCCTCTTCTCCCAGGCCCTCACCTCCGGCGACATCGTCCTCGTCGAGCGGCGCCTACAGGGGCTCCGGGAGGAGATGCAGAAGGTCCTCGATACCGAGGAGGACCTCCGCAAGCGCGGGCGCTTCCTCTTCGGGCAGATCATGGAGCTGCACGTCCCGGGCGGAGGCCCGCGGGGCGTGGACGTGCGGGGGCGGGAGGTCGAGGCCCTGGAGCGCCAGCGGCGGGCGATCGAGGCGGCCGACTGGGAGAACGTCCTCGGCGGCGCGCTGGGGCGGGAGGCGGACGAGACGGCCCAGGCCATCCGGCTGCTTAATGCTCAGATCCGTGATCTCGGGGCCGCAGCCCGCGACATGACGGCGCATCCGATCGAGGCCGAGTTCCGCGCTACCCTGCGCCAGGCAGCCCTTGAGGAGATGCCGGGGGGCCGGGGCCAGGCCTTCGCCGCCGCCCTCCGCCGGCAGGCCACCGAGCGCCGCCGGGTGCGTTTCGCCGCGCCAGAGCAGCTCTTCCCGGGGGGCCTCCAGGCCGAGATGGGGGCCGAAGCCATCAGCGCAGGCGTCTCGGCGGAGGACCAGATCCGTATCTGGAAGCAGGAGCAGGAGGCGCTGGCGAAGGGGGCGGAGCAACTGGCGGAGAGCTTCCGAGATGCCGGGGTCGACTTCCAGGCGATGGGGGCGGAGGTCATCTCGGCGGGCGTCTCGGCAGAGGACTCGATGCTCGCGTGGAGACTCCTCAACGCCGAGCTCCTCGCCGCCCAGGAGCACGTTCGCCAGAGCGAGATCGGCTTTGAGGTCCTCCGCACGGAGCTGACCCAGGGCGCGGAGGCCGCCGACTTGGCCCGCGCCGCCTTCGAGCTGTTCCGGCGGCGGCTGGAGGAGCTGACCCCCGTCGAGCGCGAGCAGGCCGAGGCCCTCGCTCGGATCACCAGAGAGTCGCGCGAGCTCGTCCGGCTCCACGACGACGTTGCCCAGGTCTTCAGCTCGGTCGGCCAGGCGATTGACCGCATGGTCCAGGGCGTCATCATGGGCACCCAGACGATGGCGGAGGCCTTCCAGAACTTCTTCCGGAACGTCGCCGCCCAGCTCGCCTCGAACCTGATCCGGAGCCTCCTCCGGCCCGTGGAGGAGGCGCTGGCGGCAATGGCGACGCGCCTGCTGACCAGCCAGATCACGGTGGGCGGGACGACGACGACGGTCGGGGCGCTGCTCGGAGGAGCCACTGGGGCCGCCGGCGTCGTCGGCGGTCAGGCGCTCGGAGGCCAGACGGGGCAGATGCTCACGGGCCTCGGGGCGGTCGCGTCGATCGCCAGTGGCGCGTCGGCACTGAGCGGCACCGGGGCGGCGGGGATGCAGGGCATCTTCGGCGGCGCCGCCGGGGCGAGCGCCGGGCTCGGGGTCGGCGGCGGGGTCCTCTCGCTCGCGGGGATGTTCGTCCCCGGCAACGCTGGCAAGGCGCTGAGCGTGGCCGGCTCGACGATGAGCGGGGCCTCGCTGGGCATGATGCTCGGCTCGATGGCGGGGCCGATCGGGACGGTCGTCGGAGGCATCGTCGGGGCGCTCGCGGGCCTCGGGGCCGGCCTCTTCGGCGCGGGCGTCTTCGGCGGCGGCGAGCGGAAGCGGGATATTCGATCCCTCAGCGTGGCGGAGGGGATGGGCGGCGTCGGTGCCTTCAGCCAGCTGGTGGCTGAGTCTCGGAGCCTGCATGACCTCGCGGACGCGATCAATCGGGTCGGCAGCCTCACCCCGTTCATGCAGCTCCGGATCGCCGCCCGGCCAGCGGGCGTCGTGGGGCCGGGGGGCGTCCTCCAGCCGCCCGGTCAGCAGGAGTCCTTCGGTCCGGCCGACGTGATCCGGCCCTTTACGGCGGCGGATCTGATGAATCCGGCGGTTCTCAGCACCCTGTTTGCGGCCTCCGGGGAGGTGGGCGTCATCAATCGGAACGAGGCCCTCACCGCGCAGCTCCTGGCGAGGATCCAGGAGATCACAGACCAGACGGACGCGCTCACGACGGCCTTCCGCCAGCTGGATCAGGAGATTCTCCTACTCCGGGCTGGCACCGACGCCGGGATCGAGGCTCTACGGATCCTCGCGCCGATATTCAAGAGTCAGCTCGCCGAGCTCGTCGCCGACGCCCAGCGCCAGCTGGATCAAGCCCACGTTGAGCTCCTCACGCTGACGGACCCGGCGGAGATCGCCCAGCAGGCCGATCGGGTCCACCAGCTCATTCGAGAGCGATACGAGGGGGAGATCACGCTCCTCCAGCGGGTCGTGGGGCAGGTGCAGGAGCTGGCGAGCGCCTGGGCGCAGGTAACGGGCGTCATCTCCCAGCAGATCATCGGGCTCCAGGTCGGGAACTTCTCGACCCTACAGCCCGCCGACGTCCTGGGTCTCGTCCAGGGGAAGTTCCGCCAGGCGGTCACCGGGTTCCGGGCCGCACCGACGCCGGAGGCGGGGGCGCAGGTCTCCGGCCTCGCCGAGAGCGTGCTCCAGGCCGCCTCGCAGCTCTTCACGCGACCCTCACCGGAGTTTCGAGCGATCTTCTCCGACGTCCTCAGTGGCCTCGGCGAGGTCGAGGCCGAGGGGCTCCAGCGGCAGGCGGAGTTTGAGACCGTCGTCCAGGACCTTCTCGGCGAGGGGAACACGCTGGAGTCCCTCGTCGCCGAGAACACCGAGCGGATGGCGGACGCCCTCGAGGGGCTCCGGGAGGAGTTGCGGGGGGTGTTTCAGGGCCTCGGCCTGCTCCCGAGCTTCCAGGCCGGCGGCGTGGTGGCGCGCACGGGCCTCGCGCGGGTCCACGCCGGGGAGGAAGTGGTTCCGGTCGGCGGGCACGCCGGCGTGACGGTGCAGGTCACGGTCAACGGGGCGGGCGATCCCGAGGAGGTCGCGCGCCGGGTCGTCCGCGCCGTGGAGCGGAGCGTCCGGACGGGCCGGCTCGGCGTCGTCGTCGCCGACCGGGTCAGGCGGGAGTAGGGGGGGAGCGGTGGGGATCAAGCTCTCCATCACGAACCTCGTCGAGGCGAGCGCCGCCAGCGTCCTGGCCTCCCATCAGACCTCCAACTACTGCTCGACGGAGGCGCAGACCCCCCAGCGGCCGTTCATCCCCTGGCGCACCAGCACGACGACGTCGAGCGCCGACCTGATCGTGGACCTGGGCTCCTCGCAGACGGTCGGCCTCGTGGCCCTCCTCAACGCCAACTTCACCTGCGCGCGCATTCAGGGGGCCTCGTCCAGCGGCGGCCTCTTCGCCGCCCCACCCTACGACGAGACGGTCCAGCTCGCGCGCAACCCGTGGACCGGACGCTACCAGCACACGCACCTGACGACCGGCTTCGGGTATCGCTATCTCCGCCTCCGCATCCCGAGCCAGGAGCCGACCGACGGGGTGTTCTACTACGAGCTCGGGGGCATCTGGGCGGGGACGCTCTCCACCACGCCGAAGGGATGGCGGTGGGACGTCGGGGCCGAGCGGCTGGAGCCGAAGATCGACGTGGCCCCCCAGCACGGGGGGTGGCGGCAGCGGAGCCAGATGGGCGATCCGCTCCTGCGCCTCCAGGCGACGCTGCTCGCCGGGGTGCTGACGGCGAGTCCCGCGAGCGGGGATGACTTGGACGATACGCTGGACCTGCAGCGGCAGCTCTGGGACGCGGACTACTTCTTCTGCTATCTGACGACCGGGGACGTGTCCCAGGGGTACGTGATGCGGAGCGCGGACGACCCGCTCTGGACGGTCGGGCCGGGGCTGGCGGAAACGCCGTGGACGCTCGAGGAGGTCGTGCGCTAATGCCGATCACCCACGCGACGTGCAGCGCCCTCTCGGACCTCGGGGTCGCCGGAGAAGTCGGGCCGGACGAGTGGAACACCTGCCATATCCTTGACGGCGGCACGAACGCCCAGCGGGTCGCCCGCGACTCGGCCGCGTCAGGGGGGTTCAGCTGGTGGGACGTCTTCCGGAAGGGCGCGGACCTCGTCTCCGGCGCGACCCTCACGCTCGGAACCGATGGCGAGGTCTTCCACGTCACCGGCACGACCGGGATTACCGCCATCGCCTCGCGGGGGGCGGGCGCGCTGGCCGTCCTGATCTTCGACGGCGCGCTGACCCTGACCCACAACGCGACGACGCTCATCCTCCGGGACGGAGTCAATTACAAGACCAGCGCGGGAGACGTCCTCGTGTTCATCTCCGAGGGCTCGGGGAATTGGCGGGAGATCTTCCGCCTCCGCGGGGGGGTCAGTGCCCAGCATCCGGCGTGGACGCTGAGTCCTCTCAACGCCGAGTTCGGAGCGTGCAGCAACTTCCCCCAACTCCAGAAGATCGAGGGCACGCAGTCGGGCATTCCGTACTACGTCCTCGACTACGACACCGCGACCTCCGAGTCCGCGTACTGGAGTCGGATGCAGGTGCCGACGGGCTTCACCGTCTCGCGGGCCGCCCTGGTACTGTCCGTCCTGTCGGTCGCCTCAAGCGACGGGACGGTCGGCTGGTTGGTGAACTCCCAGACCGTGACCTGCGGGGGGAAGTGGGACGTCGCATTCACCACGACCGACATCTTCGCCGCCGCCAATCCCGCCACCTGCGAGGGCGTCCTCAAGCAGTACCGGACGACCTTCGTGACGAACTCGACGCAGTGGAAGGAGGACAGCCTCATTCAGATTCGCATCCGCCGAGACCTGTCAGACACGCTGGGCTCGGACGCGCGGTTCCTCGGCGCCAGTCTCAGCCTCAGCAGCTCGACGTAGAGTCATGGCCTTTTGGCGCGTCATGGCGAACCTGGCCTTCGACACGGCGGCCCACCGGGACACCGCCCAGGCGGCGGTCGTCAGCCGGGGCGGGACCGCCGAACCCGTCGCCGACGAGCAGGGCCGTCCTGGATTGCGGGCGGACATCAATGTGGCGCTCGATGACGTGAGGGCACGGAGTATTCGGGACGCCCTGCGGACGGCGAGGACTTCCGGCTGGATCGTCGCCGGCACGCTGAGCCTGCACCGCTGCACCCATGACGAGGGATCCGCGAACTGGCGGGACTGTAAGACGCTGTCCTATGAGGTCGAGTGATGGCGCTCGATCATGACGGGGTTGACGACACTGTCAACCATGGCGATATTGCCGGCATCGGCGGGGCGACCCTGCTGACGGTGATGTTCTGGCTGTGGTACGACACGGCGTTTACCGGCGATGGGTTTTCCTTGCAGGACAGCGGCGCGGGGAATATCGCCTATTATGTCGCCACTCGTGCAACGGACTCGAGCGCGATGGTATTTCTGACCAACTCCCCTCTTGTGGAGCGGTCATACACGGCGACGGGCCAACTCTCGACCGGCGTGTGGGCGCACTGGGCGCTCGTGGTGAATACGGCGGCGGGCACGGGCGACGGGCGCGTGAAGATTTACAAGGACGGCGCCGCGCTTTCTTTGACTCATGCGGTAGCACCACCGAATCCGTTGCCCTCTGGCGCTTCCCAGATCAACACCATGCGCTATGTGCAGTCGGGCTCTTACAGTGATGGGAAAATGGCGCATCATCGAATCTGGCTTGCGGAGCTGACGGCGGCAGAGGTCGCCCAGGAGATGTTGACGATCCGCCCGCACCGGACGGCCAACATCAGTCTCCGCTCGCCCTATGACGACGGGACGAGCGCCCGGGACTACTCGGGTAACGGGAACCACGGCGTAGTTACGGGAGCGCTACAGGCCGCGGGGCCGCCCGTGAGTTACGGCGGGGAGGCGCCCTAGTCCATGCCGATCACCCTCCAGGCGCCGGACCGCCAGGCCACGTGGAAGCCGACGTGGCTCGTGGAGATCGCCGGGTCGAGCAAGAAGTGGGCACAGTCGAACCTGTTCCAGTCGACTATGATCCAATTGGGTCCGGCCCCGGGCGTCCCGGAGAATTTCTCCGGCCTCGATCTTGTGGTGGCCGGCCTGCGCTATCGCGGGCTCCTCGTGGAAGACCCCGTCGTCGGGCACCAGGCCGTGGAGACCTTCTTCGGGATGGCCGAGGTCAGCCGCGCCTCCTTCCGGCTCGCTAATCCCGATAATCTCCTCGATGATCTCTACGCGGGGGACCTGCGCGGCGTCCGCGTGAGCCTAAAGCGGTACGACCGACAGAGCGGGACGACGGTAACGGAGCTGACCGGCAAGGTGGAGGACTGCGCCCAGGGGGAGGGCTTCCTGGAATTCTCAGTGGTCGCCCCCGACCTCTCCGTCTTCGCCCAGGAGGTCCCGACGGGCATCGTAGACGTGGCGACCTTCACCGCGAACGCCGTCGACGTCGGCCTGACGATCCCCGTGGTCTACGGCAACGTCGAGAAGGTCCGGTGCCCCTATGTGAACGACAATACGGCCAGCAGCCAGTACGACTACCTCGTCGGCCGCGGCAGCCTCACGGTCTCCGCCCTCTACCGGGACGGGCCGAACGGCACGCTCCACACCATCGGGGCCTCCGAGTACACCGTCGAGACGACGCGCTACTCCGGGATGACCTCCGTCCGCTTCACCATCCGGCAGGTGGACTTCTCCAACGCCTTCCACGCGATCTACGCGGACGTCACGGGCCTCTCGGCCGAGCGGAACTTCGCCCGGGCCGTGAAGACGATCCTCTCCGACACGACCTACGGCCTGGGCCAGTCCGTTAACGCCGCCTCGTTTACGACCGCCGAGACGGCCCTGGACACCGTCGGGAGCCTCTTCTGCGATGCGGCGCTCCTGACCCCGCGGCGGGCCGAGGATGTCCTCCGGGAGCTGCTCATGGTGCGCGGGATGCGTCTGGGGATGAACAGCTCGGGGGAGTGGACGATCACGGTCGATACCGAGGCCACGACCGCCCGGATCGCCCTGCGGGACGGGTCGGGCGTCGGAGAGCGGAACCTCCTCTCCATCGGCCCGCGCCGCCGCCGGCCCGTCGGGGAGGCCATCAAGTCCTACACCCTCCGCTTCCGGCCTGACCCCTTTACGGGGAGCCGCCTGGAGGTCTCGCGCCCCGTCCACCGGGGGTACGGATCCGACCGGGTCGTCGAGCACGACTACATCCGCAACACGACGACGGCCGACAAGACCGTGGACTACTGGGCGAAGCGCGAGATCTGGGGGCAGGACCGCGTGGAAGTGGAGATCACGCAGGAGGCCCGCCAACTCGCGGTCGGGGAGCTGGTGACGGTCACGTCCGTCCCCCTGGGCTATTCCAGCGAGACCATGGAGGTGGAGGAGATTCACAAGGGGACGACGTCCGTGCGGGCCCTCCTCCGGGGCTGGAACAGCGCGATCTATACCTACGCGGCGGGGACGCTGCCGACGGACGGGGCGAGCCCGGCGCCGGCGGGGCCGAGCGTCCAGCAGGAGGCGCCGGTCTATACCCTCGCCGCCCCCACGGCGATGACCCTCCGCCAGAGCGGGGCGAAGGTCGTCGAGATCGACGTGACCGTGGTCGAGCCTCTCGACTGGTCCGTGATCGACCTCTTCCGCGCTACGACGACGAGCACGGGGGCGGCGAGCCAGATCGAGCGCGCCCGGAAGAAGCGGTTCCATGACGAGAACATCGACTACGCGACGGCCTACACCTACTGGGCGTCGATCCGAAACTTCTCCTGCCAGGAGAGCGCGCTGAGCCCGGGGGCCTCCCTCACCGTCGCGCGGATCATCACCGGGGACGTCACCAATGACGCCATCACGGAGAGCGGCTCGGGGAAAAACGACGCTGGCATCACGATGGCGACGAGCACGTCGCTGACAGAGCTCGCTAGTGCCACGATCAGCGTGGAGGCCAACGAGGATGTCTACTTGTTCGGGTACGCGAAGTTCGAACATGGCCAGCCCGGCAACGCCGAGATACAGTGTTATGTGTATCGAGATACCACCCAACTCCTCGAAGGGCGCGTAACGGCGAACGGGGCCGTTATGGACAACCCGCAAACGTTCTTCACTCCCATGGACATCGACTCGCCCAGCACCGGGTCCCATACCTACAGCTTCAAGGCGTGGGATACGAAGGGGACGGCGGGGCTCCAGGCGAGTTTTCGGCGAATGGTTTTGCTCAAGCGAAAGAAATAACCATGCCCGTGTTCGCTGAGATCGACGAGACCGGAGCGGTCCGACAGGTGGCGCGCGCGAGCCGCCCGCCCGATGAGGCCCTCCTGGCGCACCTCGCGGGCCGCGGGCGCGCCTGGATCCCCCTCGACCCCGCGGTCGTCGAGGAGATCACAGAGCATCCCGAGCGGTTCATCGGCCAGCGCGAGGGCGAGGCCTGGCACTTGGACCGGCGATGATCCTTACGCCTCCTTTCCCCCTCGTCGAGGAACCCGGCACCTGGGATGAATTGACCCTCCTCGCGGCGACGATCCTCCTCGAGGCTGAGGCGGAGCCTCCAGACGGCCAGCTCGCTGTCGGCAGTGTCTTCCGCTTCCGGGCGGAGCTCCTCCACCAGACGATCCGCCAGGCGGTCCTCGGCCCCGAGGGGCTGGCCTACGGGGATGGCCATGCGTTCGAGGCCGCCTCGGCTTGGAATGACGATTACCGGCCGATGGCGCGGGCGCGGCTGGCCGGTGCGAGCGATGCCGCACGTGAAGCCGCGTGGCGGGCGGCCGCCGCGGCGCTCTGGCGACTCCTGCCTGACCCGGCACCGGGGGCGTACTTCTACCTAAATCCAGAGCTGACCCGGAGGATCCGAGGCGGCACGCTCCCGACGTGGGCGGCGACCCCAGGCGATGCGACGAAGCTAGATCGGGAGAAGCTCATTGCCGTGATCGGCCGCCACGCTTTCCTAGCGGCCTGACAAGGAGGAAGTGACCATGACCGTGCGCGCCCTTGGTCTCCTCCTCGCCGCCGTGCTCCTCACGCCGGCGTGCGGACTCCCCTTCCTCAGTCGGGAGCCGGAGGCCGTCTCCGTCCCCCTGCAGGACGCCCGGAACCTGTACGCCAAGGTCCGGGCGCTCTACCTCACGCGCTACGAGCGGGACGTCGGCAAGTGCGCCCGGAGCGAGCTCTCGGCGGCGGAGTGCCAAGAGCTCGCCCGGGTCCACGCTGAGGCGGTCCGGGCGGACTTCCTGATCCGGGCGAAGCTCGACAGTCCCAAGTCCGAGCTGGACGTCGAGAACCTCATGCGCCTCCTGAACCTGGCCGCTGGGCTCGTCCCGTGAGGGTCGAGACGATCCTCTGCCGCTGCGGGCGCTGGTTCCGGCGGCCCCGAGACAAGTCCCCGGGGAGACCCCGCCGGCTCTGTCCGCGATGCCGCCGATGAGCGGATTCGTCGCGCCCTATGATACCTGGGATGCCCGGGAGCTCCCCGATGGGCGCTATCAGCTCCTTCAACCCCTCTGGTACCAGTCTGACCTCCTCGGCGGACGGATCATCAAGCTCCGCGAGGGCTTCGTCAACGACAAGGAATCGGTGCCGTGGTGGCTCCCGATCACCTATGTCTGGCTTGCCGTCAAGCGGAAGGCCAGCCGCGCGGGTAGTGTTCACGACTGGCTGTTTGCGACCCACAAAGTCGAAGATCTCGAGGTATCATTCGAGCTCGCCAACGCCGTGTACCACGAGGCGGCGGCCTTGGACGGCAACGGCCGCATCGTGCGCTGGGTGAAGTGGGCGGGCGTCAGCGTCGGCGGCCGGTCTTCTTATGAGAGCGGGCCCCGACGCTTCCAGATCAACGGGAATGACCGGCGGCGACGCCCGCGTCCCGACCCGGCCGAGGAGGGCGTCTAGGTGGACGTCCGACATGCCCGCCCCCGCCGTCCGCCCTGGCTGAGCCGGCTCGCGGAGGACGCCGTCGCATGGTGCGTCCTCGCCTCGGCGGCCTTCGCCGGGTGCCTCCTCGCCCTCGTCGCGTGGAGGGCGCTCATCGGATGAGCCCGATGCCGAACCTCCAATTTATCCATTGCGAGCGGTGCGGAGGGATGGAGGCTGTGCCATCTGGACCTAGCTTCCTGACCCTAGAATTCGACTCGACGGAACTCACCGTCGCCGTGAGGGGGAGTTGGTGCAGCCGCTGCCTCGACGCCGCACTCGACGCTGGGCCCTCCGCCACCGCTGCCGGGCGCTGACGCGCGTGGATGCCCGCCTTGCCGCCCGGTTCGCGCTCGCGCCGGGGGATCGGAGGCGCATCGAATACTGCTCCGGGTGCGATGACTGGCGGCCCCGACCGGAGTTCCGGCTGGAGGAGATGAGGGACGCGCCATGACCCACCGACGGCCAATCATCGCCCTCCTCGTCTCCTCGGCCGTTCTCATGGCGGTACTCGTTCTTCTCATCGGGGCGGGCGGCTCGGTAGGGTTCAACCGCGCCGAGTGGCGGCACTGGACGGACGCCGACCGGGACTGCCAGGACACCCGTCAGGAGGTCCTGATCCGCGACTCCCAGAAGCCCGTCCTCTGGCGCGAGGATGAGGATGAGGAGCGGCACTGCGAGGTGGCGTGGGGGCAGTGGACCGATCCCTGGTCCGGGGAGATCCTGAACGATCCGGCCCACATGGATATCGACCACCACGTCCCGCTCGCCGAGGCCCACCGGAGCGGGGGGGTCGCCTGGAGCGCCTCCCGCCGGGAGGCCTACGCCAATGATCTCGCCTACCGGAGCCACCTCCGCGCCACGAGCGCCCACACCAACCGGCAGAAGGGTGACCGCGGGCCGGATCGCTGGCGACCATCCAGGAGGGAGGCGTGGTGTGAGTACGCCCTGGCCTACTCGGCCATCAAGCTGATCTGGGGACTCTCCAGCCAGGAGGCCGAGCGGCTGGCCCTGAGGGAGATGATGAGAACGTGCGGCGATGCCTCGACCCCGACGCTCCTCGACCCGCCCGCCCGCTAGACTGACCGGAGCGGGGCGCGCTGCCCCCCAGGGGGGCGGCAACGGCGGGGGGCCGTCTTCCGACCCCTCGGGCCAGCCCGGCCTCGATCCTGGGGCGAATGCGGCCCTCAGACTATCCCGCGCCCTGACGCTGCGTGGCGAGGGACTCTCGTATCGGGAGATAGGAAAAGACCTTCATATCTCGAAGCAGCGAGTCCATCAACTGCTCCCTCCCGATATCAATGCCACTGTGGCAGAAGCGCCCGGGCCCCTGAATCCGTGTCGGACGTGCGGGCACCCGATTCCATGGCCGGTGCGGAAGGGCTATAAGGGGCGCTTCTACCGGGAGTCGGCGTCTAACTACCGCCAGCGGGTCTACTGCGCGCCGGCGTGCAATCCCGGCTCGCCCCGCGGGAACCGAATAGAACGTGAACGACAGGCCGTCCAGGCCGCCGAGGCGCGGGCCGCCCGCCGGCCCCTACCTGATTCGGTCCGTGGCCCATGGGACGGGGAGCCCTGCGCCGTATGCGGGTTCCCGGTCCGCCGCAGCCATCCCCTGCACCGCAATCCAAATCCCCGCCGCTCCGACCCCCCGCTCGTCCGCCTCTAGCGCGGTGCGGCAGAGGGATTGCCGACGGCGGCTCAACTTATCCGCACCATAGCGCGGTGCGCCTAGCGCGCTGCGGCAGGATAATATCGCTTGACAAGTGCAACGGGATAGCCCTATAGTGGGGACAGAAATAAAGGAACCCAACCGAAGGAGGCGACGATGAGCCACTACCAGAAGCGGATCATCAGGGTCACCGGATGTACCCCCGAGGAGGCGACCGCCGTCGAGGAGGTCATGCGGCAGGACATCTTCCACTCGACCCTCGACTGGCAGCCCGCGCGCCTCTTCGACCGGGCCGCGAGAGTCGCCTACCGCGCCCTCCTAGAGGCCGCCCACGCGCAGTACCCGGCCCTCCGTGGAGAGGACGCATGAGCGACCCCATGATCGAGCAACTCGCTTTGACGCGGCGGTGCGAGCAGCAGGCGCGGGCCGCCAAGCAGTACCTCCACGCGCACGGCCTCACGGCGGCGGTCCCGGCCCTGAGCGCCTGCCTGGCCTCGTGGGTCAGGATCAAGATACCGGAGGCCCTGCGGGATGCCGGGGCGGCGCTGGACGCCGGGATGGGGCTGGCGGCGGAGGCGACGTTCCTGGCGACGATGGCCCAGGCGGGGATCGAGGCGGCGCGGGAGGCTGGCCGGCCGACACACGCCAGCGTGGAAGCGGGAGACCCCGCATGATCCAGCACACGCCGGGACCGTGGGATCGTAGAAATATGGGCACACCGACAGGTCCA
>ERZ1292629.1786-Hain-H43-01um-R1-1786-length-19877-cov-24_pt1 | contig 19877 bp, 19 predicted proteins | sample MGYA00564399_ERZ1292629 | MGnify/ENA primary metagenome ERZ1292629 (study PRJEB36523, sample SAMEA6512636) | groundwater metagenome | collected 2019-01-08 | study: AquaDiva: Metagenomics assemblies of 32 groundwater samples | reverse complement strand
CACAGCAGATTCCCGCCGGGCACGAAGGCCTTGGCGGTCCGGCGCGCGTGGCTGATGAGAATGTGAATATCGCCCGGTTTGAGAGTGAGGCGCATCAGCGTTCCTCCCTCCGGAAGGCTTCGGTCTTCCGCTGCTCGCTCAGATAGCCGCGGTACGTGTCACGCAGGCGCCTGCGCTTCTCGTACAGCGCGTTCTTGCGTTCGCGGTCCTCATCCGCGCGAGTGAAGCGCACCGGTCCGATGAGGTGAGCAGCCCGCGCCCCCAGAGAGCCGCGCCGCGGATCGGCCAGATTCATCAGCTCCTGCGCCGGCCGCACGAACTGCATTCCATAGGTAGCCAACGGATCGGCCGTAGTGCCGCCGTAGGGCGGCGTCTGCACATCGGCCCAATTGGCGAAGGGCGGAGAGAAGACGCGCATCAGCGGACTCGTAGGGCGCGCGGTGAGCTCCGCGGGCAGGCCCGGCTTCTTGATCTCCTGGTCCAGGAAGATACTGCGGTTCATCCCCAACTCGAACGGCAGCTTGATCAGGGGGTTGACCCCGCCAAGCGCGCCGGCAAAGCTCACGCTCCCACCAAGGTCTTCGGACGGCAGCCCGAACTTCGCGTACCCGATCGGCGTCTTCGGGGACAGCACCCGCTTCAGCCAGGACGGCTTCATCTCGGCGTCACGCTCGCGGTCCGGGGCGCCGCCCTCCACCGCCGCTTCCAGCTTGAACATCAATGCCACCTTGCCCGGGGCCTTCATCAGCGCCATGATCTGCAGCGGCACGTTCTCGCGGGACCACTTCCAGAAAGGGATGATCTGGCGGATGCTACTCTCCCATGCCCCGAGGTCGGAATAATCGAAAAGGGCCTGCTTGACGCGCGCCGCCGCCTCGGGGGCGCCCAGCCCTTGCTTCAGGCCGTCGATGAAGAGCGCCAGGCGTGCGTTCTGCTCCACGATATTGCCGACATTGCGACCCACACGCACGGCGGTGGCGGTGGTGGCGAACGTGCGCGCGAAGTCGCGCCACGCCGCCGGCTTCGACTCCAAACCGTGCTGGATGGTAAGCCACTTCATCCGCTCCAGATGGACGGCTTCCCGGGTCGCCCGCTCTTTCACCAGGCTGAGAAGCTGCTTCGTGGGAAGCCCCGCCAGGGCCGGGTCTTTCGCCTCCGCCATCTGACGCCAGTATATCTCCATCTTCTCAGGCCATCGACGGTGAATCTCTTGCCACTTCTGGCCGATGGCCTGGGGGCCCGGCATGGCGTCGCGGATCAGGCCCTCCGCTGTGGAGGCGACGCGCAGCTCTCCGACGGCGTACGAGGCCCCCATGCCCTGCTGCCCCGCCAGCTCCGCCACGCGATCCAGCGTGAGCGGCCCCTGGGGCGTCACGATGGTCTTCTGCGCCACCTGCGGCGCCGTCGCGGCGCCCGGCTTGACCAGGCGTTGCACGTGGAAAGCGTCGGCCAGGCTCTGCGGTGTCTTGAAACCGACCAGCCACATGTTCCACACGTTTCCGATGGCATTGCGCGTGTGGAACGCGGGATTGACCGCGGTGGCCAAGGCCTTCCACCAGCGAGTGGCAGAGTCGAAAACGGTGAGAAACTCCTCCTGCATCCAGGGCTTGAACTGGTCCACCACGTACCGCGCCTCGTTGACCGCGAGCGCCTTGCCGGGAAACTTCTGTGCGAGCTGGGGGAGCCCGAGGTTGTCCACGGCCACGAAGCCGGGCGGGGCGATGCCCATGTGAACGGTGACGTCGCCCGTGGCAGGGTTCATCACCGGCTTCTTCGGGATGTCGCGGATGACCTCGGGCCCCATCTGACCCATCTCGTCGAGAAACTGCGTCATGCGGAGCATGCGATACCCGGACAGCATGCGCTTCGCTTCCAGGTCCAGCAGGTTGACGGATGGGCTCAGCCCCTCGCCCATCGCCTCCAGCAGGGTGCTGAAGCTGCGTTGCAGGCGGTGGGGGTCGCCGGCCACCTGGAGGACTTCCTCGCGGGCGAATCGGGCGATGACCTCCTGCGTACGAGGGTCCCCAGTGAAGTACCTGTGCGCGATGTAGCCGCCCTGCGCGGCCTTGAGGACGCCGGCCTGCTCCAGTTCGTTGGCGAAGGGGCGCAGGGCCTTGCCGCCGGGGATGGTAACCGGCAGGAGGTTCGCCGGATCGTGGATCTGCCGCAGCAGGTCGACAACCGGCTGCACGCGCTGCTCTATCAGAGCGATCTCCTGCGGGCTCATGTGGGAGAAGCGAGGGTGAGCCTGCACGGTCTGCACGACCTGCTGCGGCGCGTCCATCATGGCGGTGGCCACCATGTGCTCCTCCGGGGTGCGGACCGTCTTGCTGATGAAGTTCAGGGTGTGCTGGATGTCGCCGATGTCCCCCGTAAGCGCGGCGTTCGCCCTGCGATGAATCTGCCGCACCTTCGGGTGCACGTTGAAGCCGGCCGCGATCTTCGACAGGCCGACCTGCGCCTTCGACGTGAGCAGCCGAGGCTCCAGCGCGATGCGACTCTTGCCGCCGGGGGCGGCTTCCAGGGTCTCGCGAAAGAAGGCCTTGCTGAGTGGCTTCGCCAGGCCCGGGCCGGAGCCGATGATGTCTGCGGCGGTCCGCGCCGCAGGCGACGTCGTGAGCGCGTGCTTGAGCGCCGGCAGCCCCGTCCGCTCGAACGCGCTGGCGGGGACGAGGGATTGCCCCATGAACTTCAAGCCGCCGCGGTCTCGGCCGATCTCGGCCAGCGCTTCGGCGGCATCCTGCGCGGTGGCGGCGCGCCCCATGGTGGCGGCGCGTTCCGCGGCCAGGGCGTCGGCGGCCAGGGCACGCGCGCCGGGCTCGGCGAGACGCATGGCGGCCCCGCTGCGGGTGAGCGCGGATTGACCGGCGCGCGCCGCGCCACCGTACCCCGCGGTCAGGTACGTCAGAGGGTCGAAAGCGATGTCCATGCCGAGGGCGAGGGCGCGGCGGAGCCACGGATGGTTTGTATCCTGGGGGACCGTGTCCTGGAAGGAAAAACGCGGCAGGGTGGGACGGCCCGCGAGCCCCAGGCCGTACGGCGTATACTTCAGGCCCTGCAAGATGCTCGCCACGGTCCCCTGCTGCGCCTGCTCGGAGTTCGGGTCTGTCCGCGAGCGCAACCCGCCCATAACCCCGTACAACGGCCCGCTGAGGACGTCGCCGAGGCGCTGCAGGAACGTGAGCTTCTCCTCGGGACGCTCGGCCTCCGCAGGGTGACCCATGCGTTGCAAGCGGCGCTCCAAGCCTCGGATCTCGCGATCCAGCTTCCCGGTGTCGCGACCGCTGCTGCTGCTTCCTCCGCCGCCCATGAATCCGGCAGGCATCAGCGGGCGTTCCTTGACCAGCGCCTGAAATCGGGTTCGGGCTCAGAAGGCGTGGGAATCCCGGACACTTTGGGCAATCTGGGAACCCTGATGGGTTTCGGCGTTGGAAGCGTGGGGCCGATGTTGCGGGGCGCCCGCGCGCGCTGTTGGGCTTCCTGTATCAACTGATTCCCAGCGGCCTCACCCTCCCGCTGCTGCCGCCGCTGAAGCGCGTCCTTCTTTGCCTGGTTCAGGGCCGCCGCCTCAAACGGCGAGGCATCCGTTGGCCACCCGGGCTTTTCATCCAGGAGGAACTCATCCCACCTCCCGGAGTCCAGATCGGACTGATTCAGCCAGAGCTTGCCAGGGATCTTGTCGTTGCGCCTGACCGCTTGCGCATCCATGCCGGCGGCGCGCAACCTCAACCCGGCATCGTACTGTCCGAGCCGCTCGCTGCGGTAGGCGTTTCGCGCCTCCGCTCCCTCGCCACGCTGGCCGAGCACGTCCCGTTGGTAAGCGGTCTGCGCATCCATTTTCTCGCGTCCGAGGGTGGGGATCTGGTTGCCATCCTCGTCCTCGACGTAGCCCAACGCCTTCTGCACCCCTACCCAGTCACGGCGCTTTGCGGCCTGCTCCGCCAGTTGCATGCGCTCCTTCTGTAGCGACATGTTCGTGACGATCTTCCAGACATCGCGCGCCACCTCGTCACCCCACTTCTCCTTCATCGCGGTGTTCAACGATGACCGCAAGTTGCGGTCAGCCGTCCAGCGCTCCGTGAGCTCATTCAGTTGCTCGTACCGGAACCCCAGGTTCGAGGCGAGCTTCTGCTGATCCACAACCAGATTCTCCTTGTGCATCTTGTAGGCCTGCGCCAACTTGCGCTCCTCGATGGCGCCCTGATACTGTGCCACCTGCTGGCGTGTCAGGTTGGCCTGCTGTCCGGAGAGGAATCTCTGCCATGCGTCGAGCGCGCCCATCAGGCGATCCCCCTCCATTTATTGAAGGCGACTGGGTCGCCGAGTGTCGACGGCCGGGACGCCCCGCCCGCCATGCCGCCGGCGCCGCCCGCCATGCCGCCACCGAAGTTGCCGCCACGGTTCATGCCGCGAAGAAGATCGTTCACGCGGGCCGGGTCGACCCAGGGGCCTGTCGGCGCCGGCAAGCCGGGAGTAGGCGGCGACCCGAGGCCGCCCCGCCAGGGTTGAGGGGGTGTCTGCCCGTCCGTCGAGGGCGCATCGTAGAGTCTGGCCCCGGGATTCTGGTAGGTGCCGCCATTGTATGGCGACAACTGCGGGAGGGGGCTCGGCATGGGGGGCTGGTAGCCGCCGAGGGACCCGGGGGCGAGGGGCGGAACAGCGCCCGTCGTTGGGGCTTCCGGGCGCCCCAAAAAGTACTCGCCCCCAAACCCGGGCGGAGCAGGCGGAGGACCCCCAGGGCTGCCGTCAATGGCGGCGTAGCCGGGATTCTTCCCAACCCCCGGTTGCTGCTGCTGGCCTCCGAGGGAATACGGGTTCCGCCCGCGCCGGTCCCAGGCAAGCAGGCCCTCCATGTTGGGTGCGCCCTGCTGATTGAATCGCTGCCAGCTATCCATTATGAGTACCCCCATGGACCTGCGTTGAAGTCGTAGTCCCCGTACACGGACGCGCCCCCAGAGACGCCTCCGAACACGCTTTGGGTTGCCCAGGGATTGGAGCCGCCGCCACCGCCGCTGCCGCTGCTGCCCCTGGAGCTTCCGAATGTCTCCGACAGCGGGGTGAACCGCCAGTCTTCCTGGTCGCTCATCCCGCCTCCGTGGCCGCCACCGGAATTGCCCCAGATGCTGGAACTCCACCCGGGGGCCTCTCCGCCGAACCCTCCACCGCCCCCGAACGCCTGCTGCATCGCCATGCGGTCGGCCATGGAGGCTTCCTGTCCCTGGGCCTGTTTCTGGTATTGCCGCCACTCGTCCATCTGACTCTTCCGATAGGCGCGCTCTTCAGCGAGCCGCTGCTGGTCTCTCTGGTACGCCTTCTCGCGATCCTGCTGCTCCATCATCATCGCCAGCACCCGCTGGTCGATGCCGAGCATGGCCGAACCCATGGCGTTCGCGGTCTCCGCCGCCTTGGTACCAATGGCGCCCTCGCGGATGCCGGACGAACTCAGGCCCCGGGCGGCGTAGTGCTGTTCCACGCCCTTCAGCGCGTTGTCCAGCGAGAGCTGCCAGTCGCGCGCGGCGGAGGCACGCATCGAATCGCGGTAGGCCGTCCACTGCGCCGCCGCGCCCGGAATCGACATCGCGTCCGGCAACGTGAGTTCCATGCCGCTTCCAAATCCAGGTGTATAAGCCATTCGTTCACCCCCACTGTTGCCGCAGTCGGTGCGCCCGCACGTATGCGACGATTGCGATGAGTTCCAGGTCGTGCTTACCGGAGACCTTGACGGAAAACTTGGTGTTGTAGTTGGGAGGGCACGCGCGCCGCACCGGCAGCGTGAGGTTCGTTCCCAGGCTCGTAGTGACGGCCGAGCCGTTGCCGTAGGTGGTGATGAGGTCCACGCTTACCGAGGTGCCTTTGCCTTCGACGAAGACCTCCCGCACCTCCTTGATGAGGTCCTCCTGCCCCAGGTCCTGGTCTTCGGGCTGCACCGCCGCCGCGATGGCGGTGGAATCGTCCGTGGTCCCCGTCCCGAACTGAAAGACCTTCCCGTCGGTCGTGCCGATGTAGACAGGGGGATTCAGCGTACGGAAGAAGCCGAAGCAGCTTACGGTGTGGGCAATGGAGTACCGCCGCCAGTGCTTGTAAAGCTCGCTGTAGACATAGATTTTTGCCTGCGTCGCCTGCCACAGCATCAGCATCTCGCCGTCGTAGATCCCGACGAGGTCGGAAAGGCTCACCTGCAGGCTGCCAGATCCGAAGACCTCGCGTCCGATGCGCGCAAGTTGCCCCCCGGTCCAGATCCAGGGAGCGCGACGATGCAGCACGACGACCGCATTCTGCATGTCGACGGGAGGCTCGTCGGCCTCATTTCCGAACTGGGTGGTGACCGGCTGCAAGACGAACGAACTCGGGTCACGCCCGAACAGCATGTACTGCGCGCCGCGCTTCCAGATCACGACGTTGCCCCCGGACAGCGTCAACCCGCTGATGATCTCCGCGTTGTTCGGCGCCACGTCGATCCAGTTCGTGGAGGGAATGTTCCATGTCGCGGCATCGGTGAACCAGAGCCTGCTGTCCACCGCCATGAAGAGGGTGTTGTGCGCTACCAGCATGTGGGCGACTCCAGCCGGGGCGCCCGAGATGGCCTGATCTGTGGTGCCGTCATAGCGGCGCGGCGTGAAGGTGTTGACGCGATTCGCGTAGGCGAACTCATCCTGGTATGAGGTCATCTTGAAGAGCGCCGTCTGCGTGCCGCCGAACGCAGATTTCAGATCCCAGACCGCCGTCGTGCTGTTGTACTGCCGCAGGTTGCCCGAGTGCAACAGCATCGAGCGACGGTCCTGGCCCACCTTCAGGTAGTCGAAGAGGCCCAGAATAGCCGGCGCGCCGGTGATCTGCGCTCCCACGGCGACGTATCCGCGGCGGCACTTCATCCAGCCGTCGCGCCCCATCTCGACGTTGTCCGCGACCTCTAGCTCGGCCTGGGTAGGGTCCCCAGAGTATCCCTTGCTGAAGTCCTGGAGGCGCACCGGGACGTCGCGCTTCGCGGTGGCTTGCGGCATTCTCTCTCTCCTTTCCCTACTCCTCGTAGGTGATTGCGAACCCGGTCACGCGTTCTGCGGTGCTGAAGTTGATCACCAACGCCTCCCCGGCGGTGGTGAACTTGATGGGCCATTGTCCGCAGTTGTAGGTGTAGCTGGCGCCGCCCGGAATGGTCGAGGCCGGTATCCGGGTGGCCGTGGCCTGCTTCACCAGGATCGTGTTGTCGCCCCCTTCCACCTTCAGTTGCAGCACCGCCAGCCGCAATTTCTTGGTGGACGTTGGGGTGATTATCGTCAGGTCCCCGGCGGCGCTCTGGTCGATTACCGTGTGCGTCGTCGCAAGCTTGATTCCGCTGTTGCCGATATCGACCGTGCCGCCGATCAGGTAGGTCTGATAGGACGAGAACGGACGCTGCTCCTGGAATCTAACCGCCTCCATTTCCCGCGCCCTCGAACGAATACGCGCTGTTGCTCATGCGCCGGTCCTCCGCCACGCTACCATCTGGGTCTGGCCGTAGTAGTTCGTGGACGATGCGTGCTTGCTCGGTATCTGCATGCGCAGGGTATGTCGCCCCGCGGATAGCGACGCCGTGCTTCTCGTCGCCACGTTGTTGTACGTCAGGCTGGCATTGTATCCCTCAACAATGGCCCCTGCGTTCACGCCGTCGACCAGGAACTGAATCTGCCCCGCGTCAGTATTCTTGGTGTGCATGATCCAGATTTCATACGTCCCGGCATCGCAGAGCATATCGAAGTCGATGTAGTCGTTTACGGCGGGGCCGGCCTGATACACGCTGTACCCGTTGCGCTGCGATGCCGTGTAGTCGTAGTTCGTCCAGGTGCCGCCCGTAGACAAGCGGGGGGAGAGCAAGTCGTAAACGCATTGCTGCGGGTAGGCCCCGGCAGCCGAAGCGCTGCCGCTGGTCTCGATGCCTGCCATTCGTTTTTTCCCCTTACTTGTAGATTGCCGTGAAGAATACATCAGCGGATCCGATTGTCTTGGTGGCGCCTGTGCTGGAATTGGACACCGCGATCCCCGTGCTGAAGTAGTCGCCCGTTTCGCCAAGGTCGAGCGAGAAGTTGCTCGACGCCGGTACCGTGAACGTGTAGATCGGCGCCGTGGCGTCGGCCGGAACGGTCGTGCTGTTGAAGACCTGGATAAACTGCGCCGAGGTCTTCGAGTTGTACCCCATCAGCACGCGCAGGCGGCCCGCCGACGCTTTGATGACGCGCGAGGCTTCGTAGGCCCCGCTGTTCGCGCGGTCCCACGCGCCGCCCGCTCCCGCCTGTGCCTGATCCTGCGTGGTGACCGCGTTCGTGATGGTGGTCAGCGTGCCGACGTTCCAGGTGCCGCTTTGTGCAGCGTTAACCGTGAACGGGGTGTTGTCGCTGGCGATGGTGACACGCGGACTTCCGGTGCCGGTGATGCCGTTGCCGACCAGAAGCGCGGCCCCTGCAGCCTGCGCCATGTTCACGGACTGGTTCGCAGCCAGGGACCCGATAATCGCGGCGCCCGCGGCCAGCACAACCTGCCCGGTTGAGTCCGAGGCAAGGGTTACCCGCTGAACTCCAGTGCCGTCCACACCGTTGCCCATCGACGGTGCGACGCCGTTGATCTGGGAGGTGTTGACGCTCTGGTTGGCCGCCAGGCTTCCGATGGTTGCAGCCCCGGCGGCGAGCGCCACCTGGCCCGTCGAGTCTGAGGCCAGGGTAACGCGCTGCACCCCGGTCCCGCTGATGCCGTTCCCCATCGTGGGCGCGACACCGTTGATCTGGGCCGTATTCACGCTCTGATTCGCTACGAGGCTGCCGATGGTGGCGACCCCTGCGGCGAGGGCCACCTGGCCGGTGGAATCGGAGGCGATCGAGACACGCTGCACCCCGGTCCCGGAGATCCCGTTCCCCGTGGTGGTCGTGACGCCGTTCACCTGCGCGACGTTCACGCTCTGGTTGGCAGCGAGGGTCACCGAGAGCGCGCTCTGGTCCGAAGCGAGGGCTACGGGGATCGAGGACGCCATGACCTGCTGGCCCTTGGCCTCGATGCTGCCGCCCGCGCCTGAAATGCGGAGTCCTACGCCCTGGCGGAACTCGGTGCCGGCGCCCGTGTCCAGGTCGAGGTACGCAGCGAGCGCGTTCGTGCCGTCGTGGAGTTTCGCCAGCCAGGGCACTGTGTTCTGGGTGTTGCCAGGCTGCACAGTCCAGGTGCCGCTCTGTATCGCGTCCACGTCGTTGTCCGTCGTGGTCTGGCTAATGCTGACCTTCTGCTTGGTGGGGGCGCCGCTGAACTGCGCCCAGGCCGGCGCCAGGAACGTCCATGCCGTCAGCAGGACGGCAGCCATGGCGACGGCAATCATTCCCCGGGTCCTGGATCTATCCGACATGATAGTCTACTCCATTTCCGCTCGTGGTCACGTCCACCCAGACTCGGCTGGCGTTGTCGACGTTGAGCGAGACCGCTTCACCGGGGGGCAGCGACGTGCGCGTGGTCGAGGTCTGGGCGTTCGCCTGCGTCGTTCCGAGAAAGGCATCTCCGGTGTTCGCCGAGAGGGCGCGCACCGTCAGCTTCTGGTTGTGGCCAACGGCCATTGCAGACAACTGCGTGGCGGTGCCGGCCGCAGCCACGACCTTGCGCCCCGCGCCCCAAGTGTTCGGCTTCGGGTCTCGCACGTAAATCGCCAGCGGCGCCTGGCCGGCACTCATCTGTACCGTCGCAGTCCCACTGGTGTAAGCGCTCGCCCGGACGCGCACGTGCGTGGCGCCACCCGGCGCCGCGACGCCATAAGTGCCCGCCGCCGTCGTGCTCGCCATCACGGCGAAGGCGCCGAAGTCGATCAGCTCCGCCGCGCCCCAGGTCGTCTGGTTGTCCACAGAGATTTCCACGAGCGCCGTCAGCGAGAACGTACCGCTGAGCGCGAAGGCCACGGAGGCTTTGTCGCGCATCTCCACAACGACGGTGTCCTCCGCTGCTGCGAGGCTGCCTTTCACTCGGTTTGGTGCCGTACTGCTCAATTCCACACCTCCTCAGACCGTTGCGTACTGCGCGAAGGGGTAGTCGATGTTCTCTCCCACGATGCCGGGGTCCATGGTCTCCAGGACATCGGACTCCGAGTGCTCCAGGCCCATCGCGCTTTTCAGCATGGACTGGCTCGTCTGCAGCATCTCGCCGGCCCTGTCCGGCTTCCCGTCCTGCAGGAATGCCAGGTGCGCGGCCAGGTACACCAGGGGCAGGTCCAGCCCGGGCGTGTGCTCGCTGAACAGCGTTACGTCGTAGTCGTTGACGAGATCCGCCACGGCACGATAGTGGCGCAGTTCGAGGGTGTACGCCGTGTCCGGGGGAGGGTAGACCTGGAGAAAGCGCTGTGCCCGCAGCAGGAAATAGCTGTCCCCGGTAGTCTGGCTGGCGATGCTCGTCTCCAGCGTGGCGGTCCGCGTGCTGCCCGTGTAGTCCAGGATCCGCGCGTGCAGGCCGCGCGTGGTGTTCACGAGGAGCCATCCGTTGTAGGCGTCGTCCGTGCTGGACGGCAGCGCGGCGTCCACGATCTGCGTGCTGGAGGTGCTGGCGTCCGCGGTCAGCGTCGAGGTCACCGGGACGCGGAAGTGATCCACGCCGAAAAGGATGGCGTCACGCGGCGCGGCGGGGTTGATGGCCTTCGGCGTCAGGATGTCCATACGGTGCGCGCGTCGCACCGGCACCTTGCTGCCGTTGGTGGCGTTGCGCAGGTTGTAGATCCTCCCCACGCTCCAGGGCAGGTGAAATCGGTCCTTCACGATGTAGTACGTGTCCGCCGCCGCCTGGCTGGGAATGGCGGTGTCGAGCGTGATGGTCTTCGTCGACCCGGCGTAATCCTCCACGCGGGCCACGGCGTTGGATCTCGAGGTGTTGACCACCAGCATGCCGTTGTAGTAGTCGTCCACCGTGGAGGTAAGTCCGCTGTCGACGATCTGCGTGGTCGATGTCCCGGAATCCGCGGTGTTCGTGCTTGAGGTCGGTTCCCGCGCCGGGCTCGTGGTGAAGCGGTGGAAGTCTTCGAGCATGTGCTGGAGGGACGACGTCCACGACATCTGCCGGTACGCCTGGTTGAGGAAGTCTTTCAGCAGCGTCGTGCCGGAGATGCCGCTGTCGACGGTGGTCGTGCTCCAGCGCGTATTGGAGGAATCGGGCTCCTCCAACAGCCACCGCAACCGGAACAGCATCTCCTTGAACGTCATTCGCTCAACCTCTCATCGGGCGGGTCCCAGCATTGCGGGTAGTGCACCAGGCCGCCCAACTGTCGCGCGTGCGGCGTAGTCGGCGTGATGAACGTGCCGCAGCGCATGCATTCGTAGTGCGTGTGCGTGAACTCGCGCAAGCCAGGCGGCACCTCCGTCCACTCGTCAGGCGAACGGGGGTTGCGACGCCGCTGCAGGCGCGAGAATCCGGCCATGGCTAGATCGTGCCGACGACCCGGTAAGCGATGGTCACCTTCAGCGTGTCGGCAGCGTTTCCGCCGCCGAACTCTGCGCCGCCGGTATTGTGCAGAACCAGTGCCACATTGACCCCTTGAGCCTCGGTCAGAATGGTATTCAGCAGGGGGAGGGCATTGGTATGCGCCTTCCCAACCACGTCGATGAATCCGGTCGTCTCGACGGTCTGCGACACGGCGACACCAGAGCCGTCGATCATCCTGAAGGCCAGGTTGACGGCTCCCTCCGTGTAGCCCCCGGCGGTGCCGTCCACGTTGAGCGTGGCACCCAGGAACTGGATCCTCTTGCCGGCGCCCGGGGCGGCCACCATGCTGATCGGGGTGGCACGAAGGTTCAGCACCTGGGCGTTGGTCAGCGTGACGGTTGCGTACTGGATCGTCAACTCAGAGAGCTTCCCCGAGGTGACGGCCCCGGTTCCGATGGTCGTAGCGCCAGAAGCTACGATAGTCACGTCCCCGGACATGGCGACCGAGGTAGGGACGTTGGTCGCCGATCCGACGATGACGTACCCCGAGGTCAGCGCCGCCAGCTTCGAGAAGTCGACGGCCGCCGTTGCGGACAGATCCGCGTTGACGACCACGCCTGTCCCGATGGCGACCACGCCGGTATTGGTGATCGTCGCGTCGCCGCTCGGAGTCACCGCGGTTGCGATGCCAGAAGCGTTGCCCACGTAGACCTTGCCATCGGCCAGGGTGAGCCCCGCCCCCGAACCCGCGATGCTCGTCCCGTTGACCTTCAGGCCGCCCTGCGAGTCCACGAGCCCGGATGCGCTGATGACCGTGGTGCCGTCGACCGAGTAACCGTCGACCGTGTCGACGGCGCTGAAATGGGTGACAGCCGCCCACGCCGCCGGCGCGAGCGCGTACCCCAGGAGGACGACGGCGGTCAGGAGGACGCCGATCACGAGGCGGGCCCTTGCGATGTTCATGCGCTTCATCTTGCCCTCCTTATGCGCCCGGCGTGCCGACCACGCCGCGCCAGCCCGATGCCCCCACGGAGAACCGCATGAAGCAGGAGTGCAGCCGGGAGAGCGTCTTGGGATCGGTCGTGGAGCCCATCTCCGGCTTGGTGCGCCAGAACCAGTTCAGCGCGTGCTGCGCCTTCTCCGCCACCAGGAACCAGGCATCGGTGTCGGTCAGGAACTCGACCACCATCGGCTTGAGGTTGGGGCGCGCCACGCGGATGCTGTTGATGTTGTTGTCGGCGGTGGCCGGGAGACCGATGGACTTCAGGAGTTCCAGGGCCGTGAACTCCTCGTCCGGGGCCACGATCAGCCATTCGGGCTTCAGTCTGACAGGCACGTTCTGCGAGTCCACGGTGTTGCGCATGAGCGTGAGCGCCGTCTTCAGCGACGACACCGACAGGTCGGAATCCGCCGACAGCCGGTTGCTCGCCGTGCCCCCGGACCCTTCCAGCGGGTGGTCCGTGGCGCACAGCCTCTTGCCGTCGCCGTAGGTCGTGCCGGCCGCGAAGGCGTTGTTGAAGATCGCCCACGCCTCCAGCTCCTGGGTGTAGACGGCGGAAGACGCGAGCGCCCCCGGCATCCGGGTGATGATGCGGTGCTGGTCGTCGTCCGCCATCTCCCTCGACACCTCGAATCCGAGAGCCCAGGACGCATGCGTGTAGGTGTAATCGTACCCCTGCGCCGGGTCGGCGAAGGTGATGGGGGCTGCCTCGGTCTTCTGCGCGAACTTGCCGAAGCCGCTGAACCCGGAGTCGATCTCCCGGCGCAGCTTGGACGTGAGGATGTTGAAGACCTGGCTGAACAGTCGTTCCTCCGAGATCCTCTTGTACTGGTTGAAGTAGATCTGGCGAACGACCGGGTCGAGCAGATCCAGTGCGGCTGAGCGAACGAGTGCCATTGCGGTTCTCCTTTCCTATCCTGCGCCGGTGCCGCCGGTGGCGTTGGCACCCAGGAACACGATGTGGACGCGCCCGTTGGTGTCGCCGACGGCATCGCGCCGATCCAGGTCGATGATGCGGACGCGGTTGTTGGTGGTGTCGACCAGGGACACGTGCCAGTTGTCTCCGACCGCCTCCACGCCGTACTTCTTGTGGCGGTCCCCGGCGGCGGTTACGGAACTGGCCGGCGTGGCGTGGTAGACGTTGGCGACGAAGATGTTGTGCTCGTTGGCGAGCGCCACCTGGACGTCGCTGTCGGTCGTACCGCTGGCATCGTGCAGCGCCACGCCCACGATGGTCGTCTCGTCCGCGTCAGCGACGGCGACCTTGCCTGAGCTGAACTGGACAAGAGCGCCCTTCTTGAAGGTCTGGCTGGCGGCCTCCGGGTAGGTCCTGATGTCGGCGCACCCGCCGACCAGTTGGATGGCTTGCAGATTCACGGTTGCCATGGCGTCCGCTCCTTTCTCTAGGTGAAGTAGGTCCGATTGGTGGGGTTGTCAGATGTCTCGGGAGATGTCTCGGGAGATGTCTCGGGCGATCTCTCGCGCGGCGATCCCTTGGCCGGCGAGCTGTCGCGCCGGCGCCGGCCCTCGCTGCGGATCCCGCCCTGCTCGCGCAAGGTGGGATTGGTCATCGCCTCGGTGCGGTGCGAGACCCCGTCGTGCCATCGCTGCTTGTTGTCTTGCGAGGTACGGTGCAGAACGAGATCCGGCAGTTCGGTCTCGCACTTCACATAGCCGCGGCGCGTCGCCGTCGCCAGGCGGCGATCCTCCTTGCGGAACCAGCGGAACTCCGCTTCCGGCGCCTTCTCCCGCTCGTTGTCCGGAACGCGGAGAGGGTCGTCGTGGAAGTCGGAATAGTCGTTGCCCACTTGCACGTGCATCTCAGGCCTCCTCGCTGCGCTGCTGCTTGAACTTGAGGTAGTCCCCCTCGGACATCCCGAAGCGGCGAGCGACGTTGCGCTCCTCGTCGCTAAGCATGTCCTGCGCGCGGCTGGCGCCCCCGCCGCGGCCGAGGAATCGACCGTGCGCCGGCGAGGCGTCCAGGTGCCCGCTGCCCTTCGCGAGCTTGTACGCGACCTCGATGGCGTCGCTCCGATGCGCAATTTCCGGGTACTCGTCCAGGACTTTCGCGATGGCGGCGCGCGCGTGGGCCATCGCGGGGTTCTTCTCAGACCAGTCGTCGAGCGCGGTGCGGCGGCCCACCTTGAAGTATTGATCGACCACCGGGCCCATGGCTTCGCGCAGCACCGGATCAAGCGTCTGGCGCAGCGCCCTCGGGTCCTGCATTTGCTGGAGCCGCGCGTCCATGGCGGCGACTACGCGCTGCTCGCTCTGCTGCTGGATCCACAGGAGGGTGTTGATCGGGTCCTTTTCGAAGGCCCCCTGCAGTTCGGCCATGCTGACCCCCGGTTCCTCGCGCCGCGGCGCCGGCTCCTCACGCCGCTCTGGCTGCTGGGTCAGGCCGTACAGCACCGTCTGCAGGGTGTCGACCAGCTTGGCCTGGGAGTCGTGCTTGGATCGGAGTTCCTCGACCTCGCGCTTCCAGTCTCCTGCCTCCGCGCCCTCAGCGGGCTTCTCGGGCTCGGTGGGGGTCTTGTCGGCCGGGGCGGTGGGCGCGATCTCCGGCGGCGCGCCCGCTCTCACGTCGGATTCCAGGGCCGCGATAGCCTGGTCTACGTCTATGGTGTCCATTAGGTCGCCATCCCTTCCAGTGATGTGGCGCGCACCAGCGCTTCGAAGTCCAGGACGTGCTGCAACGCCTTCACCCGGCTTTGCAGGTCCGCGACGGCCGCCACGTCGCGAGGGTCCGCTGTCAGAAGTGCCTCCACCATGGCGGTGCGCTCTTCGAGGAGGTGGACTTTGAAGAAGCCCCATCCGACCGTTCCGAACATCTGCCGCAGGGCGTCGTCCCGGAACTCGGCCTGCTCGTGGATGGGCGGCAAATTCATTGCAGCATCCCCCCGTTCGGAGACTGCGGAGACATCGTTCCGGTCATGGCCATGCGCTTGAGCATCTCGGCCATCTCAGGCGGCGGGCCCTCAGCCGGACCCATGGGCATGCCGCCGCCTTCCGGAGGAGGGCCGCCGGGGGGAGGGCCGCCGGGGGGAGCCATACCGGGCTGCGGCGGCACTTGCTGCGGAGGTGGTGCGATCAGCTTGTCCACCTCCTGCACCTGGAACATCGAGAAGACGCGCCGCGTGACCTCGGGCCAGTTGAGCGACTGCGCGGCCGGGGTCCCGCCCAGGACCTGCAGCGCGTTGAGAAACTGCTGGCGCCGCAGGGCGTTGTCGCCACGCTGGGGGTCCGCGATGAACAGGAAATCGGCATCGATCGCGACATCCTGCGGCCCCACCTTCTCGTAAGAGTGCGCGAAGCCGTCCTCACCGATGATGCGCACCACCTGCTCGGTGCGCAGGAACTGCTGGTTCAGCCCGTGCCACTGCCGCGCGATGGGCTCGAACCCTTCCATAGCCATCACGCGGAAGTGGTACTGAATGCGCTCGGAGGCGCCCTGCGCCTTCAGGTTGGCCTCGGTGGCGGTGGCGCGGCTCTGTGTCGCGCTGGCGCTGCCCCGTAGCCACTCGTTGATGCCGGTCACGTTCTGCGACATCTGCGCCAAGTGCTGCTGCTCGTGGAAGGCGCCGCCGGTCACGTCCGGCATGGTGAACGGCTTGACGCCGTTGATGTCGCGCACCTTGAGTTTCGCCCCGGGCGTGGAGACCCAGCGCGCCATCTCCTCCGGGGCCACCGCATCCTGCTGGTACATCAACATCGTGTTGATGGTGCGGGCGATGTTCTCCAGGCGCATGTCCTCAAGCGTGTTGGTCGCCACCTGGATGCCGTAGATCATCTCCGGGATGCCGCGGGCATAGAACTGGTCGGGCACGCGCAGGTACTTCAGCGCCGCAAACGGCTTGAGCCCGTGCCAGAAAGGATGCGGCTCGGCGCCCACCACGGCCTGACGGCCGGCCAGGGTGATGACCACGTCCTCATCGTAGCCGTCTCCGTCGAGGTCGAACTGGCACCAGGCCTCCAGGATCCCGACCTGGTCCTCCCGGCGGAAGGTGTCGCCGGAGTCGCCGAAGGGCACCTCCACGTCCTCCTCCGTGACGCCCTCGGCGTCCACGTAGAAGCCGTCACGCACCTTGCGACGCCACTCGTTCCACGTGATGACGCTGCGGTCAATGATGCACCCTTGGTCCTGAATGTGCTCGATGGTCGGATCCAGGTACACGTCCCGCAGGGACCGAGTGATCATCCGAGGCCCGTCGTAGAACACCCGATCCTGGGGCACGCGATCGGCAAGCTGCTCGTCCCACACCCAGGTCTTACGCACGTCGCGCTCCGGCAGGATCTTGCAGACCGCCGTGCCCAGCGTGATGGCCCCCCGCGTGTAGGTGTCGAGGCGGAGCGGGATCTGCTGGCGTTGCATCTGGTAGGCGTACAGCTTCTCCGCGCGCGCCGCTGACGGCACGTCGCGTTCCTCACGCCCCCTCACCGCAAACAGCGGCTCGTGCGTGGTTAGGTACGGACTCATCAGCCGCGTCTGGACGATTTCGCACGTCGCCAGCGTCTCCGGCAGAAACACGCTCGTTTCCCGCGTGTTGCGCGGAGTCGCCTTGCTCCACCAGTGCCGCTCGTACTCCTTCCACAGGATCTCATACGGCAGCCGCGCCACGGCGTAGGCGTCGAAGCGCTCCAGCACGTGGGCTTTTGCGGCTTCCAGGACCTTGGCGGAGTACGGCAACTTGCGGGCCATCAGAACGGCGCCACCTGTATGCCGTGGGCGTAGCGCTCCACAGCCGGCTGCTCGGATTCCGTGTCGTACCCCTCATCCGACGACGGCATCACGATGTCTTCCCCGTAGGCCAGCGCATCGAGGTAATCGTCGAAGCGGCACACCGGAAAGCGGTTGAACTGCGTGAAGACCGGGTGGGTGCGCAGGTCGCGGTGAAACAGGAGCGTGCCGCCGCGGTGGCGCGGTTCCAAGACGCGGATGCGCACGTCCTTGGAACGCGCCTTCGGCTTCACCGACTTGATGGGCAGCAGGTACTTCTCCTGCCGCTCGGCGTCGCGCAGCGCCTTCTGCAAGTAACTGGCCAGCCCTTGTAACTCGATGCCGACGCAGATGGGCCGCCACTTGCGCGCCATCCGGTAGATCGCCCGCACCGCTTCGGACGGCGACAACCGACCCCCGGCCGCGTCCATCACCCACATCCGATTGTCCGACGTCACGGCCACCGCCACGATTGCCGTCTCGTCCGCGCGCTTCTCCTCGGAACCGGCCGGGTCCACCAGCAGGTACACGTTCGGGTTCCGCAGCTCCACCGCGCGAAACGATGGATCCGCCCACATCCCCTGATCCGCGTCACGCAGCTCGTAAAGCCCTTCCACGCGCAACCGCGACGCCTGCAAGTCGTACCACCCATCAAAGAAGTGATAGGGCGCCGAGAACATCTGCCGCCCCCCAGACAACGGGTCGTTCAGGTATTGCGCCGAGAACATCGCCGGCGTCTGCTTCGCCTGCTGCTGCGCCAGGTACGCCGCGGACAGCACGGACGGCAGCAACAACGACCCATCATCGTTGTACGCCCGCCGCTTGAGAATGGACCACGCCACCTCGCCGCGCTCCGCCTCCTCAATGATCCCCCCGTAGATATCGTTGTCTGCCCACCGCGTCCCCACCACGATCAACTCACCACCCGGATCCAGAACCGACTCCAACAGCCGCAGGTGAGTCCGCACCCACGCGATCTGATCATCTGTACGCGTGTTCTTCTCGTCATGCAAATCATCGCAGATGATCCGCCCAAAGTGAAAGCCCACGTTGCTCTGGTCCAGACCAAACGCCTGCAACGAAGGATCCCCACGACCCAGGTCCGTCCGCGGCAGCACGTCCACCTGCTCCGTGTTCCAGCGCAAGTCCCCGCCCTTCGCCGGACGCCAGTTGCCGAACAACTCCCGGAACCGACGACGCGTAGCAACGTGACTCTTGATGACGCTCAAGTTCCGCTTCGCCAGATTCGTCCCCCGAGAGTCCAGCAGAATGTGCTCATTGCTGTTGCGCACCAACCGCCACAACGGATACGCCATCGAGATGATCGTCGACTTGAAAGAACCCCGAGGCATCAAGATCAGCTTGTTCCTGCAACCCTCGTCCTCCAGGAACGCGCACAGCTCCCTATGCACCTTCCCATCCAGCCGGTCGTACCCCAGCACATCACAGGAAAACCGAAACAAAGACTTCTCCGCCGAACGACGCAAGCGCGAAACCTCCTTCTCAGACAAGGAGGACTCACGCTCGCATCCACGGACGCCCCGCGCCATCAGCGCAGCACAAAACAGAAATTGAACATCTCCCAAACATCCTAGCACGACCCAAACAAACAGTCAACACTGTGAGCTTTCCGGTGAAGAAGCCCGACACCACGCCATTTTGAGGCGCGATAGGTGAGGGGGATATAGACACAAGGGAACGACCGCGGCGGGGGACCTCCCCCCCTACCCCGCGCGCCATGCATGCGGGGATCCCGCGCGTGGAGGGTGGTAGACCGCCTATGATAATCCCCCCTATCGCAGGTGGTTTCACCTGGGGCTCCCTGGGCAGAGGTACTGGACGGTACTTGCCTGTGAGCCATACGAACGTATGTTCGATGGATCACCACGATTGGCGTAACCACGCCGTTTCCAGCACCTCTCTGCATAATGCTGTCACCGCTGTCACGGCGTCACAGTCGCGCACGGAATGGCGTAGTGATGCCGAGATGCGCTGTGACAGCAAGGAATGGGTATCTCGCCTTGCTGTCACAGGTCTCTGGGCACCTGTGAAAGTCTTCACAAGCACCTGTGAAGGTCTTCACAAGCATGCGAACACATGTTCGTGTAGCTATATAGCTAACTCTGCCTTGACGCTCAGGGATGGCGTGGCTATGGGCCGTGACAGCGTGACAGATGTTACAGCAGTGACAGATACCCCTATCATGCTGTCACACTCTACATCCTATATATATAGCCATTATTAGAGTGTGTGACAGTAGTGTGACGGGGCTCCCCTGCGCGCGGACTATCGTGGTGGAGGCTGTCCTGCCGGCCTGGTTAACTCCGGGTGGAGCCGCCGTGAGGGCCTGCGGGAGATGCCGCACCTGGCTCGGTGCGGTTGCGCGACGTCCAGCTCGAGGCGCGTGGTAGTCTGTGGACGTCGCGCTGTAGGCCGGGTGTGGTGGGCTCGTGGCAGCCGCTGTAGGCCGGGTGTGGTGAGGGAACCGGACCGGGGACGGCCGTGAGGGTGGCTACGCTGTGGTCTACGTCGGGGACCGCCCGCCGGACGGGCGGGCGGGTGGCCTTCTTTGAAGGAAATCTTGTGGATAACTTCTCGTGAAAATGTGGATAACTCCTATTGACAGGGACCCACAGCGCTGTATAATCCTGGTAGGCTAGAGGGAGCGGGGCGCCCCCAACCTGGAGGTAACCGGCAGCAGCCCGAGAGGGCCGGCTGCCTCCCCACCAGGAGCGCCCACCGCCCGGAGGC
>ERZ1292629.1785-Hain-H43-01um-R1-1785-length-19878-cov-10_pt1 | contig 19878 bp, 26 predicted proteins | sample MGYA00564399_ERZ1292629 | MGnify/ENA primary metagenome ERZ1292629 (study PRJEB36523, sample SAMEA6512636) | groundwater metagenome | collected 2019-01-08 | study: AquaDiva: Metagenomics assemblies of 32 groundwater samples | reverse complement strand
GATTGTATATTTAAACTTGTTTATTGACTAGAATTTCTTATTTGGGATGTAGCCTCATCCACAAATCTCGCCTTCCCACCACTAACCAAAATCTCCGCAACACCACCATCCAAATTAGCCAACTCACCAGAAGCAAAAGGTCCAATCGGATTTCCAGCCATATCAATAAACTGATCAACTGCCGAATTAAACAAAACCATTCTATTTGCAGATACTGCTTCAGATTTTATCCCTTGTAAAGCTCTAGTCAATATCTTATCTCCCTCTTCAAAAATTTTAACCATTTTATCAAATACTTCCTGCTCAAGATGAAGCATATTTTCATAATCTCTTTTCATTATTCCAGTTTCTGTAGCAACAAATATCAAATTCAATATTTTCTTCTTTCTTCTAAGCATAAGTTCCTTAAATATAGCAATAGAATTTTCATATTGTTTCTTATTCTTCATAACAGAATCCTGAAACATCCCATCATCAACTTCTGCCTGTCCTTTCTTATCATTCAAATATTCCGCAACCTGCTCAATAAAATCTGCTCCCAATGGCTGTAAAACTTCAGCATTCTTCTCTTTCCTAAGAATTTCATACAATTCATTGTAACTTATCATACTAATTCATCCAATTCTTAATTTATAAAAATGAGTATACTCCAGATAGTAGCAAATCAATAGGGTGAGAAAATTATCCCTAAGGAATTAATTCTAAAACCTGATCTAAATGACTTGGCTTCCGAACGTGATAATCATAATCTATTCCCAAAGTATATCCTCGGGAAATATATTCAGTATCCTGAGTTGATAAAGCAATTCTCACAGCGTTATCTTGTTTAGCTCTTTCTAATATTCTATCTAAAATTGGTTTAAAATGTGTGCTTCTATCATCTAAAACGAAAAAAGGTTCAAATACAACCGCGCGCAATTGAAATCCTTCAGTCGAAGCAGTAAAATCCTCAGTAGGATCAAGCAAAGCAGTTTCAATTCCTCTTAATTTTAACATATGCTGAAAAGAGCCATATAAAGCAAGTTCATCAACCCATAATACCTTCCTGTCCATGATATCTCAACAAAAGTATCCTATAAAAACCTTATCCCAATTTTGTCCCAATTAACGATAGTAACAAACCAATTCTCCTTTACGTAAAACCATAATTATCTCCTCAGTAATATTTATCTCAAACCCATAAATCCTCTTCAGCACAAATTAGAATATTCAAAACGAGCATAAGATAATAACTTTTCAAATATTATTTATACGTTATATATTAAAACTTATTCAGCACCATATCCCCCATCAAAGTCAAACATAAGATACCTCTCATTCAAAACCTCCTAAAACTTTAGTTTTATGAGCTTTAGGAAATCAAAAGATTTCATAAGGATTAAATATCCCTAAAACTCCACATAACCATGTTTGATTTCCTAAAGAAAAAATTCAAAGAATGGACCAAACCAGATTCATCTTCTAGCAAAAGCTCTAAAAAATCTAAAAAATCAGAAAAGAAAACAAGTCCTCCTTCAAAAAAATCAGAAAAGAAAGAAAAGAAAGTAATCAAAACTATAAACGAAAAGATTCAAGACAAAGAAGCAGAAAAGATAATAGAAGAAGCAGAATCCTCTCCTCCTGAAATCCAAGAAGTCCAAGAAGAAAAAAAGGAAAACTTCTTCTCAAAATTAATTAAAAAACTCTCTCACCATCAAATAACTCAACAAGAATTTGACGAGATATTTGAAGAATTTGAAATAACTCTTCTAGAGAATAATGTAGCAATTGAAGCAGTAGATAAAATAAAATCCTCTCTTTCATCCCAACTAGTAGGTCAAGAAATAAAAGCTCAAGAAGTAGAAGCCAGAGTCCTCCTAGCACTAAAAGACTCCATTCTTTCAGTTCTCATCGAACCCTCTTCAATTATAGAACAAATAAAATCAAAAGAAGGACCATTTGTTATAGTCTTCTTCGGCATAAACGGCACGGGAAAAACCACAAGTATAGCAAAACTTTCCCACTATCTAAATAAAAATAAAATTTCCAACGTCCTAGTTGCAGCAGACACATTCAGAGCAGCATCAATAGAACAACTAAAAGCCCATGCAGAAAAACTCAAAGTTCCAATCATTGCCCATAACTACAACGCAGACCCTGCTTCAGTAGCCTTTGATGCAATTCAATATGCTAAAAAACATTCAATCAAAGCCGTCCTAATAGACACCGCAGGAAGAATGTATACTAAAGCAAATCTCATGAAAGAAATGGAAAAAATAATCAGAATCAGCAAGCCAGACCTGAAAATATTTGTAGGAGAATCAATCACTGGAAACGATGCAGTTGACCAAGTCAAAACATTCAATGAAACCATAGGTATAGACGGTATAATCCTAAGCAAAGCAGATGTAGATGAAAAAGCAGGAACAATTCTATCAGTCTCTCAAGTCACCGGAAAACCTATTTATTTCCTAGGCACAGGACAAAAATACGAAGACCTCACTCCTTTTACAAAGAAAACCGTTCTAAAGAATATTGGATTAGATTAACATTTAGCATTTTAATTTTTTAGATAAATCAACAATCTCTTGTATATCCTTTTCAGAAACATGATTATTTCTCAAAGCAATCTCAGCATGAGTTCCGCAATAAATTCGAGTTTGCCAAGGATTAAAAAATCTTTGAATAAAAATAGTTTTTCCAGAAACCCCCTCCAAAGCACACTCTTTCGTTTTTATAACACGCAATTCAGCATTCATCACTAAAAAACCATATTCATCACCCGAAATAGAATAATAATCCCATCCACATTTTCTCAAATCTAACTTTCCAACTACAATGTGCGGTTCAATTTCTTCAGAAATACGAAAATCTAAAGGAATTCCATGAAGATAAACTAAAGAAGAACTACTTAGCAAGCTTAATTGCTTATTGTTTTCTAATCGTTTAAAAATATCGTGTATCATTTTATTCCGCCAACTTCTCTCACGGAAGTCAAGTATTTATTACATCGAACGGTACTTGCCATTGAAGAAAGCGCATTTCTCCATTGGTTGTCAGGTAACGCTTCTAAAGATTTTCTTCCTTGTTTTGCAATATCTCTTAATAATCTTATAGTCCTAGAATATGCTCCAGAACTAAAAACTGATTGTGTTGCTCTATTCTTTTCTTCATATGTTGCACTGCTATTTCCTACAAGATTTTTTAATGCATCTTTTTCTTGTTCAGAACCATGTTTCAAAACATAATATATTGGGTACGTAACTCTTCCGCATTTTATATCTGAGAGTTGATCTTGATAATATTTTAAAGTTTGATCCTTAACATCTAATGCAAAATCACCCAAATCATTTGATATGTGAAGACCTGTGCCTACAAGTTCGCCAAATCTTTTAGCATTTTTTATCTGAGTTTCATCAGTAGAAACAAATAATGCTCCAGTTTCAGTGCTAAATCCATACATTGCCCCCGATTGCAATCTCGCCCTCATAATAAAATAATCTTCAAACACATTATCATCAAAAGAGGCCATATCATTAATAGATGTAGAGAAATCAAGAACCTGTCCTTCACAACAACTAATAACAGATTTAGCATATCTTCTCGATATCTCTCTCCGTATTTCAGAACTGCAGTTCAAATTTTCAATAACTTTTTGAGTTAGATCTCTTAGAACTTCAGAAGCCGCGGTTATCATACTTAATCTCCTCCTATTTTCATGTGCGCCCTGCTTATTATCAAATATCCAATTGTCTAAATATAAATGATAATTTGAAAGTTCTGAAATTGACATTGCAGGTAAGAGTTCTTCAACAACATTCTGCCCACCAAGATTTCTATATGCTAAATAAGTCATATTGGCACGCATTATTGGCTTACCTGCTCTTTTTCTTGGAAGATCTAATAATATTGTCTCAAGTCCCGCACTGTGAATCCCCAGTCTAATAATTTGATCTTGAATAAATTCATTTACCTTAGGAGAAATTTCTCTAATCGATTTAAAATAAAGTTCTCCTCCATTCATTTTCAATTGTTCTGGTACTTCGTTTGTCATTTGTTATTTTCCTTTAGCTCTTTCGAGCCATTTTGTTACTACTTAATAATATTGAAAGCTAATAAACTATTTTACAGATTTATACTTCAAAACACAATATTTATATATCAATATAGTATTATAACGGAATGGAGCTAAAACTAGACTTAAAAGACAAAAAAATTCTTTATCAATTAGATATAAACTCAAGACAATCTAACACAAAAATCGCAAAGAAAGTAGGGCTATCAAAAGACATAGTAAACTACCGAATAAAAAAATTAGAAGATCAAGGATTAATCAAAGGGTACTATTCGATTATAGATTTTTATAAATTAGGATATTTCAGCATTAGAGTCTATCTAAAATTAATAAGCACATCTCCTGAAAAAGAAAAAGAGATATTTGAATATCTAATAAAAGACAAAACGACATTATATGTAAACAAAATAGACGGCTTATTTGATATAGGAATAGGAACATATGTAAAAAATATCTATGAATTTGAAGAGTTTTACAATAATTTTAAAGAACAATTCAAAAAATATCTAGGAAAAGAACAAATTTCCATATTTACTAAAGTAAGTCACTTCCACAGGGCATATTTATTAGAAAAAAAGTTAGATAATGAAGATAGTGAAATTGCAGGAAGCAAAATCCAAATAAAAACAGACGACACTGACCTAAAAATCCTTAGACTACTAGCAAAGAATGCTAGAATAGAACTAGTTGAAATATCTGAAAAACTAAAAATTCCTATGACTACTATTGCATTCAGAATAAAACAATTAGAAAAGAAAAAAGTAATTTTAGCATATAGATTTTTATTCGATTTTCAAAAATATGGTTATGAATACTATAAAGTCGACCTCTCTTTAGACAATATCTCAAGATTGAAAGAATTATCTGCTTATGCCCACACCCATCCTAACATTTTATACATAGACCAAACCATCGGCGGTAGCGACTTTGAGTTTGATATAGAAATAAAAAACAAAGAAGATTTTCTTAAGATAATAGACGAATTAAAAGAAAAATTTCCAGAAATACGAGAATGGAGCTATTTCACAGTAAGAGAATACAAAAAAGTATTATATTTCCCCGAGAATTAAAACGTCTCATCACTCCAAATATCAAAAATCTTATATTCTACATCTTTCTCTTAAAATATAATTTAAACCTTTTGTTACATTCGTAATATAAAATTGTTACATTCGTAATAATAGAAAGAATGCTAAAAGAACATTACACCCCAAAACTTTAATACCCTAATTATGCTTCATTTTCTATGCTAAACAAACTATCAGAAGCACTCAAGAAAACAACAGATAAAATAACAAATGCTATTTTCTTAGACAAAAACCTAGTAGATTCAGTAGTAAAAGACCTTCAAAGAGCACTTATAGAAGCAGATGTAAATGTCCAATTAGTCCTTGAAATAACTAAAAAAGTAAAACAAGCCGCACTAGATGAAAGAATCTCTGGAGTAGAAAAGAAAGAGCATATAATAAAAATCCTTCACGATGAATTAATAAAAATCCTAGGAGAATCGAAACAAATAACTCTCCAAAAAAGAAACGTCTGGATGATGCTCGGTTTATATGGACAAGGAAAAACCACCACCATCAGCAAACTAGCAGCATACTATTCTAAGAGAGGAAATAAAGTCTGTGCAATCGGTTTAGATGTTCATCGTCCAGCAGCCCCAGAACAATTAAAGCAACTCTGTGACAAACTAAACATTGCCTGCTTCATCTCTCCAAAAGAAAAAGACCCAAAGAAAATCTGGAAAACCTATGAATCAGAAATGAAAGACTATAATATAGTCTTAGTAGACACTGCAGGACGTGACGCACTTTCAGAAGACCTAGTAAAAGAAATAAAAGACATTTCCAAACTCGTCAAACCCACTGAAACGTTTCTAGTCATGTCAGCAGACATCGGGCAAACTGCAAAAAAACAAGCATCCACATTCAAAGAAGCCTGTGCAATCACCGGAGTAATTATCACAAAAATGGACTCAACTGCAAAAGCAGGAGGAGCTCTAACCGCCTGTGCAGAAGTTAAAGCACCAGTAGTATTCATAGGAACTGGAGAAACTCCATCAGATTTAGAAACATTCGACCCTGAATCATTCCTCTCCAGACTTTTAGGAATGGGTGACCTAAAATCCCTCATGGAAAAAATCCATTCAGTAGTAGACCAAAAACAAATAGAAAAAACTCAAAAGAATCTTCAAGAAGGTAAATTCACTCTGAGAGATTTACAAGCACAATTAGAATCAATGCAAAATCTTGGAAGCATGGATAAAATAATGTCTCTTATTCCCGGTTTAGGAAAAGCAAAAATCCCCGACTCAGCCCTAGAGTTGCAACAACAAAAAACAAAGAACTGGAAAAACGCAATTAACTCCATGACTCAAAAAGAAATAGAAAATCCAGAAATCCTAGAAAAAGAAACTTCCAGAATAGCAAGAATCTCCAAAGGTTCAGGAGTCTCATCAAGCGACATTCGTGCCCTCATAAAACAATTCAGAATGCTCAAAGAAATGCTTCATTCCTCATCAGGAATGCAAGAAGGGCAAATGGACCAAAAAACCATGATGAAAATGGCGAGAAAATTCGCAGGAAAAATGAAGTTCTAACGTGAAAACAATCGCTAAGAACTATCTCTTGTCAATAGACATCCAAAAACTTTAAATACCTCTGTTATATAACTATATATAAGATGAAACAATCCTTATTACATAGCCCTACACTAGAATCAGTATTAATGGTAGAAAGAACCATTGAAAAATATAGCCAAGAATGCGGTAAATATCAACTATGGAATAAACTTCCAAAAAAAATGATGTACCAAACATTTACAACAATTCTAGATTATTTAGAACAATCTGGAAAAATTATAATTGACAAAGATGGATGTATTATCTGGACTTGGAACCCAGAAAGAATAAGAAGACTCAAAAAAGAGAACCTTATACTAAAATGAAGAAGATTTCCGTAGGATTTATTACGAAAGAATTAAAGGACGCTTTTGAAAAATTAAAAGAAGGTAAATTTGAAGACAAAAGATTATATGAATTTATTTTAAGAGCCAAAAAAGATTTAGAAATCAATCCAACCTGTGCAATAAGGATACAAAAAAAACTCTGGCCTAAAGAGTATATTAGAGATTATCAAGTAACGAATCTCTGGAAATATGATTTACCAAATGCCTGGAGATTAGTTTATACGATAGAAAATGATGAAGCAGAAATAATAGCTATATTTCTAGAATGGTTAACACATAAAGAATATGAAAGGAGATTTAAATATTAAGATGAAGCAAATAGCCCAAGGCGCAGAAGCAATAATCCTAGAAGACAAAAACATAATCCTAAAGAAAAGAATTCCTAAATCCTATCGTATCCCTCAATTAGACATCAAACTCCGCAAATCAAGAACAAAAAAAGAATGCAAACTCCTTGAAAAGTCCTTCTCACTAATCCCCGTCCCAAAAGTACTCAATCAAGAAGAATTCGAAATCCAACTAGAAAACATAAAAGGCAAAAAACTCTCTCAATTCTTAGAAAAACTAAAAAACCTTCCAGAAATCTATAAACAAATAGGCAAAAACCTGGCAATTCTTCATGACAACAATATAATTCACGGAGACCTAACAACTTCCAATATGATATTAAAAGAAAACAAAGTTTATTTCATAGACTTCGGACTCGGCTTTGAATCTCCCAAAGCAGAAGACAAAGCCGTAGACCTCCATGTGCTCAAAGAAGCCCTAGAAGCAAGACATCATAAAATAGCAGAACAAGCCTGGCATTCAATTCTCCAATCATATAAACAAAACTCAAAACATGAAACTCAAGTCCTCGCTCGTCTCACAGCAGTAGAAAAACGTGGAAGATATAAAAATTCAGATTAATCGCGCTTAGACAATTTAATAATAATCAAAACAAATACCACCAAAATACCTACAGCCAATATTAATATCATCCACAAATAAATTCCAGATATCTGATTCTCATTATTCCCAGATTCATTAGAAGGAATAATTGGATTAACAGGATTAGAATCATTGATATTTTCAGAACTACAATTATATCCTGTAACTCTATCGCTCAATCCACAAGAATAATCAGTACAAATATTTCTAAATGTTCCATATTGACAACTTGTATTTACACACTCCCAAGATGGAAAACACCTATTATCTCTTCCTTCATCAGACTCGTTTACATCTAAACCAGAAGTATAAACATTTTCGATAATTCCTGAATTTCTCAATCCTCCAACTTTGAAATACCCCCCTTCCAATTGACAAGAATATCCTCCTCCTGCCCCAGGACAACTTAAAACAAAACAATTGTTAATTATCTCCTGAACAGAATGAACATTAGCTGAATCATAAATACAAACTGAATTAGAAAGTAAACTATTTTTCTTAATAAAAATAGTCTTATTCTCCTGAGCCACCAAAGTCAAATTAGAAATAATAACATAACTCTTACCTTGTTGTTCACCACCTAACACAAAAATATTCTCCAATCGATTCTCGTTAAATGCCTGGCTGAAAATATTAATTAATTCTACACCCTTATAGAATATTCTATTATTATTTCCAGACTTAACCAAACGAATATCTTTGCTCGTTTCGGGATTACAACTAGGAGTCCAAATTCTAGGAGCACTAATTTCACATTGGACAAAATAACCCTCAAAATTTTTAATTTGAAAATTCTTTTTTATACTATTCTGAGTTACAGAATCATTAAGAGAATACCATTCATCGGGCCCTTGTTCTCTAATTTCTTTGCTTATCTTACTACAATTAACTCCTAAAGAATTTAATTCAGACAAAACTTTTCTAGCAGTATAATTTTCAGCACAAAAAGGAATAGCAAAAGCATTCAAACCAGAAGTCAAATTAATCGGAACTGAATAATTAACTACAACTCCCGATAAATTAAATATTGAATTTTGCAATACATTCGGAATATATAATACATCTCCCAGTTTCAACTGATAATCATAAGGAATCCAAACATTATCAATATCATCGAAACTAAATGATTGAAGAGAAGAGTGAATATAAACGTACAAGCTAGAAATATTAGAACTGAATATCTCACTTAAATTACGTTTAAATAATATAAAAGGAATATTAAAGATATAACTTCTATTCTTATTCAAACTTAAAGTCATTCCATTAATTATATTCTGCTCATACTCACAAACGCCTAGAGAACATTCCCCATTACAATTCGTAATGCTCAAACTCCAATTCCCATTGACACATTGTCTCTTTGCACTTGCGCTAGAACATCCAAAAAAACCATTGGGAATCATCTTTCTAGATTCATCGAGCAAACAACTCTGTCCATTTAAAGAAGCACATCTTTTTACCCCAGTAACATCTTCTAAACAACTAAGTCCACTTCCTAAACAATCAGAATTAATATTACAACTTTCTCCAGTACGGGTAACAATTTCTGCGGACAAATTAGAAAAATAATAAAAACTTGAATAATCTGGATAATAAATTTGAGAAGAAGCAACAACATTACATTGATGATAAGCATCCAATAAAGTAAAGTTCCAATTTCCGTTTAAACAATTATAAATCCCTCGTAAATCACCCTTGCAAAAACTGCCCCCATTTGCATACTCTTTAGTTCCATATACACATCTATTATCATTCACCTCACATTTATTTTGATTAGCAAAAGCATCAAATCCGCATTTTCCACTTTCACAATCTGCATTTGAAATACAAGGCTCATAATTAGCCAATTTTAAATGCCTAATTTCTTCACGAGTCATTAATGGATCTCCAACAACTATTCCAAAACCGCTATCTTGCAAAACCATAGCACTCAAAAAAGATTCTCCCAAAGTCAATCCTTCTCCCCATCCTCGAATCATATCATTATACAATTCTCCTGCACCAATGCTAGGTTCCTCAAAATGCCCAAATGCTCCTGCAAAACTTCTTGAATAATTCTGTCCACCATAAGCATTAGAAGTCAACGAACTTGCAATTCTATCTTGCCCAGTCACAAATGCCTCATCGAAATTAATACCATTATAACTAACATAACTTCCCATTATAGAACGATTAGTTGGATGAACAATTACTTTCCCATCAAACATCCAATTAATACCGTAATTAACATGGTGAACTCCGGAGGTTACAAAAAAACTCACTGGCTTATCAAAATTAATATTAGAATCATTAAAATCGTAGTGAACACTATCTGGAGTTATTCCTGCCTTAGAAAAAGCATATGAATTAGAAAAAACATCACCGTGCCCAATAGACCCACCATCAAAATCTCCATCAATAAGAAAAACAGCATTTTCATCACTACTAGAAACTGCCTTATCAATCATGTGTTTAACATCTTCCAAAGAAAAAGCCATTAAATAAGAAACTGCAAATCTTATGGTATAATTTCCATTTGAACTTCGGTAATCTTCAGGATTAAAATGAACAGACTTAAGATAATATGGATTTCCAAGATTATTCTGAGAATAACTAGAAGAATAATCATAAGAACTAGGATTGGCTAATGCTAAGACTCCTGAATAAACTCTAGGCATATGTGTCGCATTATGAATTCTATATGGGATATATTTTGCAACCGCTAAATGAGTAATATTCCAAGAAGGATTATCTCCCAAATAACTCATTAAAGGATTTATAACCCTCTCCTCAAAATTAGATGCGCCTACTAAATTATATTCTCCATGAGTCCCGTCTTTAGGAGCAAACATCTCTACAGGAATATCAAAACCTAAACTCTTCGCTCCAGGCCTTTTCTCAAGATAATAATCACAAATCTTCTTTGAATCATTAAATTGACTATTGCTATTGTAAATACAAAGAACATTTTCATTAGTAGGATAATAATTTGATGGGCTAAGCACCGGAACAATATTCAAATTAGACATCCTTCCAAAAACCAACATAACCAAAACTGACAAAAACAAAAAAACACAAATCCCTCTAAAATTCAACTCTTTTTTAATTTTAATCATATAAAAGTATATTAATCACATTTAAAATTCTTACTGCCTAATATCCCCAACAACTCCTCCGGCCCATCTGCCACAAAATCCGCGCCCGATTTCTCCAACATCTCATGCGAATGAACCCCCCAGCTCACTCCAATGGCCCTAATCCCTGCTTTCTTTGCCTCAATCATATCGCCCGCAGTATCTCCCACATAATAATACTCTCTCTTTCCGTATTTTTTAATAATCATCTTAATCTTTGCAACCTTACTATGATTAACATTTCCTCCCAAAACAACACCAATTCCCAAAATTCCGAATTTTTCCAATAACTTTTCCACATAAGCATCAGAATTAGAAGTAATCACACACAATTTATTATTTTTTTCCAGAATAGCTATAACTTCTTTCATCCCATTTATTAGTTTAATCTCTGCATTCTCATCAAGTAAAGGCAATCTCCAATCATCAAAAAATTCATTTAATCTTTCCTTATTCAAACCCCTACTAATAATCCCCTCGTAAACATTTCCTTCATATAATTCCTTAAAATCCTCCAAACTACCCAACTTCTTTAATCCATATTTTTCAGCAATCGCATTAAAAGCATTCATAATTGCCTTACTTGAATTGACAATTGTCCCATCAAAATCAAATATTATCACCTTTTCTTTAACTCTCATTCCCAATATCAAAAACCAAATACTTATAAATCATTCTCATTCCCTATAATCAACATAGCCCCGTCGTATAGTGGTCTAGTATTCGGCCCTTTGGCGGCCGAGACCCCGGTTCGAATCCGGGCGGGGCTATTTAATGACTAACACTTATCACAACAAGCTACAGAATATAATCTCCTAAAATAATTAATTTACAGAAAAAATTATATTTACTAAAAACTAATCAATTCCGATTCTTTGAGACTTTATCAATTGAAATTTATATTGTGAATCGCAGTCGAAAAGAGGATTTTTTAGCCTCATTATCTGAAGATAATCTGGTCCAATAGCTCTATGAGCCGTTCCGTAACTTATTTTCAGAATATCCGGCAAATATCGAACTTCTCTTACCGCCTCCTCAACAGACCTACAAATTCCAGTTGATTGAAGTATCCTTGCAAAACCTGCCTCTGTTTTGAAAGATATTTTCCCGCAGAAACCTAGAGCTTTTCTTTTAATTTCCCTAGCTTTTGATTCCAGCATCTTATGCATAGATTCTTCTGTTTGCCTAACTTCTAACGAACTTATTTTATTTTCTCTCATAACTCTTTTTATAAGAACGCCTATTTAAAGTTTACTATTATATAGTTACACTAAAATAAACAAGACATATTAAAAAAGTTATATCAAAAAATCAATATTATTTTCTAATAATATTAAAAAATTTTTGAATAAAAAACGATTTATACTATATAAACTTCAAAACATCACTCAACTTATTAATTCTTCTTTTTACTTTATTAGTATTTGGATGAGCTTTTTCATAATTATGTTCTATCAAAAGAGCGTCCACACCAACACTCCTTGCAGAATTATAATCCCATTCATAACTATCTCCCACCATTAAAGCCTCTTTTTTTGTAAATCCATATTTATTTATTATTTTTAATATAAATTCTCCTTTGGATTCAAGATACTCCCTTGTTGCATGAACTTCATCAAAGAAATCTTTAATCTTGAAATGTTTTACAGAATCTTGCATAATTGCATTAGCCTCATTCGGTTCTCGAGGATTTGTAGACAAAACAATAAGTTTCACTCCTTTTTTCTTTAGTATTCTTAGTGTTTGAATAACTCCCGGAATCAATACCATCTGTCTCCTTGCCTCATGAGGATTAGAATATTTTCGATACACCCAAACAGGATGTTTAGTATATTTTGTTTCCGAGGGATACCATAGAGTTCCATCAGCATCAAAGAAAATTATCTTTTTCATATTATAAAACATAAATCCTCAATTTTAAAACTTTCTAAAAATGGACTTAAACCTTCACACCAGAATCCTTGGGATTTTTACTATGTTGATCCATTCTTCCAGCAAGTAAACATTCAAAACAAGGCCCAATAGTTCCATCTTTCCCAACAACTCTACCACTTCCATCACACTTTGCACATCTTTGCATATCTTCCATAAAAAACGATAGAATAATGTATATTAAAGGTTTGCTATACTCGAGTACTAGTCTTCAATTCAAAGAATATATAACAAACTACTCATGCAAAACTCTCACTGTCTCTCTTTGTATTTTTACTACCAATTCCTTAATTCTTTCAAGTTGATTTAAATCCACACTAGTCCTAACCCCGTAAGTAGAAACCTCTCTGCTCTCTCGAATAGATGGATTTATCAAATCTTTCTCATTGTCCAAACTGTCAAACTGCGAAATCAAATCTCTTTCAAAATTGAGTTTATTTTCATCAATCAAGTTAAGCAAAACGCTTATAGTGCATGATTGATTTTTTGATTCATAACCATATTTTGCCAAAATAGCTAAAAAGCAATGATAGATAGAATAAAATCCAACATTCAAAGCCCAATCATAAATTTTAAGCTCTTCAAGTGTTTGCAAAATATTAAAATTATACTCAGATTTACTCAAATGCTTTCTTGCTAAGTCTATATCTATCTTCGAAGTCGTCAACCGATTCTTATCTTTAAAACACCATTCAAGATGTTTGCTCACTTGAGACAATTTGCAATCACCTCCAAATATTTATCTGAATTATAAAATACTAAGTTATTAGAAAGAATATTATAAAATATCTTATCCTCTTTGTTCAAAACTATATCCTTTTCAGTTATTTCTAGATATCGTATGGGTTTTTCAATTAAATGAGATTTTCTTATTTCATTCTTTATTCTCTCAATGTCGTGTGTCTTTGATTTATCATACATCAACAACACATCAATATCATTAAAATCTTTATGTTGGACTGAAGAACCAAAAACCAAGCCCATCTTAATAAAAGGTTTAAATTTTTCAAGACCATGCATAACAACAGCTAACCATTTCGGAAAACCTCTCTCTTCCAAGCTAAAAAGATAATTAGCAAATTTTACAGCCATAGCATTATCATAATTATAAGAAAAATAAACCGAATTTCCTATTTCTTCTCTAAACAATATTCCCTTCTCATTAAGAGAATTACATAACTTATTAGCATGAGCATGATTTATATCCAAAACATTAGCAAGTTGTCTAGAATTATATCTTTCTTTAAAATGCTTAAACATGAACTTTGCTATCCTTATTTCTATTCTTGTAAATTGTATGTTATTAACATCCATATGTATTCTATTGGAATACATCTATTTAAACTTTTGTACCTCCTCAAAAATTCAAAAATCTACTGAGAACTACTTTTTACTTTCCACTCTTTCAAAAATTCTAATATCACAAAATGCAAGAGGATAAACCTTCTTCAACTTCAATGACAATTCTCTCTGAATCTTTCCAGAAATAATATCTGAAAACAATTCAATTCCTGTTCTTGAAGTCATATAAGCAGTCAAATAATCTCTTGCTCCATCCCTAATTGCTGCCCTTATTGCTCTTGAAACTTTCTTTCTAGTTAAGAAAAATGGTTTAACAACATAATCTTCATCCTTGCAACTTGCCTTAAATGAATCTTCAACATAATCACTTCCACTTCTCATCATTCTCCTAATATAAGAACTAAACAAATTCAAAGCAAAAGGTTCAGCAACTAATCCCTCTCCTTCAATCTTAACTTTCATACATAACTCAAGATTCTTTCCTCTCAAATTTCTAGATAAATCAATTCTAACCCTTCTACCAGCAATTGCTTGCATTGAAGCACCATATAATGAAATCTTAGCACTTGTTAATGGTGCCTTAACTTCAAAAAACTGATTCATTACTTTTTTTCTTGTATTTTGTTGTGCCATTTTACTTTGCTACTTTTTCTCCTATTACGATTCTTGAAACTCTTCTCGAGTATTTATTATTCTTTCCTTTTTTACATACTTTACATACAAAAAGAATACCAATTCTCTTAGTAATTTTCGCCTTCATCTTTCTATCCTTTACTCCTTTCTTAGAAAATCTACCAAGATTACCGAATCCACTTCTATAAGATCTTAACTTAGTTCTAGAATTTCCCCATCTAGACATTGGATGAGTAGCCGATCTAGCTTTCTGCTTTGCCGCAGTAACTGTCTGCTCAGTATGCTTTCTACAGTATGGACAATATCTTTTAACTTCCTTAGGTAACTTCATAGTGAGCTTTCCAGCGAGCTGTGAAGCTCAAAAATTTTCAATTTTTGTTGTTTCATTGTATTTGTATTAAGGTCAAAATTTTAAGCTATCTAGATTAACCGACCAGTAAGGTTCTAGGTCTTAACTATAGATTTCTGTTAATATTTTGCTTTAAAAACCTTTCCAATACAAAAGTTTAGACATCAAAAGTACGATGTGCCTTAGAAAACAACTCAATACAAATTCCAGTTTATTAATGCTTATTACTCATTAAAATCTCTTCAGCACATTAAAATAGATTAAGTCAGATATTAGATAATAACTTTAATTATATTTAACCGTTTATACGTTATGTACGAATAATTAATTCTCCTGTCAAAAAATATTCAATATTTCCAAAACCATAAGCTTTTTAATACCTCATTTCTAAGCCAAATTATGTCAGACGAACAAAAAACAAATAAAGAACAAAAAATAGACTGGGTTAAAATAAAACCTGCAGAACTAGAAAAATTAGTTATCGAATTACATAAAGAAGGAAAAACCCCTGCTCAAATAGGAATGGCACTGAGAGATAATCATGGAATTCCAAGAGCAAAATTAATTGGAAAAAGAATAAGTCATATAATAACATCACACAATCTTTCACCCATAACTGAAAAAATAATTCTAGAAGCAAGAATGAAAAAACTAAACGAACATATTAAAAATAAGAAACATGACCTTTGCGCAAAGCGTTCTCTAGCAAAAAAGCAATGGATAATTAGAAAATTGTCTCAATAAATTAACAATTTTGTAAGATTCTAATTTTCTATTTAATACATCTCTTCAAAGTCAAATATCGGATAATAATATTATCAAAACCATCACAAAAGCGAACAATAGAAGAGAATAATATTCATGTTATACTGAAAAAGCAATTAACCTTAAAAACCAACAAAATCTAATTTCAATCTAGTAAAAGAGGAAAATATGTTACACGAAGACATTTCATTAGCAATAAAAAGATTATCAGAATTACCATCAACTAAACCAATAAAAGTTATTAGTCATTTTGATACAGACGGAATAACTTCTGCAGCCATAATAGCTAGAGCATTGGAAAGATGGAATAAAAGATTCTCCCTAATGCCTGTAAAAAGTCTAGAAGAAGAGATAATAAAAAACCTTCCAGAAGATCACATATTAATCTTTGTTGATCTTGCATCAAACTCCCTAAATTATCTAAAAGAAAAGAAAACTGAAGTGTTCATATTTGATCACCACGAGATAATCCAAGAAATTCCCTCTAATGTAACCATGGTAAATCCTACAAAAAATAGAGAAGAACCAATCTCAGGAGCAGGAGTTTGCTATTTATTCGCCAAATCCATTTCAAAGAACAACCGAGATTTGGCTTCACTCGCAGTAATAGGAATGGTGGGAGATATGCTTGAAAAAAATTTAAGCAAGTATAATGATGAAATTCTAAAAGACGCAGAATCTCCCATTAGAAAAGGATTGCTAATTTATCCTGCAACTCGTTCACTAGAAAAAGCATTAGAATATTCTTCAAATCCATATATTCCAGGAATTTCAGGATCATTCAAAGGAGCAATAGAAATTCTAAAAGAAGCAAACATTCCAAAATTAAATGGAAAATACAAATCTCTAATGGAATTAACAGAAGACGAAATGAGTTCACTAATAACTGCTGTAATGCTTCGTTGTATGAATCAGCCCAATGAAAATATAATTGGCAATCTATATATCATAAAATTCTTCAACAAGCAAGAAGATGCTAGAGAAATCTCAGCATTAATCAATGCCTGCAGTAGAATGGATTCTCCTTTAACTGCTCTTGGACTCTGTCTAGGAAATAGAGTATGTAAAGAAGAAGCCGAAAAACTTTACATAAATTACAAACAACATCTAATCAATGCTTTAAGATACGTAGAATCCACAGAAAAGATATCTGGAGATCAATATGCAATTATTAATGCAAAAGACAATATAAAAGATACAATAATCGGAACAGTCACTTCAATAATTTCTCATTCCCCAGTTTATACTGCAGGAACAATACTAATCGGTCTTGCATATAGCCAAGATAAAATAAAAGTATCTGCAAGATTAGCTGGAAGAGAAGGGCGCAATGTCCGAGATGTTCTAAACCAAGTAGTTGTTACTCTAGGAGGAGAAGTTGGAGGCCATCCCAACGCAGCAGGATGCATGATTTCAAAGGATAAAGAAGAAGTGTTCATACAGGAACTAAAAAGAGTATTAGAGCTAAAAGTTACAATATAAAAGTTTAAAACACCCTCAAAATAAGCAATTATACTACTATGAAAGGCGGAACGTTCATCAAAGTGATATGCCCAAGATGTAAAAAGGCGCAAGTTATATTTGGAAAAGCTGCGACTCAAGTTAAATGCATTGCCTGTAACAATCTTCTAACCAAAAATCGCGGAGGAAAAGCGAAAATAATGGCTAGAGTGGAGAAAATAGTATGGCGTTAAAAGAATTCAAAGAAGGAGACATTCTTTTCTGTACAGTCACTAACATAGAAAGTACTGCAGTTTTAGTAAAAATAGAAGATTTCGGAAAAGGATCAATAGTAATGTCTGAAATTGCAGCAGGAAGAATAAGAAATCTAAGAGAATATGTTGTTCAAAATAAAAGAATAATTTGTAAGGTGCTAAAAGTCTATCCAGATCATCTTGAACTAAGTTTAAGAAGAGTTACTGGAAAAGAAAGAGAAGAATTAATTGAAAAAGATAAAAAAGAAAAAGTTCTTATCGGACTTCTAAAAGGAACCATTTCAAATTCAGCAGAAGTAATAAAAACAATAAAAGAAGAACATGACCTAGGCGATTTCTTTGATGAAATAAAAGCAAATCCAGAGTTAATGGATAAATATCTCAAAAAAGCAGATATAGAAAGATTCGCCAAATTATTAAAAGAGAAAGAAGAAACCGAAAAGACCTCAAAAGGAATAATAATTGTAAAAACAACTTCTTCAAATGGGCTAGAAGATATAAAATCTCTTTTATCAGAAAAAGAAACAAAAAATTCAGAAATAAAATATCTTGGTTCCTCTCAGTTTTCAGTTGAAACAAAAGGCAAAGACTTCAAAGAAGCCAATATCAGTCTTCAAGGCATTCTAAAAGCCCTAGAAGCAAAAGCAAAATCTAAGAAAATGCTCTTTCAAATAAAACCATAAAACAAAAAGCTTAAATAGTGTTATATCAGTTGATATAACATGCAACAAGAACAAACAATAAGTAACATATTAAGATTCCCCAGATTGGACACCGTTCTAATGGTAGAAAAGTTTATACAAGAAAATGACGGAGAATTTAAAAAAAGAAATCTCTGGGAAGCTCTTCCAAAAAAAATGATGTATCAAACATTTTGTGTTATCATAGATTACTTACTATATTCTGGAAAAATCTCAATAGACGCAGAAGGAAAACTTGGTTGGATATATTATCCTGAAAAAACAAGAGAGTATCTTAAAAGAGTAGATTTAGGTAGAAGAAAATGGAAAGAGAGTCAATAGTAAAATTTTTTAATAGAGACATACAAGATTCATTTTATAAGCTAGAGCAAGGAGATGAACAAGAAAGAGAAATGTTTAAACTTATAAATCAAGCAATGAATAATATTGAAAAAAATGCATTTTGTGGAATTCAAATTCCAAAGAAACAAATCCCCAATGAATATATTAAAAAATATGGAGCACATAACCTTTGGAAATATGATTTACCTCGTGCATGGAGACTCATTTATACTCTAACTGGAGAAGGTGTTGCCATAGTCAGCATCATATTAGAATGGTTTTTTAGCCACAAAGAATATGAAAGGAGATTTAATTATTAAAATGCAAACCTTTGTAATAACTCAAGCCGTAATAAAACATAAAAGTAAATATCTTCTAGCAAAAAGAGCTTCAACAAAAAAGAATGCCCCGAATAAATGGGAATTTATTTCTGGCTTTGTCGACACAAAAGAAACAACAGAACAAATAATTCTAAGAGAAATGAAAGAAGAAATAAAACTAGAAGGAAAGTTAATAAAATCTGCCAATCCTCTCACAATTCAAGACAAAGAAGCAAGATGGATAATAATTCCATTTCTGATAGAAGCCAACACAAATAAAGTTACAATCAATCCTAAAGACCATTCAGAAGCTATCTGGATTTCCAAAGAAGAACTAAAAAAATATAAAGACCTCTTCCCAGAAATAAAATATTATGAAAAACTAGGTTGGTTAAAATAAAATGAAACTAAATAAATGTTCAAAATGTAACACCTACACACTCAAATCTCTTTGCCCAAAATGCAAAACTGAAACAAAATCAGCACATTATAAATTCATCAAGATTAGAAACGCAAACATCCCGCTACAATCCGAATAAGATTAATAAAATATTATCTCAGTCTACAAGTTAATGCCCCGACCGTGATTAAACCCATTTTGGTATATTTAAGGAGTGTATTTTTTCAGTATTATTATAGTACTTATTTACTTATTACTCTCAGACGGGGCATCGTTATAAAGAGAGTCGAGAGTTATTGCATGCAACAAGATAGACGGATTAGTTCGTGACAAGAGTCGAAGGTTTTTGTTTGTTTCTAGAAAATATCAAAGT
>ERZ1292629.1528-Hain-H43-01um-R1-1528-length-22063-cov-7_pt1 | contig 19893 bp, 40 predicted proteins | sample MGYA00564399_ERZ1292629 | MGnify/ENA primary metagenome ERZ1292629 (study PRJEB36523, sample SAMEA6512636) | groundwater metagenome | collected 2019-01-08 | study: AquaDiva: Metagenomics assemblies of 32 groundwater samples | reverse complement strand
CGCTGGGCGATTTGCTCAATCCCATGTACGAGCAGGCATACAGAGACGGCCAACATTGGGCCATGTCAGCCAGGGCAAATGCCTGCGCAGCCATCGCCCGCGCCAAGGGGGATCAATGAGACCTATCAGCAACGCATTGGGAGGAAGGGGTTCGGGGAAGCGGGCTGAATTCCCCGCGTGCCGAGGGTTTGAAGATCAAACCCGAGTATGGTTACCTTACCTCAAGATTTTGGCGGGACGGCTTGCGAACGGGAAACGTAAGTGGGCGCTATCGTGGAGACCCGCGCGGGAAGCCGATCTTCGGAATATCTGGAACCGCGATATTTCACTTGACAAGCACCGGCGCGGCTCGCCAAGACAGTGATCGGTCACTATCGCCAAAGAATCGCCCTAGGACGGCTTGAGCGCCTCCATGGCAGTTAGTCCGACAGCGAGCGCACTCCAAACGTCGCCCGTAACACCAAATAATGGCCCCGGGGATGATTTCTTGCCTACCGCTCTACCTTTACCCGGCCCATAGCGATCGAGCAGTGCCGCCCGAATATTAGCGTCCGTGGCGCGAACGGACTGGCAATGGAACAGTTTCACCTCGCGCCGATAGACAAGCTGGTACGGGCCGCCATGGGATTCCCACGCCTCCAGATAGCGCCCGATCCATAGGCAGGTTTCAAACACCTCCCGGCCTACCGCCATTCCGTAACTCGCGATCATCTCTACCGCCAGCAGGTCGGCGCCACACTCAAATCCATTGCGCAGCCGCTGCAGGAGCGCGACGTTTGGCTGCTTGGCGTATGAAACCGGGCGACCCTCTTCTAGCACGCACCATGCGCTGTATTCGTTACCTGGATCAATCGCTAGGATCTTCATTTTCTCACCGCATAGTAGCGAAACTCCCCAGCCTCGCCCGACACCCGAACCCGACCGTTGTTGCGCATCGTCTGCAACTTCGATCCCACATTGCCGAGGTGCGCGTTCGCGATCGCAACCCGCCCTGCGCTCGAACCCTGGTGATCATGCAGCCAGTACCAGAGCTCATCATTCGGCGAGCAAATTCGATGGACAAACCCGGGCTGGCGCTTCGGGATCTGCGGCCGAACGCCATAGGCGAAATCCACAAGCGATGACAGGCTGCTCATGCCCGCTTCCTCGGCTTGACCGGGACGACGGCGCCGCAACGCCGGCAGTCCTTGACGCGGGTCACCATGCCGGCGAAATTCTCGTTCTGCAAGCGATCGCGCGGCTTGCCCCACCTGTGGCCGCGATAGCAGTAGATCAAGCGCTTCAGCCAGTTCATGGTTGCATGTCCCCGTACAGGCTCGGCAGGGCGTTCCAGGCCCGGATACGCTCCATCGTAGCGTCCAGCGATTTGGGCGGCGTGTAGGGCCGGAATTCGCGCGGAGCGGGCACTTCTACAGGCTTTTCCTTCGCCGCCCACCTGGCGCGCTGCGCTTTGGGGCTCGGCGGTCTCTGCCGGCCGTTGGTCGCCCAGTTCGCGGGTTTGTCCATTCTCACCTCCAACTTCATGCAATCTTCCACAACGCGACTCCCTTTGCGCGCAGGTTCGCTAAAAGTCCTACGCCTGCAACTCTGTCCATGCGTCCTCGCGCAGCCGTTTCGCAACATCCTTGCCGCGCGCCTTCAGTACCTTCGCCAAGTACGCCATGCGCTCGAGATGATCGGGCAGCTTCGCCACGTAGCGCACCTCGCACTCGCGCAGCCACTCGGCAGAATAGCTCGGCTTGCCAAAACACATGGGACACTCACACATTTTATTGAGAATCGTTCTCGCGGCTGTCTAAAGTAGTTACCATCTAACCGTACTTCCTTGCGGCAAGATTTTCGACTACGCATACGACTACGCATACGACTAAGTACACGGTTGCAAACATCTGTGATCGGTTGCTATCAATTGTTATCAACCGTTCACCACTGCTTGCAAAAGCACGCCATCGCTGGGTTCTGGAAACTTGCTTTTGCTGCGGATCTGCTGCCCGAACTTGAGCAGTTCCAAGTACCGCTTTCCGTCCGATGCCGGATACACCCTTACAAGGCCCGCTGTCACACAACCGGTGATCCACTTGCCAATGTCCGAGTCGGATACTTTGTCAATCTGCAGCGGGTACAAAGAAGCCCGCAGAATTTTGGGCGACGTGTGAAACCTTCCGTAATCGTCCACCACCGACATGAGCCGACGATAAAAAACTTCCTCTGCCCACGACAGCGAGCATACCGGCTCGCTGGTTAGAATTCCCTCCCTGATTAATCGCGTTGGCACTCACTGTCCCAGGAATATCGCCGAGCGGAGTAAGGCCGCGCTGATTTCGCCGTCTACTTGTCGTTGCACTTTCGCCGTCCCGCCCGATGCGCGCTCCATGCGGTAATCGGCCCAGTCCGTACCCGCAATACCGCTTGGATAAGCAATGCCGCAATTCGACTTCTCACAACCCTTGCCGCACAATTCGCAGGCCGCTTCTTGTGCCGCTCGAATACCAGGATTGTGTCCGATGCGCTCGGCTGTCTCCTGGTCATTGTCGGCTGCGACGACAGCGAGCCCGGGCTTGGGGAGCGTAACGCGCGCGAGATTGCCGGCATCGAATGCGACGATAACCCGTGCCCGTCGCACAGCTGCGAACACAGCGAGTCCCGTTGCAAGCCCCTCGCACAGCACGTTCAGCGTCGCGGCCCGCTCGATGCGATAATTTGCACCACTTATCGGGGCGCCCGGCCAGAAGCGCTTTTCCCCCTCCGGTGAGATCCGTTGCACGCTCGCCAGACTCGCACCACGCCAAGCTGGGATTACTAGCCAGCCAGCGCTATCCACCTTGAGCCCCAGGCAGCCGCTCATCTCGAGGCCGTGAGTTTCCAAGTACGGATGACCGTTACGCAGTGGTAAGCATTGCGAGTAGAAAACGCGTGCCTTCTGCCGCGCTGCCGCTTGCTTTTCGCGTTCCACAACCTGCCGCTTGGCGATCGCAGCAAAATCGATCTTCGGCATTTCGGATTGGTTGTCGCGCCATTCAAGCGGCGAACTGTGCACGGCATGATTCTGGCACCAGCCGATACGCCCAAGCCATTTCCAGGCACCATTACATTTTTTAGGATGATCCACTGTCGGCACGCGATGCCACCGCCCATCGGGCATAACATCCCGAGCGAGCAGTCCGGCGTTTTGCACAAACTCAAGAAACGTGCTCATGAACGCTTTCTTTTTCTCTGCGCTTCGCCCAGCGGATCAGTTGAGATCGGATCTTGCGGACTAACATCGGATGCGGGTCCATCGGTTCGCATTCATCGATGCGCCGATACGGCCATTCCCCATAGAGATTGCGAAATTGTGCATTGGCAAACTTGCGCGCGGCTAACCGATCACCGTTCTTGCGTTCCAACGCATAGGCCCAAATCTGGCATGCCACGTCTTGCTTATTCTGCAGCCACTCCGGGATGTCCTTTTTCTTCGCGCCCTTGAGATCAAGTTCCACCATCTCACCAGGTAGGTGCTCCAAGTCATTTTTGCGTCGCGGTCGTTCCCAGCCGCACACCGGACAATGCGTTGCCGATGGACTCAACACGACCTTGCAGTTGCCGCAGAGGATTTGCTTGATCTCTTTTTCCTCCGGCTCTTTTCTCGCCGTGCTGTCGAGATGATCTTGTGCTAGGCCTTCGAGGCCACGCTCAAAAAACGTCGTCGTGTCGTCGTAGAATCTCAACATATTCCCGGCGTGGTCAAGCACGCAGCAAAACTCCTTGCCAGGACTGGGCCGCATGCCGCGGCCGATTTGCTGGATATGACCTGAGAGTGATTTACGGTAGGGCTTGGCTGATATCAGACAACGGATATCCGGCACATCGAAACCCTTCGCTAAGGCTTCCACGCTCACCAGCCCGGTCACGTCGGAATCCGTTTCGCGAAAGCGCTCGATCAAGGCCCGTCGTGAATCATCGTTGCCGTCCATGTAACTCACTTGCTGAAAGTTATGACCGGCCAGTTGAAACTGCCGGCACAGTTCCGCGCCATGCGCTACGGTCGCAGAAAAGCAAATAGTCTTGACAGGCCCGCCAAAAAGCTCATTCGTCTTTGTAAGCCACTCCTGCACCACGTCGCCGACGATCTCCAGCCCGCGCTTTTCAATCTCGTCGTCCATCCATTCACCATCGAACTTCAGTTTCGCCCCGCGCATGTCGATGGTTTTCGCAACATAGACAGTAAGCGGTGCAAGGAATTGTTCCTCTATCAACTTGTTCGTCGTGGTGATGTTGACGATGTTGGAATAGATCTCGCCGAGTCCTTTGGTAAAGGGCGTAGCGGTCAAGCCAACAGTCACAATCTCGGGATGCGCTTTGATGAACTCGATGGTGGTGCGATAGCAAGTGTGTGCCTCATCGACCACAATCAGCTTGAGTCCCTCGATCACCCCGCGTCGGGCGAGCGTCTGAGCAGAACAAATCTGCGCATATTCCCACGGCTTGAAGCGCCAATGACCAGCCTGGATAATGCCGTGAGGAATGTTGTTGTTGTCGAAGCGCTGGCTGGTTTGATCCAGGATCGCAATCCGGTCGCAGATGAAGGCGGTCTTGCTGGACTTCCCGATCGCTTCCTGAATGAGAGCCATCGCGCATTCTGTCTTCCCGCTGCCGGTGGGAGCGCACAAAATCTGCTTCTTGTGTCCCTCGCGCACTCCTTGGCGAAGTGCTTCAATCGCCTCGATCTGGTATGGTCGCAGCGTAATCATTTCGGCTTCCAGCCAAGCTTCTCGGCTTCGTGTTTCCACCATTTGCACTGCTTGGCGCACTCGTGGTTCGCCGCCATCAATTCGTCCCGCCTGCGCTTGCAGACGCGCAATTCTTCGCGTAGTTTCTGCATCGTTACCGCCGCATCGGTACCGGTAAGGGCTTGGACAGTTTTGAGTTCATCGGTAAGCTCGTCGCAGTGCCCTTTCAGTTCCGCGTAGGCCGCGGCTAATTTATCGTCGCTGGCCGTCGGCTTTTTCGGCTTCGCCTTGACCGCTTTGGTCTGCTTTTCTTTGTGCCTTGGACTCTCGCGGACCAGTGATTTTGTGGTCGGCTTCTCAGTCTTTAGCTTTTCCTCGAATGTTTCTTCAGAAATCGCCGCAATGGCTTGAAAATCTGAGGATTGTTTCCGTGAAATACCTATCTCATCCAAGGTTGGCACAACGCTGTGACCCGAGGTTACAGCGTTGGCGGCGCCCTTATTTCGCTCGGTGCCATTCAGCAATTCGCCAGCGCGACGCTCGGCCCGTAATTTGATCTCGGTGGCCCATCGGATCATGTCCTCGTCTTTGGCTTGGCGAGCATAGGCCGCGAGCGCCTGCGCCTTGTCGCGGATGTCCTTGACCTCGTCCACCTGCTGCGCCACTTTGAGCGCGTAACGCGCTGCCTCGTACCGGACAAGAGTGGTCACAGCCGCTCCAGCAGCGGGCACGAGGGAGCGGCGGAGGGGGTCATGCGAACAGCCCGACTTGCTCGCGCAGAGCCTGGTCCAGGTTCTTGCAAGCTTGCTCCCAATATGACCGCTTCAGTTCCGAACCGATGAACTTGCGCCCCATCTTCAGGGCCATGTAACCTTCGGAACCGATGCCGGCGAACGGGCTGAATACCGTATCACCCGGATTGCTCCACAATTGGATGCCGCGCTCGATCACCGTTAATTGCAGCGGGCAGATGTGGCGCTCGTCGTTGTTCTCGCGGGCTTCGCGGAAAGCAATCGTGTCCGAAGGATCGATGTCACTCCACACCGGCGAGGCATAGTTCTGCCACAATTTCACCGGGAAACTACTATCCGTATGGGTCACGCGCTGCGGGTTCTCGCCGGGCTTCCTAAATGTCAGGATGTAGTCTGCCGTCCCTTGGCGCGACATGCAGGAATCCTTCTTGATCTGCTTGTGCAGCAAGCCCAGGGCTTTCGTGCGCTGCATCTGCGTCACCGGGTCTTTCCAGATCGTCACGCGCGAGTGGAAAATCCAGCCAGCCCGCGAATGAATGGAACGAATCCATCCGGGCAAATCCTTCAGCCCGATCACGCCATCGCGTTCCTTCATGCTCGGAAGGTCCATGCAATGCACCGAGACTAGTCGCCCCGGCAAGGTCGCCCGCAACATCTCGCGCACGATGAATCGGTAGTGAAGCAAAAATGTGCTGTCATCAGCACAGTTGCCCATGTCGCGGTCGCTGTTCGAGTAGGTATAGAGCGAAGCGAACGGCGGGGAATAGATGGAGTAATGCAAGCTGTTATCCGGGAGATCCTTGGCGACCTCGACGCAATCGGCCAGATGCAACGTCCAGCCTTCGCCCTGCGCTACGTCGCGCACGTAGGCGGATTTCTGCCGCTCGGTCCCGCGCAACGCCGCGCTGTTCAAGTCCTTCATGTGCTCGACCATGCTCTCGCTCATCTTCATGGCGTCGCGTTCCTTCCTCTTGATGTTGGCCACCACGGCCCCTTCGGTTTCCGCCGTGATGACGTAGCAATTCACCGGGCGCTTTTGCCCGAACCGCCACTGGCGCCGCACCGCCTGATAAAATTGCTCGTAGGAATCCGATAGCCCGAGAAACGCCATGTTGCGTGCGCACTGCAGGTTTAGACCGTACCCGAACATCGACGCTTTACTAATAATGACACGCGTTTTGCCGCCGATGAAATCGGCAATCGCTTGCTCTTTGAATTCGCGCGAATCTGAGCCTACAACCTCAACGCTATCCGATATCGCTTTTGCAGCAGCGGCGGATTCCACATTCAAGTTACACCATACAATGAACTGTTCCTCAGAATCGTTCACGATCGCAGCGCAATCGTGTACCCGGTCCTCGATGGTGTCCCGCCGCGCGGCCAATCGATCTTTTAGTTCGCGCGCTTCGATGGGGAATAGAAATCCGCTGGTCGGCTCGTCTACCTTGACGGTAATCTGGTGCATGACGAGCTCGGGCAGGATGAAATCCCGATCGTCATAACCGAGATCAGAGGGTTTGCGAATGCACACCGCCCATGAAGAGAGCCATTTCCAGAATTCAGATTCCGCATGGCCTTTGAGCCGCCATTGCGATGTTTCCCCGCCATCGTGGACGAAGAACATGGAGAGCATTTCCACGCGCGACATGACGCCCAGGAACTCCGCGTGATTCCCGAGTTCCATATAATCGTTGGGGGCAGGGGTTGCTGTGCAGGCAAGGCGGAATGGTGTCTTGGCGAACGCTTCAATGATGGCCGTGCGGGTTTTGCCATCGTAGGCTTTTAGGATGCTAGACTCGTCCAGCACGATCCCGCAGAAATAGGACGGATTGAAATGCTCCAGCATTTCGTAGTTCGTGATCGTAATACCGGGCTGGACTTCGGATTGATCGCGGCAGTAGCGGATTTCGATGCCCAGGTTATCGCGGGCGATCTGTACCGTCTGCGGTGCGACCGCGAGCGGCGCAAGGATCAGGACGTTCCCGGGAACGTGACGCGCCCACTCCGCTTGCATGCCGGTCTTGTAGAGCCCGCAGTCCGCGAAGATTGCCGCCCGGCCCCTACGCAAAGCCCAGCGGGTAATGTCGGCTTGGAAGTCGTACAGGGAAGGATGCAGGGCCGGCACTTCGGCCAACCCCGTAGGCGGATCGGTGATTGCCTTGCGCGCAAGGAACTCCTGATAGTTCACAGCACGCCCGCCGCCTGCATCTCCTGGATCACCCCGGCGCACTGCTGCTCGTGGATGAACACGCAGAGTTCTGCGTCGTTTGTAAGCCGTAATTTCTTGAGAATCCGAGTACGGTAAGTACTGGCCGATGATGCGGAAATCTTCAGCGCCTTGGCAATCTTGCCAATCGGTTCGCCCTTCGCGAGCCGGAACATGACTTGCTGTTCACGTTCCGAAAGCACCGTCCGGCGCGGGCCGATGTGGCTGCTCATCAGCACCTTTGAGGCATGACGGAATTTGGATAGGTCCATCCGCGTTTCCTTTTTTTATCGCCTGGAGGGGACAGTTTTAATACTTATTGCGTCGTTGAGCAACGATAGCTTGTGGCGATGTCACTTTTTTTGAAACATCCTAGCAAAAAGATAGACATGCAACGTTTTCCCTACAATCCTCCACGCGGGCGTGCTGTGCTGCACAAATGCGGAGGAGCGAAAAAAGGGGGGGGGAACGGCCGGACGCTACCCCGGCGCAGGGCTATATGGTCGCCCCTTACGCAGCCAACCGCACGAACCCGGCAGCGATTGGACTCATTTCTTCCCTCGGAACTGAACCGAGCATATTTCCGGTTTTGCGTGTCTAAGCTTTCCACGCCGCGTTCCCACTGTTCTCATTGCGTACGGCACTCTGCCCGCTTGTTCGCCATGAGGCGCCCGCCAGATTTAGACTCGATATAAACCTGAGTCTTGTACGGGATGCGTTTCTGGCGTGCCCAATAGGTCACGATCTGTGGGGTGACGCCTAACGCCTCTGCAGCCTCGCGCGGCGAGCCGTACACTCGCAATACATCTTTGGGTGTCATGGTTACATGATAGTCGCGAAAAAAAGATTTGTCAAAAAGGTTTGCAACCATGAAAATTCTTTGCTATGCTTCGCTCATCGGCGCTCTGAGGTGTCCCCGATCTGCGGGCAGTACGATCCCATGGACGAGTCTCCGAACTCCTACTGCGCGAACTGTGAACACGATCGCGCCTGCCACAAGGGAGAACAGAAATGAGCGACAACCTTCTGCTCACCCTGCTCGCCGTCGCGTGGTGGGCGCTCATCCTCGGCGGGCTGGCGCTGCTCGCGGACTGGCTGCAGGCAAACGAGCACGGGTTGCGCAATAGGTACGACAACTGAGGGAGAACCGAGAGATGGAAACCGAAACGTTGAGGACAGTCGTTGAACTCATTGGGACGTTGGGCGGGCAAACAACCACCGCGTTCATCGCGTGGGTGGTACTAAAGTCGCTCACAACACTGCTAATTACCGCGATGATTTGCGGAGCACTCTACCTCGCTATACGGGAGATTGTTTCTGGGGTTTGTGCTGCCCATAATGATACTTCCGCGCTCGTTACCATCGGCCGCGCTTTGGGCGTGAACCTCTCGGAAGTAGTTTACTGCTTAAGCAGCCACGACCGATCCCGCATTGTGGCGGCTGCGATACGCGGCAAAGACGCGAGATGAAGATGATCCGCAAACTTTTCGACGCCTGGCGCAGCACGCTGGACGACGCGCCCTTGTCGCACGTCCCGGTGAAGCGCGGAAAGCGCAAGGACTGGCGCGAAGCCGCCTTGCAGAATGCGGCGATCCGTCACGGGAAGCCCTTCAAAGTGGGCGCCGACGGTCTGCCGCGCGAAGTGCTGGACAAGGGCAAGCCGCGTGTAGTAGGAAGCAAGCCGCACTTAGTGACCGAAGAGGTGACCCCGGCCACGCCGATCAAGAGGAAGAAATTATGAGCGAAAGACAGTTGATCGAAGTTCCGCAGGAAAGTTTCTCGCGTCGCGAGGAACGCGCTTTGCCTGCAATGCAGGCGGGTCCGACTGGCCTCCTCCAAGCCATCACCATCGCCGCATCCAATCCGTCGGTCGATATCGAGAAGATGGAACGGCTCTTCGCCATGCACGAAAAGATGGTAGCCCGCGAAGCCGAGGCAACTTTCAACGACGCGATGGCGCGGGCTCAAGCGAAGATGACCCCAATCGTGCGAAATAAGGCGAACGAGCATACGCGCAGCAGGTATGCCGACATGGAGGCAATCAACCGCATCATTGTGCCGATCTATTCGGCCGAAGGGCTTTCGCTATCCTACGATTCCGGCCGGCCGATCTTCGGTTCTGATGGTACGCCGCTCCCGGGTCCGGCCGAAGGCTTAACCCGCACTGTAGCGCTGGTATCCCATTCTGCAGGGCATTCCCGCGTATATCACATCGATCTGCCGCCGGACGATTCCGGAAGCCAGGGCAAGGTCAACAAAACGAAAGTGCAAGCCGCGGGCTCGACCAATCAATACGCGCGGCGCTATCTTGAGTGCATGATTTTCAACCTATCGACCTACGATGATACTGACGGCAACCGCCAGCGGCATACGGAGGAAGTCGAGCCCGACCCGGCCGGCAAGAAGGCCCTCGAAGCGTGCGGCAGTAAGAGTGCCATTGCGAAGGTCTGGAATGGCCTGCCGGTGGAGGCGCGCAAGACCCTTCTCGGGGTGCGCGATGAATGCCTCGCCCGCGTAGTGGAAGCGGACAAGAATGCGGCACAAGAATGAACGCGCCACAGGGGTCCGAAGCATGGGCAATGGAGCGCTGCGGCTGCGCTACGTCGTCAGAGTATTCGAGCGTACTCGCCAAAGGTCAGGGCAAAACTCGGCTGGCCTATTTAAGACGTGTCGTGGCCGAGCGCCTTACTGGGAAGCCCATCGACACATATCGCAACGCCGACATGGACAGGGGCAGAATTCACGAGGCGGCTGCGCGTCAACTCTACGAGGTACAAACAGGCTACCTTGTGGAGCAAGTCGGTTTCATCTGCCATCCGGACATGATGGCCGGGTGTTCACCGGATGGTCTGATTGATGATGATGGCGGGCTTGAGATCAAGAGCGTCATCCCGACCGTGCAACTGGAAATCATCCTTGCGGGCGCTTATCCGTCTGAGCATAAGCCGCAAATTCAGGGGAACTTGTGGCACACCAGCCGCAAGTGGTGGGACTTCGCGAGTTACAGCCCCGACATGCCGGAAGACCTGCAGCTCTACATTTTCCGCGTCATGCCGGATCAGGACTACATCCGCCAGCTCGCCGCAGAGGTCAAGGTGTTCCTGGATGAAGTAGATGCACTCTACAACAAATTCATGGGGATGAAATGAAACTCACACTAGAAAACAAAGTTCACATCGATGCAATGACCTATGAAGAATTGCTTTCCAAGTGGCGCTTCGCTCCCGTTGGTGATCCGTGGTTCCAGGACGAAACGGGGAAATACTGGGGCGATCGCATGGCTCAATTGCGCTCCGAAAATCCAGGCGGGGCGGTGGCCGCATCCAAATCTGTCGGATGGGAACGGTGATGAACGAAATCACCGTCTACGCGCCCATTGAAGCGGCGCTTGCCGATCTGGCTACTAGGTACAAAGGCATCGTCTACGACGTGACAGACCCGGATGGCATGGCGCAAGCAAAAGCCGGCTACAAGGACATCAATCAGTATTCCATCGCCTTGGAGAAGGCGCGCAAGGCCGAGAAGGAAGAATCCCTCAACTACGGCCGGCGGGTTGACGCCGAAGCCAAACGGATCGCTGAGACGCTGGACGGACTGAGGCTACCCATCAAAGACCTAATCGAGACCGAGACCAAGCGAGCCGAACGCGAGCGTGAGGAGAAGGTCCGGATCGAGATGGAGCGCTTGGCCGCAGAGGAAGCCGCGAAGAAAGCCGCCGAAGAGGCGAAGTTGCGCGCCGAGCGCGACGAACTGGAGCGGCGCCGGGCTGAACTCGAGGCCGCCGAGCGCCAATCCCGGCTTGACAGAGAGGAGGCGGAAAGGGTCTCCAGGGCCAAGATCGAGGCCGAGGAGAGAGCTGCCAGGCTGGTGAGGGAAGATGCCGACCGTAAGGCTCGGGAGGCCATGGAAGAGATTGAACGCCAAGCTCGGGCCAAGGCCGAAGCGGAACGATCAGCCGCCGAAGCCAAAGCCCGGGAAAGGAGAGAATTAGAAGAAGCCGAAGAGCGAGCCAGACGGAGGAGGATCGAGCAAGAATGGATGGAGGACCACGCTTTCGTGCGAGCCATTGTTGAGCGCTTCGACAAAAGAATAGAATTCTCCGGAATTGTGAAGGCCGCAAAGGTGTGGTTGGAAAACGCAGCGCACAACGATGATAGGAAATAAACGGTATGAAGCATGGGATATGTGCTTGCGGATGCGGTGGGATTACGGAGTACACGGCGTGATCCGTCGCGAACAGGCGGAGCGCGACCGCAAGGACGCCCTGCGGGGGCTGGACGAGCTGCTGCATGTTGCGCTGGACCGGATCGGGAAACTGCCGGAATGCGATCGCGCACGATATGCCGCTGTGGCCAAGGCCATCGCGGATTATCTCGCCAGCGATCGGAGGCTCGCCGCATGAACAAGCACTGGAGTTGCAGCCTAGAGCATATGCGTGCCTGCGGCGATGCAGTGGCATGGGCCAAGACCCAATGCGACCCCGCCACAGCGTGGGCAGCGTGCCAGCGCGGTGACTGGATGATATGGCTGCTTGGCAAACAGGCCGAGGAGCCCGGAAATGATGCGCGCAAGGCCCTGGTGTTGTGCGCGTGTGCATGCGCCCGCACCGCGCTGCCGCACGTCAGGCCTGGCGAGACGCGCCCGCTAAAAGCAATTGAGACAGCGGAGTCGTGGGCAAGGGGCGAGCACGGCGTTACGTTAGCAGACGTGCGTGATGCTGCTGCTGCTGCTGCCTACTATGCTGCTGCCTACTATGCTGCTACCTACTATGCTGCTACCTACTATGCTGCTGATGCTGCTGCTGCTGCTGCTGCTGCTGCCTACTATGCTGCTACTGCTGCTACCTACTATGCTGCTACTGCTGCTGCTGCTGCTGCTGCTGTTGCTTATGCTGCTTATCCTGCTGCTCGCGCTACAGCGCTCGCGCAATGCGCTGACATTGTGCGCTCCCACTATCCCGCAGCACCGAGCCTACTATGATACGCACTGCCTACATGCGCGAGTACATGCGCCATCTGCGAGCCGAGTGGCCTGCGCTGGACTCGTGCTACTACTGGCTGCACCGCTCGCGGATACTCGCCCGAAGGCGGGAGTGCCGGGACGTGGTGAACGCGCGGCGCCGGGAACTGCGGAGAGCGGGGGCGTGAAGTTTCCGCAAGAATTCATCGTGGACACTCAAGGCGAGCGCGGCCATGTGTCAAAGCTCATCGCTGGGCTTGCCTTGAGTGGGGAGCCCGATAAGGAAACCGGAGAAGTCCGGCCCCAGGCGTGGCTCGTGCGCATCTCGCAATACGACACCGAAAAGAGCCGCGAGCAGGAGAAACGCTACCACGCGATGATCGGCGATGTCGCGCAGCAGTGCCAGCACTTGAACCTTAACTTCGATGCCGAGACCTGGAAGCGCCTCTTGGTCGATCAGTTCAAGCGCGAAACGCTGAAAGAGCCGGAGTGCTGCGCGAAATACTGGGCGCGGCATCAGTTGACCGTGGTCCCCTCGCTGGACGGCTCGGCGGTCGTTGTCTTGGGCGAGCAGACGCGACGTTTCCCGATGAAGGTGGCCACGGTCTTTATCGAATGGCTGTATGCGTTCGGGGGCGAGCGAGAAGTGGCGTGGACTGATCCGACGCAGCCGCCAGTTGAGGCATACGATGAGTAAGTTGCGCCAATCTGCCCGAGGCCGTATGTGTCAGGTCCGCATTGCCGGCTGCCTGCACTCCCCCGAGACGGTGGTGCTCGCCCACGCTAACGGCTCTGCCGCGGGCAAGGGTATTGGGATGAAGGCGCCGGACGCCATTGCCGCATTCTGCTGTGCCTACTGTCACGATTGCTACGATGGGCGGCGCTTGCCTCCAGACGGCTGGACACGCGATGACGTGCACCTCGCCTTTGCTGATGGGGTGTTTCGCACCCAAAGAATTTGGCTCGAAGAGGGGCTGTTGCGGGTGGCCGATGCCCGCTCGCCTCTGGATTCACCAAAGGGCACATGAGATGACGCACACATTTCGAGAACCGGAGAAAGGCGCTGCTGGACATCGCGCAAATACTCAAGGCCATCGAAGTGGCGATGAAACCATGATTTCCGCTCTCGTCCGTAAGGCCGCCCCTCCCAGGCTGGACGGGAGCGCTTTTATTCGAGGATGAACGATGAACAAAAAGAAAGATTTGGTTGAGATCATCAAGGCGAATCCCAGATGCGTCGCCATTATCGATAACGATTCATGGACGCTTTACAAGGTACATCCAAACTATGCCCCAGACGATGGCGATGCATACGATCGCTGGCTGAAGGAGAACGAACTGGCGTCCTGCGATGACGTGATCGAACTCGGCGACGGCTACGGTTCTGGCAACTGCTACGGTGGCGACATTCTACAAGCACTTGCCGTCATTGTCGGGATCACGATCGAAAGCGTTTAGGACATCTTACTTGGAAGAAACCGATGACCAAAGCCGAGCCAGACACATGCAATGCAAGCACAAAGCCAAAGTATGATGCTGCGCCCGCTAACTTGCAGGAGTGCCGAGAGATATGAGTGACCCCATGGTAATCACTAAGCCGTTAATCATGCTGTTTGAGGCGAACGGTACTCTAGTCTGCCACTTGTGGCCACGCGAAACCGATTCCTTCAAAGGATATGGCCTTATGATCGCGGACATCGTGCGCCACGTTGCCAACCGCTTCGGCGTGGGCGAAGACCAAGTATGGGAATGGATCGATAAAGAACGCCACAATCCCACCACGGCAATAACGCGAGCATCGTAGGGAGTGAGATCAGATGACCAAAGCCGAGCTTGAGCGCAGGATTCGCCACCTTGAGCGCGATCGCGAGTTGCTGCTGACGGTGGCGAGCAAGGACGGGCAGGCGGTGGTACGGACGGCAAAGCGCTGGAGCAAGACATGGGTACGCGAGCTTAATGCCGCCGGCATTGCCATGACGCGAGCGGAGTTAGCGCTGCATCGGGCGGTGCTGCGGCTGGAGAAGAGGGAGAAACGAAATGAACGCCGCTGATCTGCAGAAATTTTGCGACGATGGAACCGAGAGGCGCTTTGGTATCGGGCGACCGTGGAGTAGGGGCGGTTACAGCTATGCGACCGACGGCCACATAATCGTTCGTCTACCGCGGCTTGAGGACGTGCCGGAAAGTAGCGATGCACCCGATGCGGAGAAACTCTTCGCAGAGGCTCTAGTGACGCAGTGGCTGCCAGTTCCGGGATGCCGCATGCCCGCGCCGATCCCCTGCCGTTGGTGCGACGGCACCGGCAGAGATCCAGCGGACCGCAGATATAAGTGCTACGACTGCCGCGGCACGAAAACAGTGCCGGATGAGCTGTCGGCTCTCTCTATTGCGGGCGCGAACTTTGCCTGCCGTTTTCTCGCCCTAATTCAAGGCTGGGAGATCGCGCCGAACGGACAGAAAGCCGCATGGATCAGGAATGGCGAAGCGGCCGGCTTGCTCATGCCGAGGAGACTGTGAAAGGAAAGCGCCATGGCTGAACCTTCGCTGATAGAAGCATTCACGAAGATTGCCGAGCTTTGCCACGCTCTCGGGGCCGGGCCGATGAACAAACACGCCGGCTGCTGGGAATGCCAGGTGGACAAGCGCTGGAAGATCGCAGTGAACGGCCACCCGGAGCCCAAAGTGTCCAGCCTGTCGGAAGTCCCGATCGAGCCCTTCCACGCCTACGCCGAGTTCAACGGCTGGCCGGCGGGAATCCTGAACCCTTACGGCGGGACGATTGCGGCCGGGGAATGTGCCAACGAAGACACATTCATTGCCGCGTTGGAAGCCGCGATCAAGGGAGCGAGCCATGGCTGAAGACCCGCGCACACTGCTGCAGGAATGGCTCGATACTGAACTCGATCCGCAGGACGAGGAATACCAGCCGTGGATGGATGATTTCACGGCACGGGTACGCGAGGCGATGTGCTATCCGCATGCCGCGCCCGTTGGCCCTGACCTAATCGAGCAATTAGAGGGCGCCTTGGTGAATTCCGAGGGCCGAGATTTCCAGATCCGCGCGGACTTCGTGCGCGAGCTGATCAAGGCGTTGCGCTCGCTAAGGGGGCCCAACCTGTCAGATGATGTCTTTATCAGCCTTCTGAATTTGCAAAAGATGAAGGCTGATCGTATCACGGGCGGATCGCCTGGACCACTATATGGGGCAGGGTGGGCCGCAGCATGTCAGCACTGGGCTGATGTGTTCCTGGGTATCCCCGATATACCCGAGGAGCACAAGAGATGAGCGAAACGCTAACACGCGAGCAGATTGAACAAGCCAGAGAAGCGTTCGAGGACGAGATGCGAGCATTCCCTCCTGGGTACTTGGCCTACAAGTATGCTGCACAGAATGTCGCAATATGCGACCTCGCCCTGCAAGCCGAGGCGAACGCTACTGGGTATAGCGCTTCCGTCGAGCCCAGCGCGGCATCGCCGTTTGATGGGTTGCGTTACGTCGTCCAGTATCGTCGGAAAGATGATGGCACAACATGGTGCGCCATGGCCGCATTCGATGAGAAAATTGCGGCAGATAACTATGTTGCAGAGTGTGGTGGCGAGGGCAACAGACCTTGGGAATATCGCGTGCTCACCGCCGCCCCACAGGGAAAATGAGTTGTGGGTTTGCCGACTACCCATCCAAAAGCTCGGCACTTAAATGGAGATAAAACCCATGAAAGACGAAATTGAAAAAGCGATAAAGGCTCTGACAGCTAAGATCACTGGCGATGTGAAGGCGGGTGATGCGCTGCAGTTCACGCAGAGCGCTCTCAATCTGGTGCACGTGCTGGTGATTTTGTACAACATGAAGGAAAAAGCGTAACTGTGTGTGTGGGGGTAACGCGCCTCTCACTATTATACGGGGGCGCGTCCCCACAGGGAGAAGACCATGAGTGATCAAGCGAAGTTACTGCCACTAGATAAAGCCATTGAAGAGGCACGGAAACTTGGTGAGGGTCTTGCCATGTATCTAACAATAATCGCGCGTCAATACGCAGCCACCCTCGAAGGGCAAACGACCCGTAGTTTTCTAGATGCTGATCCTAACATGGTTGAGCGAGTGATTGAAAGGGCAAAGGGCGAGGCGGTGCTTGCCCGGCAGCAACCTTGTGGCTGCATCGTTTGCATCTGCAACGATCCCGAAATGTGCCTTGGCCATCTGTGCCCTCGACCTCACCGACCTCAAGGAAGGATTATAAAATGTTCTGCACACGCTGCAATAAGTCGTTTCCATCCGACTGCCTTTGTCCCGACAGGGACACACGGTTCGCACGCCTCCAAGGCCAAGCTGGCTCACACCTTGGTCTTACGTTTTGCTCTGGCTGTGGAGAGTACTACACAATGTGCAAGTGCCCAGAGCCAAAGCCAATGCGCGAAACTAGATGCCAAGGCAAGATCATTTGCCCACGACTCCGCGCTGAAGGCCCAGGAGGGCGGCAATGATTGAATTGCGTTGGTTGATTCACAAGGTCCCGCGTCCACGCGGCATAGACGACGGGATGATGCAACCGCCGCCACCTGATTTCATTTTCGTCCCAATGCTGCAGTATCGCGAGTGGTCTACTGGGACCGTACCAGGAATGATCGAGCCAAACTGGATTGACATTCCGACCGTAGAGGAGGGCGGCAATAGCTGAGCCGAGAGAGTGGCTGATCGAGAGCGGAGGGTAGAGACGATGAACGAGGAGATCAAGATCGCATCCTGGCAGGTCTACGAGATCGACTTCGACAAGGTAACGACACTATCGGACGTGATTGCCGTGCTCCGAGGACTACAAATTACCGTCACAATCAACGAACATAATAGCGACCGGATGCCGCTCATCCCATATCTCAAGTTGAGGGACGATCCCACCGGAGGGCGCAATGGCTGAGCGGCTGATTAAAATCCCCAGCAAGGGACTGCACTGGACGCAGCAATACGCCAAACCGGGCGACCGCATCAAGGTATATCCGCTACTGGGAGGCGCCCCGTACCTTGCCACGGTTACGAATGTCAATCGTAACAAGTACGGACGCATCTCCTACCAGACTGATATGAAACTGGTCGTTACAGAAGAATTGACGCCACGTTTACATAAAGGTGTGACGCGGTAACGGTTCCCCGCCCTAAAGGGCGAGGCTTGACAGCACGATCACCAGCCACGCCGCAAGGGCGAGGGCGACAGCCCATAGAACGCACCACAGGCTGTCGGGAAGGGAGTCCAGCGGGTCGTTCACTTGCTTGCTACGCCCTTACCTTTGTCCCATGAGCGCATCCCCGACAAACCCAGCAGTCCCAGGAGCACCTGCATCGTCAGCATGGTGTCGATCGCCGGGAATGCCCCGCTGTATCCCCAAATGACCTGGGCGCAGAACCTCGCCAGAGGCTCCAGGATCGTCGCATAGCCTAGGGCGGCACCGCACATCCAGATAATGAATGGACGGCCCCCTGAGACGAACAGGCGCGGGCTGGCTGCCTCAATGGCGTTGACCGAGATTTGCGCTTTGGCAAGATCAGTATCAGCCGCCAGTTTCGTGAGTTCACCCGATTGCTGCATTTTCAGCAGCTCGAGTTTCGCAGCGTCTCGCTGGGCGGGATCGGGGAACAGTTTATCTACCACCTTGCCGGCGAAATCCGCGATTGCGCCAAATCCAGTTAGGTCAAAGCCCATCACGCCTCCTCAGTAGTCAAACGAATTGTGGGCCAGACCCACGAAATCGCGCCGGTCTAAATGTAAAAATCCACGACCCCAGCCAATGCTCCAGCCGAGCTGCCACGCCATCGCGAACAGGATACCGCGGTACTCATCCGAAGGCGTTGCTACATCCACCGCGAGCGTCCCGTTCTGGCCGGCGTGCTGCGGGGCATCCCCGATGTGCAGGGAGCGCTTATTCCCGCCTACATTCGCGTTGTGCACCTGGCAGCGGCAGCCGCTCGTGAGGGTCATCGGCTGCGCGAAGGATAGGCGTAACGTGTGCAGATGTTCGAGGAACCCGGGGTGGAAGCGCGCGAGGCCGCAGTGTCTACAAGCCAGCTCGCCCCGGGTAAATTTCGCGTCCTTGCGCGATAGGTACTCTTCTACGGTTTGGAAACTCATACACCTTCACCCCGCTGCCGCCCAACCACTATCACCCAGCCGTCTTCCCAGACCACCACGATGGCGTTTTTGTCCGGCGCCCAGCACAGCGCATAACCGATGCCCCAGTAGCGGCCCTCGCCAGCAAGGAAGCGCGCCCGCTCCGGCGGGGGAATGTGGCGCTGCACTGCGGCCGGGCATGGCGCCTCCTGCAGCGTCACCGAGAGCAACACCACGTCCTCGGTGGCATTGGCCGACAGCACGAACAGCACGAGCAGCGCGAACAGTACGATCAGCAGCAGGGCGAGGCGCTTCATGGCAGCTTCAGCGCCACAATGATAGCGATCGACGGAATAGCAATGGCGATCAACCATACAGCGAGGCGTTGCGCGCCCTTGGCCTGATTCAGCACCTCGTATAAAGCATTAAATTTTCCCTCTACCTTGGTGTGCCATTCGATGTCCGAGGTCAAATGTCCTTCGACGCGCTTCCCGAGAGCATCAATCGAGGCCGTCAGAGTACCCAGCCGTTCGGAGATTTCGTCGATGCCCATGGCGCGTTCTTGGTTGTTATTGCTTTAACTGTGGCTTCTGCAATTCTGCAACCTGCCGCTTCAACGTCTCGATTTCCTTCTGTGCCGCCGCCGGTTGCCCTGCGAGCAGTGCGCAGCGGCTCGCGAGCGCGCTGGAGACATTAGCCATTTGGTTGGCGGCTTCTTGAATCAAGGCATCCAGATCAACGTTCATTTTCTCGCCTCCAGCGCCCGCAGGCGCACTTCGTACTTAGATCACCCGATAGCCGAACTGAAACGTTACTGATTGGTTAGCTGTGCCCGTCGCCACAAACTCACAGTAGGCATAATTATTTACGGCATCTCCGTAGATAACGCCCGCTACTTTCCCATCATTGCTGACGAGCGTCCCACCAAGATCAAAGATGTTTGCAAGGTTTGATGAGACGGGTATCGACATGCTCCAGGAGGTTGTAGTAGCGGCTGTTGGATCAACGGTTATTTCACCCGCGACAAATACACTGTTACCGACGCGCAGATAGGGTGTGTCGTGCGGCGTGATTGCCGCGACGTTTGTCGTACCTGTCGTGCTTGGTGTATAGGTTCCAGAATGAGCATTGCCCAATGCAGTTACCGGAACAGTCGCACCAGCGGGCAT
>ERZ1292629.1784-Hain-H43-01um-R1-1784-length-19898-cov-8_pt1 | contig 19898 bp, 19 predicted proteins | sample MGYA00564399_ERZ1292629 | MGnify/ENA primary metagenome ERZ1292629 (study PRJEB36523, sample SAMEA6512636) | groundwater metagenome | collected 2019-01-08 | study: AquaDiva: Metagenomics assemblies of 32 groundwater samples | reverse complement strand
GAACTCCAGCAATAACTACTCGAGGGTTTAAAGAGAAGGAGTGCAAAAGAGTTGCTGAACTTATGATCAAGACACTAAAAAATAAAGATAATAAAAAAATAAAAGATTCCGTGCACAAAGAAATAAAGACTCTTGCCAAAAAGTTTCCGATACCAAAGAGGTTTGTGTAAAGGTTTATGTTAAAAGATGAAATTATTTTAATAACTGGATCTTCATCGGGTATTGGCACCGCGACTGCCAAGCTTGCGAAAGAATATGGCGCAACTGTAATTTTGCACGGCAAAACTGAAAGTGAGGAGTTGAAAAAACTTGCAAAAGAATTAGATTGCGAATATATTTTCTGCGACGTAGCTGATAAAATAGCAGTTGAATCAGAAGTGGAAAGAATTTTGAAAAAGGTGCAGAGAATTGATGTTTTAGTAAATTCTGCAGGCATTACCAACAGACAAGAGTTTTTAGATTCGACGGATGAATCATGGTTGGATATTTATAAAGTAAATGTTTTGGGCACCACGCATTTTTGCCAGGCTATTATTCCGCAAATGAAAGAAAATAAATATGGAAGGATAGTTAACATTGCCTCTATTCGAGCATATGGGGTCACTTCAGGGCGTCCAGCATATTCGGCATCTAAAGCTGCTATTATGAATTTAACTTCAACATTGGCAAAAGATTTTGCGCCAGATATTGCCGTCAATGCTGTTGCTCCCGGATTTACGAAAACACCAATGGCGAAAACTTGGGATGAAAAAGTATGGGAACAAGCTCGAAGCTCACTAGTGGGTAGAGTTGGGCAACCGGAAGAAATCGCTGAGGCGATTTTGTTTTTGGCCAGTGACAAAGCCAGTTTTATTACAGGACAGACGATTTTAGTAGATGGCGGATATTCAATATCTGGGAAATAGTATGAAAATCTATTTTGCGGGGTCAATACGGGGTGGCAGAGATGATAAAGAAATATATTCTAAAATAATTGATATTCTGAAGAATCATGGAGAAGTTTTGACTGAGCATGTTGGCGATCACAAATTAACTGCACTTGGAGAAGTGGGTATCACAGATGAGCAAATCTACGAACGTGATATGGCTTGGCTTAAAGAAGTCAATGCGCTCGTGGCTGATGTAAGTACACCCAGCATAGGCGTGGGATATGAAGTCGCTTCTGCTGAAGCTCTCAACAAGAAAATTCTGTGTTTATATCGAGAAGGAGCCGAGAAAAGAATTTCGGGTATGATAAATGGTAATAAAAATTTAACTGTTAAAACTTATAAAACCGTTTTTGATTTACCGGAGATCTTTGAAAACTTTTTTAAATAAATTTTATGGAACTTCAAGTCGGGGTAAAAATAATTTTGCAAAATAAAGAAGGGAAGATTTTGCTTTTACATAGAAACTGGGAAAAATATCCCGAGGTTAAAAAAGATAATTCGTGGGATATAGTAGGAGGCAGAATAAATATAGGAACTCCACTACTTGATAACTTGAAGAGAGAAATTTTTGAAGAAACAAAATTAAATTTAACTGAAGAACCCAAGTTAATCGCTGCACAAGATATTTTACGAGCAAATAAACATGTGGTGAGGCTAACCTATCTAGGGCACACAGAGGGGGAGCCTACTCTAGATGGAGAACATGATTCTTGTAAATGGGTCACGTTGGAAGAAATAAAAAACGAAGCTGGGCTTGATCAGTATTTTAAAGAAGTTTTTGAGAAGCACATTCTGTGATATATTTATCACATGTCTAGAAAAGGTAGATTAATAGTAATTGACGGCACAGACGGAAGCGGGAAGACCACGCAAGCTAATTTACTTATAAAGCATCTTCGCAAAGATGGTAAAAGGGTGAAATTTATTCATTTTCCACGATATGAAGATAACTTTTTTGGGAAATTCATAGCACACTGTCTTTCTGAACAATATTACAATTGGGTTAATATTCATCCCAAGATTGCTTCTGTCGTTTACGCGGCTGATAGGTGGGAGTCAAAAGAAAAAATTGGAAAATGGATAAAGGAAGGGTATGTCGTTATTACAGATCGTTATATTTCTTCGAATCAAATACATCAAGGGGGGAAAATAATGAATGTAAAAAAGCGAATAGCATTCATTGAATGGCTCGCCGAGATGGAATATAAAATTTTTAAAATCCCAGAGCCGAATTTGACCATTTATCTGTCTCTGCCAATTAAAATGGTTTTAAAATTGATAAAGGATCGCAATTATAAGGGCGCTCGAGCGTATCTAGGCAGCAAAAAAGATGTACACGAGAAAGATAAAAACTTTTTGAAAAATTCTATAAAAAGCGCCCTCTGGCTCGCCAAGACGCAAAAAAATTGGATCAAAATTGAATGCATGAAAGGGGAAAAGCTCAAAAGTTTTCCTTCCATTCACGAAGAAATTTATGAAAAAGTTAAAAAAATATTAAAATAGTATGAGAATTCCAATTGTGAACGAACAAGATGAAATAATAGGATACAAGGAGCGTGAAGAGCAGAATCCGAAAGATATTTGTCGTGTTAGTGGGCTTTGGTTAACTGACAAAGAGGGAAATATACTACTTGCGCAAAGAGCCCTTAGTAAAAAAAATAATCCAGGTATGTGGGGTCCGGCAGTTTCTGGAACAGTAGAGGAGGGAGAAACTTACGAGTCGAATATAATAAAAGAGGCAGAAGAAGAGATAGGATTGAAAAATCTAAAACCCACACCCGGACCAAAATTTAGAAGGTCTACGAATCATGAATATTTTGCTCAATGGTTTACCATTGTCGTTGACCATGATTATCCATTTATCAAACAAGATGAAGAAGTAGAACAAATACGTTGGTTTACTAAAAATGAAATTCTAGAATTCTTAGAAGAGAAACCCGAATTATTTTCAAAAGCTTTTAAAGATAATTTAAACTACTTTAGTTAAAATGAAAATCAAAGTTAAAAAGTTAAGGGGAAATGCCAAATTACCCACGCATGGACATCCAGGTGATGCGGGGGTGGACTTTTATTGCGTGGAGGATGTAATTTTCCCCCCAGGCAAGCAGGAGAGAGTCCACACTGGTTTGGCAATCGAAATTCCAGAAGGTTATGTCGGTTTGATCTGGGATAAATCAAGTATTTCCTTTAATCTGGGGTTAAAGGTTATGGGCGGGGTTATAGATTCTAGCTATAGGGGCGAAATCATAATGAATCTTTTGAATGTTTCCAATAAGGAGGTATTAATGACAAAGGATCACAAGATAGCCCAGATGGTGATTCAAAAATTTGAGCATTGTGATATTCTAGAGGTAGAAGAACTCTCGGAAACTATTCGTGGGGTAGGACGTGAAGGAAGTACGGGGCATAAATAATATGCAAGAAAAAATAAAAAATTGGATAAAGGAAACTTTGAAAGTTGAAGAGGATGTCACCTTGATACACCCTAAAGACATGGGAAATGGCGATTTTACCCTTGTTTCTTTGCCAGAAAATATCGAGGAACATTTACAAAAATTAAATCAAAATAAACTACCTGAAATAGACAAGATAGAAAAAGTAGACAGATTTATAAATTTTTATTTGTCAAAAAAGTTTTTTAGCGGAAGCATCGAAGAGATTCTAAATAATAGAAACTTTGCCGAGAATAGAACTCTGCAAAATAAAAAGATAATGGTTGAATATACTGATCCAAACCCCTTTAAGCCTTTTCATATTGGACACTTAATGACGAATGCGATAGGCGAATCCATCGCAAGGATTCTAGAATCTTCTGGGGCCTCTGTTTCCAGGGCAAATTATCAGGGCGATATAGGGCTCCATGTAGCTAAAGCTATTTGGGGTCTACAAAAACGAGGATTGCCAAATCCGGACTTTTCAACTGCCGAGAAAGCAAATTACATAGGGGAATGTTATTCCTTGGGTGCCGGAGAATATGGACCTATCCATCTAGGTGACGAAGAAAAAGAATCTCCTGCAAAAAAAGAAATCGATGAAATAAACAAAAAAATTTATGATAAAACTGATGCAAAAATAAATAAAATATACGACTGGGGCTTCAAGGTAACAATGGAAGCGTTTGAAGACTTATACAGAATACTTGGCACCAAGTTCGATTTTTATTTTCTGGAAAGTGAGGTGGCGCAGATTGGCGAAAATATTGTTCGGGATAATATTGGAAAAATTTTTAAAGAGTCCGATGGAGCGATTATATTTAAAGGGGAAGAATATGATCCTAAACTTCACACTCGAGTATTCATAACTTCTACAGGTTTGCCGACTTACGAGACAAAGGAGCTTGGACTTGCTGAAGAGAAATTTAGAATGAATCCGAACATGAATTTGTCTATAGTTGTTACCGCCAATGAACAATTGGACTATATGAGGGTGGTTGCTAAGGCTTTGTCTTTGATTCATACAGAATATACAGATAAGATGAAGCATATTACACATGGCATGATGCGCCTTGCAGGCGGGAAAATGTCTTCCAGAAAGGGCAATGTTGTTACAGGCGAATCGCTTATTCGTGATACGATTGCTCTTGTTTCAGAGAAAGTGAAAGATCGTGATTGGGACGAAGAAAAAAAGAAAAAAATATCTGAACAAATTGGGGTCTCTGCTATTAAATATTCAATATTAAAACAATCTACGGGTGGGGACATCACATATGATTTCGAGAAATCTATTTCTTTCGAAGGGGACTCTGGACCCTATCTGCAGTATTCTTACGTTCGTGCGAATTCTGTAATCGAAAAAGCAGCGAAGGAAAATATTTTGCCGGATCCGCACCCAGAATCCGCACCGACCGAAATTTTTGAAATAGAAAAAATGCTCTACAGATTCCCGGAAATAGTTCTTCGTTCCGCATCAGAGTACGAACCGCACTACATTGCGAATTATCTTATAGAACTTGCCCGCGCGTTTAATGGTTTTTATGGCAATACTTTGATTGTAGATAAAAAAGACAAAACTTCTCCCTACAAAATAGCTCTGACTTTCGCGTTTTCTTTCGTAATGAAAAAAGGTCTCCGCCTTCTCGGCATCGAAGCCCCTGAAAAGATGTAGCTTTTTGTTTGTTGTTTTGGTATTATTCTTATATAAGCGCTGAAGGAGCAATCACTCCGGAGCTTCGGGAAGAAAACAAATAGAACCCGACGGGTAAGCCCGTTATAGCAGGCAATAAGGCCCGCCTTCGCTCTTTGAGCTAGGGCGTGGTGAAACAAGGTGGTACCACGAGGAAACTCGTCCTTGTATAGCAGGATTCTGCTATATAGTGACGAGTTTTTTGTATGGAAGAAAAAAGCACAATAAAAAAATCCGATGCTGCGCAAAGGGAGGAAAAAGTTCTAAAATTTTGGCGCGAGAATAAAATTTTTGAAAAGACCCTAGATAAAAAATCAGCCAAGGGAGAATTTATTTTCTACGAGGGTCCGCCGACAGCAAATGGAAAACCCGGAATTCATCACCTGGAGGCTAGAGCGTTCAAGGATGCAATTCCGAGATATAAAACCATGCGTGGCTATCATGTCCGACGCAAGGGTGGGTGGGATACGCAAGGACTTCCGGTGGAGCTTCAAGTAGAGAAAAAATTGGGGCTTAATTCAAAAAAAGCGATTGAAGAATACGGTATTGCTAAATTCAATCAAGAATGCAAAGAAAGTGTCTGGGAATATCTGGAAGTTTGGAATAAATTTACTGAACGAATCGGATTTTGGCTGGACCAAGAAAATCCATATGTGACATATAAAAACGATTATATTGAATCGGTTTGGAATGTAGTTAAAAAAATAAATGATCAGAAACTTCTCTATAAAGATTATAAAGTTGTGCCATGGTGTCCGAGGTGTGGTACAGCTCTTTCTTCTCACGAGCTTGCGCAGGGGTATGAGGACGTGAAAGACTTGTCGGTTTATGTGAGATTCAAACTTAAAAATAAACTCAAGTTTGAAGATGGAAAAGAATACACAGGATATATCTTAGCTTGGACAACAACCCCGTGGACATTGCCCGGAAACGTCGCGCTTGCTGTTGGGCCAAATATTAAATATGTTTTTGTAAAAATAAACAACGAAATAATTATTGTTGCTGAAGAGAGAAAAGGAATTTTAGGAGAAGATTTAGAGATTGTCACGTCATTCAATGGTGACGAGCTTGAAGGCTTAGAATACGAACCCCTTTTTCCTTTTTTTGCCGATACTATTACCGAGGTCGAGAAACCTAAATTAAAAAATGCATACAAAGTTTACCCTGCGGATTTTGTAAGTACCGAAGATGGCACAGGCATTGTGCATACGGCTGTAATGTACGGGCAAGACGATTTCGTGTTGGGCACGCAGGTTGGTTTGCCAAAGCATCACACAGTCAACCTCGAAGGGAAATTTATCAAAGGCACAGGATTCCTAGAAGGCAGATTTGTAAAAGAAAAAGATGAAAATGGCAAGCCGACTCTGGATGTGGATATTATTAAATATCTGACAGAGAAAAATTTATTTTTTAACAAAGAAAATTATCAGCACTCATATCCGCATTGCTGGCGTTGCCATACAACGCTTATATACTACGCGCGAGATTCTTGGTATATAAAAATGTCTTCTCCTGCGATTAAGAAACAATTAATTAGTGAAAATAAAAAAATAAACTGGGAGCCTTCATACATTCGCAATGGGCGCTTTGGTGAATGGCTAAGAGAAGTAAAAGACTGGGCAGTGTCCCGCGAACGTTATTGGGGGACGCCGTTGCCAGCGTGGATTTGCGATAAGTGCAATGAGAAGCATGTCATCGGCAGTTTAAAGGATCTTAAAAATCATACAAAGAAATCCAACAATAAATATTTTGTGATGCGGCACGGAGAGGCAGAAAACAACGCAAAAAATATTTATTCTTCAGATCAAAAGATTAATCACCTGACAGAAAAGGGTCGCGCGGAAGTTGTAAAAACAGCAAAGGCTTTAAAGAATAAAAAAATCACGAAGATATTTTCTTCACCATTTCTGCGCACCAGGGAGACGGCAGAGATAGTTGCGGGCATGGTTAATTTTCCGAAAGACAAAATTATTTATGATGGCAGGATTAGGGAATTAGAATTTGGCAACTTTTCGGAACGTTCGGCTCAGGACTATTGGGATTTTATGAAGGGCAAGACTTGGACGTTTGATACCAAAGTTCCAGGAGGGGAGAGTTTTCAGGATGGCAAACAGCGTTTCGGAGATTTTCTTTATGAAGTTGATCAAAAGAATAAAGGTGAGAATATCCTTATAATTTCGCACGGTTTGTCAGTTGAATTAGTTCCGGCTATCATTGAGGGAGCAGACAAAGAGCGTTCACTCGAGATTTTTCATTCCAAAATAAAAAATAGAACAGCATCGCTTCACCGCGAACATGAATTTATTCCGCTTCCCCATAACGCGGAGTACGAACTCGATCTGCACAGACCGTATATTGATGATATTTCACTTGTTTGCAGTTGTGGCGGTAATTTGACACGAGTTCGCGAGGTCATGGATGTGTGGTTTGATTCTGGCTCGATGCCTTTTGCCCAAGATCATTATCCCTTCGATTTCGCTCAGGGTAAACCTTTTGCCCGCAAGAAATTACTTTACCCGGCTGATTATATTTGCGAAGCTATCGATCAAACACGTGGATGGTTTTACACCCTGCATGCGGTCGGGGTGCTTATGGGTCGCGGCAGAGCTTACAAAAATGTAATTTGTCTTGGACATCTGCTCGATGCTAATGGCAAAAAGATGTCTAAGTCCATCGGCAATGTCGTTGACCCATGGGAGATGATAGAAAAGTATGGCGTAGATACACTACGTCTTTGGATGTACTCTGTTAATCAACCAGGTGAGTCAAAAAATTTCGATGAAAAGACAGTACAATTGCTTCACCAGCAAGTTTTCGGATTGCTTTACAATGTGCTTGCGTTTTATGGTTTGTACAGAGATAAAAAATTAGAAAATAATAAGCAACCTAAATCCAAAAATATTTTAGATGTCTGGATTCTAATCAGATTAAATGAATTAATAGAACTTGCGACAGAAAATCTGGACAATTATAAATTACTGGAGCCGACAAGGGCGATACGGGATTTTATTGGCGATCTTTCCACTTGGTACCTGCGTCGTTCTCGGGAGCGGATAAAATCCGCTTCCGCTCAAGGCTCCAGCGAGACAAAGGAAGGAGAAGATGCGAGGATCACGCTTTACCATGTTTTAAAAACTCTTGCCAAAGTTATGGCTCCATTCGCGCCATTTTCCGCAGAAGATATATGGCTTGGATTGAAAAATGAAAATGATGCTGAGAGTGTGCATTTAGAAAAATGGCCTAATGCGGAGAAAGTGGACGAGAAAATTTTGAAAGATATGCAACTTACTAGAAACGTGGTTTCAGAAGCCTTGATGGTTCGTCAGGTGGAGAAAATACCAGTTCGTCAACCTTTGCAAAAACTTAAGATTCAAGATGTTAGATTAAAAAATAAAAATGAATTAATAAAATTAATTGCAGACGAAATTAATGTAAAAGAAATAATTTTTGACGGAAGAATGACAAAAGGTTTTGAGCTAGATATTACCATTACTCCAGGGTTAAAAGCTGAAGGCAAATACCGTGAATTTATGCGAGAATTGCAAGACAAACGCAAGGCGCTTGGATTAAATCCTGGAGACAGGATGGTAATGGGCATAGAGGAGATTTATAAAAAATATAAAATACTACCAAATCTCCAGGAACACATGCTCCGCGTAGCGGCAGTGGCATCTCTTATATGTGACAATTTCAGCGAACCGCTTCCGAAGGAAGACATTATTTCTGCGTGCCTGCTTCATGATATGGGGAATATAATAAAATTTAGATGGGATTCTCTATTAGAATCTTTACAACCCGAGGGTCTCGAGTATTGGCAGAAAGTGCAGAATGAATTTATCGAAAAATACGGAGAGAACGAGCACGAAGCGACAATTAAAATTGTGAAAGAACTTGGTTTGCCAGAAAATGTGGTTTTCATGGTGAATCAAGTTGATTTTTTAATTTCTTGCGACCATTTCAACAGTAATGATATGAGTATTAAGATAGTGAATTATGTTGACTGGCGCGTGGGTCCATATGGAATTATTTCTTATGACGAGCGGATGGATGAAGGGAAGAAAAGATATCAAAACAGGAAGGATAACATACTGAAAGAAGAAGATCGCAATAAATTAGTCGCTTGTGGCAGGGGAATAGAGAAACAAATTTTTGCCAAATGTAAAATCAAGCCGGAAGATATAAATGATGAATCCGTAGCATTAATAATCCAAAAATTACGAGAGTTTGTGATTAAATAGAAGAAATTTTTATGCATCATATTTATCACACGGAGGGAATAATATTGGGCAGTAGAAATTTCAGGGAAGCGGAAAAATATTATTCTATTTTCACCCACGATCTGGGAATGATAATGGCTTCAGCTTCGGGTGTGCGGAAAATGTCCTCAAAATTGCGCTTTGTATTACAAGATTTTTCCTATATTAAAATCGACCTTGTGCAAGGCAAAGATCTTTGGCGGGTAACGAACGCATCAAAGACAAATTTTCTCGAACGAATAACCAAACAACCAGAGCACTTCGCGGTTTTTGTGAATATTGCGAATTTACTGAAGCGTTTACTTGCCGGCATCGAACCCAACAAGGATTTATTTATTGATCTCTTGAATGGCTTATCTGTTTTAGAAAAAGTCGAGACAAAGGAAGACTTACGAAACATGGAAGCGATTATAGTTCTCCGTATGCTTAGCAATCTGGGGTATATCGGAGGGAATGAGACTTTACAGAATTTGATTAAATCTCCCTTTGAGGAGGATTTAATATTTGAAATTTCAAAAAGCAGAACCAAAGTGCTTTCAGCCATCAACAAGGCGCTCAAAGAAACACATCTGTAAAATATGGTATAATTCCGTCCATGCCGCCTAATGATAAGGATAAATTAAATAGAATAGAAGAGCTTAAAAATAAGCTCTTCAGTAAAAATTATCAGACAAAGATGGAACATAGAGATAATTTTACTCATTCAAGCAAGAATGATGTGCCAGATTCTTGGAAAGTTGATATAAAAGACAAACTGAAGCCCAGGGGAAATTTATTCGCGCAAACTGCCTTATTAAAGAATTTTTTTATCTTTTCTGTAGCTTTTTTTGTTTTGACGCTCCTTTACGCTTCTTACGTATTTTTTATCGGAGGCAATACTGTGTCCAAAGAAAATATAGATATATCTATATTAGGAAATACTTTTACTGCGGGCGGGGAAGAGCTTTCGCTCGTTATTGGAATTACAAATAAAAATAGTTCTTCACTTGACCTGGTTGATCTTGTCGTAGAATATCCTAAAAGTTCTCAAAGTTCTCAAATCGATTCGTCTAATCAAATCGAGAGGCTTCGTGTATCGTTGGGGACGATTCCTTCCGGGGTAGTAAGAAATGAGAGTGTGAAAATGGTGCTTTTCGGAGAACAAGGTAGTACTATACCTATAAAAATCTCCATTGAATACAGAGTAGAGGGGTCAAATGCGATTTTCGTAAAAGAAGAACCCTACAAAGTCTCCATAAATTCCACGCCGATAAATCTTTTTGTTGATGCGCCTCTTTCGATAAGCCCGAATCAAGAGATCATTTTAGATGTTAAAACTGCGTTAAACTCCACCAGACCAGCTTCAAAAATACTTCTCAAGGTTGATTATCCCGCCGGATTTAAGTTCATGTCATCTAAGCCGTCACCCTACCTCGGTAATAATATTTGGAATTTAGGAGATCTTGCCCCGGGCGCTGAACGCAACATTTCAATAACTGGTAAAATGCTCGATGTTTTTGAAGGAGAAGAAAAAACCTTTCGTATATGGAGCGGATCTCAATCCAGCAAAGATAAATCAATGATTGATGTTGTTTTTAACTCTCTTTCTCACACTGTTGCGGTAAAAAGACCTTTCGTAGAAGCGAAGCTTTTTATCAACGGCACATCGGAGAGAGAATACGCGGTAAACTCAAATACTGCGCTTAATGGTGAAATTCGTTTCACAAACAATTTAGAAACAAAAATAAATGACCTAGAAATTAAAGCGAAAATTACAGGAAATGCGGTTGATCGCAAGACAATTAATGCGCGGCAAGGTTTCTATAATTCAGCTGACAACGTCATTGTTTGGGATAAAAATTCCATAAGCAAATTAAGAGAAATAAACCCAGGGGATTCCGAATCAGTATCCTTTTCTCTTTCTCCACTCTCGTTGTTTTCCGGCAACGGAATACTTTCTGCTCCAACTATCAATATTGAGGTATCTATTTTCGGCGAACAATCAGTCGAAGGCTACGAAAATAAAGATTTAAGCAATTTTGAATCTTCAACCATCCGAATTATTTCTGATGTTGGATTTGTGGCTAAAGCGCTTTATTATTCTGGACCTTTCACGAATAAAGGTCCTATACCGCCGAAAGTTGAGACAGAAACGACATACACCATTGTCTGGACTCTATCTAATAGCGCAAATAATATTTCCAAAGCGCAGATAAATTCCAGCATTCCATCGTGGATGCGCTTTGTGGGACTTATTTCTCCCGCCAGCGAAGATCTAGTTTATAATCCATCTACCAGGGAAATAGTTTGGAATATAGGAAATATTCCCAAAGGCACTAATATTACCGGGGCGGGCAGGGAGGTTGCTTTTCAAGTGGCAATTTCTCCCTCATCTTCTCAAGTTGGCTCTATTCCGGTTATCATCAATGATGCGACTTTGACCGGGCACGATGATTTTGCTAATGTGGGTGTGAAGGTGAATAAAGTCCGGTTGAATGCCAGTCTTTTTAACGATCCACTATTTTCTTCTTCCGGAGGAGTGGTTGTAGAGTAGAATTAAGTGGCTATAAAGTTCATAAAGTGTAAAGTTATAAACTAAAAATGAAGAAAGAAGACGATACAAAAAATAATGATTTGATGGAAAAAATAGTTTCGCTTTGCAAAAGGCGTGGTTTTATTTTCCAAGGTTCGGAGATATATGGAGGGCTGGCGGGCACTTATGACTGGGGGCATTTTGGAGTGGCGCTGAAAAATAATATAAAACAAAATTGGTGGAAGAAGTTTGTGGACTCTCGTAGAGATATGTACGGCATTGATGCGGCTTTAATTATGAATCCAAAGGTCTGGGAGGCTTCTGGACATGTGGCAGGTTTTTTCGGCACGACACCCGAAGGGAAAAAATTTAATGAAATGTTTAAAACAGAAGTTGGTGCCGGGGAAGAAGGTACTGTTTCATATTTGCGTCCAGAGACTGCACAAGGTATCTTTGTGAATTTCAAAAATACAGTCGACGCTTTTCATCCCAAATTACCCTTCGGCATGGCGCAGATTGGTAAGGCATTTAGAAACGAAATTGCGCCCAGAGATTTTCTTTTTCGCCAACGAGAATTCGAGCAAATGGAGGTAGAATATTTTATAAGGTCAAAAGATTGGGAAAAATATTTTGAATATTGGAGGGAAGAAATACTCGAATGGATGGGGGAAATTGGTCTTGATATGAGTAAAGTGCATGAACTAGAAGTTCCCGACGCAGACAGAGCACATTATTCAAAAAGAACGATTGACTTTGAATTTGACTTTCCATTTGGACGGAAAGAACTATTTGGTCTAGCTTACAGGACAGATTTTGACTTAAAGAATCACAACCTAGATTATCTAGATGAAGAGAAGGGAGAGAAAATAATTCCACATGTCATAGAGCCGTCTATGGGAGTGGATAGAGCAATCCTTGCCCTTCTTCTTTCCGTGTATGAGGAAGACGAAAAGAATGGAGAAGTGCGTTCATACTTAAAATTCAAGCCAAATATTGCGCCTGTCATTTGTGCTGTGTCACCGTTATTAAAAAACAAACCAGAGCTTGTGGAATATGCAGATACGAAGGTCTACGCACCGCTCAAGGCAGAGTTTGGTAGAGTGGCCTGGGACGACAATGGCAACATTGGCAAACGTTACCGCCGCCAAGACGAAATCGGTACACCTTTTTGTATTGTGGTAGACTTCAATACCCTAACTGATGATACTGTAACAGTCCGCGACCGAGATACCGGGGACCAAGAGAGAATAAAAGTTGAGGGCTTAGTGAATTACATAAAAGAGAAAATCTAATGCGATTCTCAAAAAAAGTTCTTAAAAACGGCTTGAGGGTTGTAACAGTACCGATGAAAGACAACCCTACGGTGACGGTTCTGGTCTTAGTGGAAGCGGGATCAAAATATGAAACCAAAAAGGTGAACGGTGTCTCACATTTTCTGGAGCACATGTGTTTTAAAGGGACAACCAAAAGACCAAAAGCAGTCGATATTTCAAAGGAATTAGATGCTCTTGGGAGTCAGTATAACGCCTTTACAGCGCAAGAATATACAGGTTATTATGCCAAATCTGACGCGAGACATTTCAAGAGAATCCTTGATATTATCTCAGACATATATTTAAATTCGACTTTCCCCGATACAGAAATACAAAAAGAAAAGGGAGTAATTATCGAAGAAATAAATATGTATGAAGACATGCCCCAGAGGCATGTGCAGGATTTGTTTATGAAACTGCTCTATGGCAATCAACCAGCCGGGTGGAACATTGCCGGCGAGAAAAAAAATATTTTAAACATGAAACGAGATGATTTTGTAAAATACAAAACAGAGCACTATCTGCCGGAAGTCACAGTTTTAATAGTAGTTGGAGCTGTAACAAAAGGACAAGTTTTAAGTGAAGTAAATAAAATTTTTAGTAAAGTAAAGCGTGGCAAGAAAGGTCATAAAACGAGCGTGAAAGAGAAACAAAAGAGACCGCAGGTTCTGATCAATTTTAAAAAGACGGATCAAACACACTTTGTCTTAGGTGTGCGCAGTTTAAATTTATTTAATAAAAAGAACGCAATTCTTTCTGTCTTGGGCGGAGTCTTGGGCGGGGGGATGAGCTCGAGACTTTTCGTAAAGCTTCGTGAGGAAATGGGGGTCGGATATTACGTCCGTGCTTACAACGATGCCTATACTGACCATGGAGTGTTTCAAATTTCTGCTGGAGTAGACAATAAAAGAATAGAAGAAGTAATTTATGCGGTGCTCGAAGAATGTAGAAAATTAAAAAATTTCAAAATAGATCCTGAAGAGTTAGATAAAGTAAAAGAATGCTTGATAGGGAACATGAAACTCTCGCTTGAGTCTTCCGATGACATTGCGAATTTCTACGGCGGGCAAGAACTTTTGAAAAAGAAAATGAAAAGTGCCGAAGAAAAAGCCAAAGAGATTCGTAAAGTTACAGCAGGTCAGATCCAAGAATTAGCCAAAGAAATTTTTAGAAACAAAAAGCTTAACCTCGCCCTGATTGGACCATTTAAGGATAAAACTGAATTTTCAAAAATACTAAAATTTTAAATAAACTGCTCTCATTGCTTGCTTTTCTTAAAATTACTATAATGTCTTTATATGTCAGGAGAACAAACCCCGGGACCTCAAAAGCCTAGCACTGAATACATAAGAACCCCAGAAGAGAAAGAGATAAGCGATCTACTTGTCGAATTGCAATCATATATGCCCCCACTTGTTATTATTATTCCGCTTGTCCACCAATTAACCGATGGCACACCAATAGCTATCAGGACATGGGTTCGTCCATTTACAGGTGACCCCCAAAAAATTGAGTGGTTGCGCAGTTTTGTTCTTGATGCAAAAAATAAAATGGAAGCTCTTTTACCAGAAGGGGTTGGCATGGATGTTTTTACTGAAAAAAATATGCCTTCTAGCAAACGGGGATTCAACAAATGGGAACTTTTCCAAAATAGTTATCCAGAGGCAAGTAGTGCTATTTTCAATGCTAGTCGTATAATCTCTGGAGTTTTTTTCAAGAAACTCGAGGGTTTAAAGAGAGAAGATTTTAGATAGTTTACTAACATTTGCATAATTCGTTCAAAATTATTACAATATCTCTAAATAAACTTAAGAGATTGGCAAGCCTTTGTAAAACTTTCAAAAAGGTCGAAAGGGTGTCAAAATAGAATAATGTGTGAGTCGAATTATTAATAAATTATATAAGAAATTTATGGGAACAGGAATAGGTTCGCAGCCGGGGTCAGGGATGGGGGTAGCCCCAATTGAACAAAAGGAAAAAAGAGAAATAAAAATTCTAAAAACACAAAGGGGTGAGGAGCTTTATCAGTTTGTTGGGGTTAAAAAAGTACCTGACGTGGTCGCTTACATCATAGAAAAATATGGAGGAGAATATGAATTCCCAGATCAGGAGTATCGAGACGCATTAGTAGCTGGAAATCCAGATCAAATCCCAGGGGAAATAAAAGATGGTGGTCTTTACTTGTTTATGGGCTCAAAAAGAGAAGGTAGGGGAACTTCTGTCTTTCCTACCGCACAATGGAAGTATGATAATCTTCGCCCAGGATTTAGCACATCAGAAGGTTATTGGGCTGTAAGTTGGAGCGTTCTTCTGCTCAAGAAAAAGAAATAACCGCTTTTGTATTTTTATGCTATTATGTTTCTATGCTTGAAAAGAATAGCACTGCTCATATTTCCATTTCCACTGGCACGATGATCCGGGCGGTTTTGGTTGCCCTCTCTGTCTTTCTGCTGTGGTTTTTGCGAGATTTAGTTTTAGTTGTTCTGACCTCTATCGTGCTTGCTTCTTTTGTAGAGTCTGCAGTGCCGCACTTCAAGAAAATAGGAATACAAAGAGTTTTTGGAATTGTAATTTTGTATGCCTGCTCACTTCTTTTTCTTGCGGGGATGTTTTATCTTTTTGCCCCGCTTCTAATCACTGAAGTTTATAATTTTTCTAATTTTATTTCGAATTACATTCCCGGTGTTTCATTCTTAAATTATTTCCAAAATGAAGCCTTCTCCGGAGCCAAAGATATAGTAAATAGCCTTTCTTCGAATTTTTCACTTGGCAATTTATTGTCCATTTCAAAAGCTTTCATTACCAATCTCTCTGGCGGATTTTTCACCACGCTTTCTGTCGCTTTCGGAGGTATATTCAATCTTGTTCTGATTGTTCTCATTTCTTTCTATCTTTCAATTCAAGAAAAGGGAATAGAAAATTTCCTCCGCTTGGTTACTCCGATTAAATACGATGATTATGTCGTGGATCTCTGGGAGCGTTCGCGCAAAAAAATTGCCCTATGGATGAAAGGACAGGTGGTTCTGGCTGTTGTGGTGGCAGTTCTTATTTATTTAATCCTTTCTCTTTTGGGCATAGAATATGCGCTTCTTCTCTCTATTATCGCAGGGGCGATGGAGTTGATACCTTACGGCATTCTAGTCGCCCTGATTCCTGCTTTTTCTTTTTCTTATCTCTCCGGAGGATTCTCGAGCGCGCTACTGGTCACTGGGGCATATCTCATCATTCATCAATTTGAAGTTTTCCTCTTTGCTCCGCTTATCATTAAAAAAATAGTTGGTCTCTCGCCCATCGTTATAATTTTATCTGCTTTGATAGGTTTCGAACTGGGCGGATTCTGGGGAATCTTACTTTCTATTCCCGTTGCCATAATTGTAATGGAATTCTTAGACGACATAGAAAAAGATAAAACCTTAGCTCGTACGAAAAATGAGTCCTAGTAAAAAGAGTTTCTACATTACGACCACCATCCCTTATGTAAACGCAGAGCCGCATATCGGTTTTGCGCTCGAGCTCGTGCAGTCAGATGCAATAGCGAGATATCAGCGCCTTCTAGGGAAAGATGTCTTTTTCAGTACGGGTACGGATGAATATGGACAGAAAATTTTAGAAGCTAGTCAAAAAGAGGGCAAAAACGTGGAGGACTACGTTGATCATTATGCGCAGAAATTTTTGGGATTAAAAGATATTCTTAATCTTTCTTATGATAATTTTATTAGAACAACCAGCAAAGAGAATATTACAGCAGCCCAGGAATTCTGGCGTCTTTGCGACAAAAGAGGGGATATTTATAAAAAGATCTATAGGGGGCTATATTGTGTCGGATGTGAAAAATTTATTACTGAGAAGGATCTGATGAATGGATTTTGCGCGCTTCATCCATCTAAAAAACCAGAGATAGTAGAAGAAGAAAATTACTTTTTTCGATTGGGGAATTACAAAAAACAACTGCTTGAATATCTCTCAAACGAGAAGGCGACCTTTCCAGAGTGGCGCAGAGCTGAAGCCATAGATTTCGTTAAAAATGACATGGAAGACTTTTCGATTTCCCGCGACAAAAAACGCTTTTCTTGGGGAATATCAATACCAGAAGATGATACACAATTAATGTATGTTTGGTTTGGCGCTTTTGTAAATTATATTTCAACTCTAGGGTGGCCTAATAGTAAGGGGATTTTTGAAAAATTTTGGTTGGGAGGAGAGAAGGTGCAAACTGCCGGCAAAGATATGGTGAAATTCCAGTCGGTGATGTGGCAAGGCATGCTAATGTCGGCAGGAATGCCCACTACCGATACCATTGTCTATCATGGCTTTATCACTGGTGAAGGTGGGATAAAAATGTCCAAATCCATCGGGAATGTGATTAATCCAGTTGATATTGTAAAGGAGTATGGCACGGATGCGCTCCGATATTTCCTCTTGCGTGAGATAACGCCCTTTGAAGACAGTCCATTTACGATGGAGAGATTTAAGAATTCATATAATGCGAATTTAGCAAATGGGTTGGGGAATTTAGCAAGCCGTATCTTAACCTTATCAGAAAAATATTTAAATAAATGTCCGGAGATTCCCGAGAAATCTGATTTTACAGAATACTTTAGTTTTTTTGAGAAGTTCGACATTAAACAAGCGGTAGACTATATTTGGAAGGAAATTGGCGAGCTTGATAAATTTATTCAAGAAACAGAACCATTCAAAGTTATAAAAGCAGATGAGAAAAAGGGGAAGGAATTAATTTCTGATATAGTTCTTCGTTTTTATCGAATTGCCAGAATGCTAAATCCAATAATGCCGGAGATGAATATTCTGCTAAAAAAACTAATAAAAGAAAATAAAAAGCCCGAGAAACCATTATTCCCTCGCAAAGACTAACATGCCTAAATACATTGATATACACAGCCATGTTAATTTCAAGGCATTTGATGAGGATAGAGACGAGGTGATTCATCGCGCGCTAGACAATGATACTTGGGTAATAAATGTCGGTACGCAAGAGGATACTTCGAAGAAGGCGGTAGAAATGGCGAATCAGTATAAAGAGGGGGTATATGCGATTATAGGATTGCATCCGATACATACTGGAGCATCGTACCATGATGAAAAAGAATTAGGCGAGGGTGAGTTTACTTCTCGCGGAGAGGTTTTTGATAAAGAATTTTACAAAGAATTTTTAAAAAATCCAAAGGTTGTGGGGATAGGGGAATGTGGACTTGATTATTACAGATGTACCCCCGAATCAATTGAAAAACAAAAAGAAAATTTTATAAAACAAGTAGAACTTGCGAATGAATTTAACAAACCACTGATGCTTCACATTCGGAACAACAGCGAGGACAAAACTCACAATGCATACACGGACACACTGGAGATTTTAAAAAAACATTCGAATGTTAGGGGCGACGTGCACTTTTTCGCCGGTAGTGGAGAAGATGCGAAAGCGTTTTTAGATTTTGATTTTACTCTTTCTTTTACTGGGGTTATCACCTTTACTCATGATTACGATGAAATTATAAAAAATACTCCCCTCCATATGATTATGTCCGAAACAGATTCCCCGTACGTTGCACCTGTGCCGCATAGAGGTAAAAGAAATGAACCTGCCTTTGTAAAAGAAGTTGTCAAAAAAATTGCCGAAATTAAGAATTTATCAGAAGCCGAAGTTAGAGAAGCGATTATCGCGAACGCAAAGCGGGTATTTAAGATTTAAGCATTAACTTTACCCTACCCCTTCGGGGTTTACTTTTAAAGGGGTTTTTGTTAGTATGGACGGATGCAGGAAATCAAGGATATTGAGTCGACACAAGAAAAAAATTCCAATTCTAAAGTTTATGAACTTGGCTATCTTTTAGTACCTACAATTGCCGAAGAAAATATACCACTCAATTATGGCAATCTCAAAGACCTTGTTTCTTCCTTTGGCGGCGAACTTATTTCCGATGAAATTCCCAAGATGATTCCGCTTGCTTATTCTATGTCAAAAGTCTTGGCAAATGTCCGTAATAAATTCAATACCGCTTATTTCGGCTGGAGTAAATTTGTGATGGATTCTAATAAAATTTTAGAATTAAAAAAACACCTCGATCTCGATCCAAATTTTATTAGATTTTTAATTCTAAAAACAGTAAAAGAAAACACTATTGCGGCTAAAAGATTTGTGCGTGGAGAATCATACAAGAGACCGCCCATGAAAAGGAATACAGATAATGAAGCCTCCGTTCCAATAAATAAAGAAGAAATAGACAAAGAGATAGATGCATTGATAGCTGTGTAAATTTATAAGTAAAAAATCGAAGTATGTATTTAAATAAAGTAATTTTAATAGGAAATTTAACCCGAGATCCAGAACTAAGATCTCTCCCTTCTGGGATAAAGGTTTGTTCGTTTTCTATTGCCACTAATCGTGTCTGGAAAGACAAAAGTGGCGTACGCCAAGAATCCGCTGATTATCACAACGTTGTGGTTTTCGGACGCCAGGCAGAGACCGTCGCGCAGTATATGAAGAAAGGAAGTTCAATATTAGTTGAAGGAAGAATACAAACCAGAAGCTGGGATGACAAAACAAGCGGAGAGAAGAAATATCGCACGGAGATTGTCGCAGATCGTACACAGTTCGGTCCCAAAGGGACGGGCATGAGTTCTGGGGGAGGCGCAAACGGTGGGAATGGAGCTCCATCAGCCAAGGCTTCGGAAGAAGTTGACACTATAGAATATCCGGAAGAAGACATTAATCCTGAAGACATACCATTTTAGTAAAGAAATAAAAAAT
>ERZ1292629.1782-Hain-H43-01um-R1-1782-length-19924-cov-7_pt1 | contig 19924 bp, 13 predicted proteins | sample MGYA00564399_ERZ1292629 | MGnify/ENA primary metagenome ERZ1292629 (study PRJEB36523, sample SAMEA6512636) | groundwater metagenome | collected 2019-01-08 | study: AquaDiva: Metagenomics assemblies of 32 groundwater samples | reverse complement strand
ACTTGGAGCCTTTAAATCTAAAGCAGTTTGCGCAGCCGTAGATACCGGCTTATTGGCGTCTGATGTATTGTCAACATTTCCAAGTCCAACGTCCCCTTTGACCAAGACCAAATCTGTCTTGAGTGTGGCAACAGCAACGTCTTCCGGTACTCCAGATGTACCAGCCGTTCTCCCTTTGTAGGTCTTTGTTGTCATTGTTCCCAATTTCGCATTAGCAACTCCACCATCGCTAAGGGAAATTACAGGTGTAGTTCCGCCAGATGAAGCAATAGGAGCAGTTCCGGTTACTCCAGTAACTACGCCTGTAGGATTGCCGGTTCCCAGAAATGTCCCGTCTGCAAATTCCAGACCTGGTGTGGATATTTTCCCGTCTGAGTTACGCTCTCTCTTCATTACTTCTCTCGCTGCTGTAGACTGTCCGAATGCAAGCGATGGAATTATTACAAAAACATATACGCATATTAAATATCCAAGTAATTTGTTCATACCCCCCCCTAATATTGTATTGTTGTGTTGCCAGTAAAACGCCCTACGATATCCAGTAAGGCTGTACCGGCACCAGATATTTTTACCCCAATCCGCAACTGTTCAATACGTTCTACGATATCAATGAAACCTGTCTTTGCTATTGCAGACGTAATTTCTACAATGGTAGCCTCTATTCCATTAATTCTACCAAACACCGTGATCGTAACCGTTCCAGCAGTCGGTGTTCCGATTTTGTATAAAAGCAAACGCCCCCCATTGTTTGTACCAGATATCAATATTAATCCACTGTCGGCTCCCGCCTCTAACGCTTGGTTATACACATAGGTTGCGCTCGACAAAGATAGAGCCGTAAAAAAAGAAGCTATCAAACTATTAACTTGCCCTGCATCGTTTTGAGCATACGCCCCTGGCACTACAGTAACACCATTAATCACAGACATATTCCGGCTCCTTTTGTATTTAATTTTTAACAAAAATTCTTATTAAATTATAACAGCATGTTAATAATTTTTCTATTGATTAATATTTTGTATTTCGCGATAAGCAGGCCGTAATATTTTCTTCATATTTTTTATTTTTGCTATTTCTGGTTGCCTCATTTTAAGCAATTGGCCTGCTATTCCAGCTTGTGTTACAATAATAAACTCCTTTGTCATTGTGTAATCTTTTGTCTTTTGTATTTGCTCAGTAATCGCTTGATTATGTTGGCGTATCCCCTTGAGGATATCAACGATTTCCGCACTATCGTGGTTGTAAAAAGCTTTTGCAATACGCCAATTATAACCTTCCGAAGCGTTGTTTGCATTTAAAATCAATTCTGAGTGTTTCTTTTCGTATGCTTTTGATAGGATGGCTGGTTGTATGCCAAAGAATTTCATGGCAATATCGGCGCTACTTACTTCAGTAATCGGTTCATAAGCAGCCGTCTTTGCCTCTCCTTCCTTCACCCATCTTATAGCCACCGCCATATTCCTCAATGCTTCAGGGAGGATTGTCTCTATCGCCCTGTACACATCACCTTGCTTTGTCAATATACTCCAAGCCCTTTCGACACGTTTAGGGATATCCCCCAATACGCCAAGAATCAAACTACTTAATGCAGGGACAATCCCACTTTGCAGTTCGCCAGGTATCAAAGACGGTGGACTCAATGCCCCAGACACATCAACCCCAAGAGGATATAAAACGCCATGCAAAAATAAATCACCCCATTTACCGACAAGCTTTTTCACATATAGTTTTGGGTCGTATCCAGCAATTTCAAAAGCCTTTTCGAGTTCCTTTAATCCGGGGAATGCGACAGCACCGCCAAGCAGAACCATCACCCCCAACGCCTCTGCTAATGCCCTGAATTCGCCTTCCTTAACAAAGCTTTTAAGAAGACTCAGGTATGAGCCGGAAAACATTCTGAATGTGAACAACGGGGCTTTCCATCCTCTTGCCATCTCAGGTCTGTTTAATTTTGAGTATTCAAATTGGGTTTCAGTAACAAAGGGTTCAGCAAAGATAACAGCTTCCTGCTGACTCAGTTTTTGTAATTTTCCATTTACCTTAACCCCATTCGTAACTGCCTCATTATACATCATAATGAATGCGCTTTTCCTATTCATCAGTTCAGAAAATTCAAACATAAACGATAATGCTTTATCAAACTTATATAATTTTTTACCGTACACCTCACCCCTGAGCATTTTAAGCATTTGCTCTGAAAGTTTACCATCTTTAATTGCTTGCTCTATGGCTATAGCCAGATTAGGATTAGACCTCTTTAATGTTTCAAGAGGTATTGCCGCAGTTTTTAAAGCATCTATCAACAATTTAAAACGCCTACCCAACCCCCCTTGTATATATTTCCCCGATGTTGGCAATGTTGTTGTAAGCGGCTGTGTGAAGTTTAGTAATGCTGGTCTTACAAGCCCCCCTAAGTAATATCTGAACATAAACAATCTTACATTGCTACCTTCTTTGCTATTGCCCAAAATATATTTAATGTATCTATCAGAATAGCTATATAATTTGGCTTGCTCGTAAGGGTTAATACCACCTATTTGTTTACCATTCTCGTCTTTTTCTCCATTCAACAATTTTTTAAAATCAAAACGGGCTTCTTTAGAGGCCATCCACCTACTGATGCCAAGGATGTAATCAGAAATAGATTTAGAGAGATTTTGTTCAAAACCAGCAATATTTTTTGATTCAATGAAATGTCCGGCAAATCCCCGCTTTAGGATTTCAGCGTAAGCCGCTGACGTACTGATATCTAATTTCTTTTTAGTTTTTTCCTCTACACCTTCACCCTTCTTCATGGTCGCACCTTCTTCACCACGAAACTCATCGTTGAGCATCTCGATAAGTGGTTGCATGTTTACCGGTACACCTTCCACTGCTTCTGAGGCCAAACGCCTTACATCGCCAGTGATAATCTTATATCCTTCATTATCTGCATATTTTTTTGCTTCCTGGACAGCCTTTGCGCGCGCCTGTCCTTGTTTCTCGTGGAATGTATAATCAAGCAGTGTGCCACTAGGGTCTCTCACGGCAACTAACCAATCACCGTATCGACTAAATGGCACATAATTAGAATCCTTATCCATCATATCGGAAACCGATTTGTAAGCCTGTATTTCCTCGCTTGACAATCCTTGCTCTTTTAATTCTTCTGAAATAAATGGCTTATCCCAATTCGTATTCGATAGGGCTTTATTTACATTTGTCTTGTCTTCTAGCTCCGTATAAAGTTTTATATCGCCAAGCTTAATATTTGATATGTAAGTGTATATCTTCGTAATGTCGTTATTGGTTCTAGCAAGCATGGATGACATGTGTTTTAATGTATTGCTCATGGCTTTTGTCACTGCGCGATATTCTTTTATTATTTCTTCACTATGATCTAAAGCTTTTAGTTCTTCGTTTGTATAAGCAGCGTCTTTATTTAGTCTCGCGTCAATAAGCAGCTTGTTGATGGTGTTTTGATTATCTCCTTCAATGTATGGTTTTACTACGTCACCGAGTGTTTTTACATAATTCTCAAAATCCCTGAAATATTGTTCAGCCCTACGATATATCCTATCAAATTTTATATACTTTTTCGCTACGGTAAGAGGGAATTGTATCGTTTGTCTAATTTTGCTTTTGAAATCGTCTGAAATATCTTCCTCAATAATCCCTAAGTCTTTCAATTTGTTGTATTCAGCTTTTTCTTCTTTCCAATTTTTAGGTATATTCAATACTTTTTCAATAAAGTCCTTCTTGTTGGCATCCGATTGAAACAATATTCCATGTTCTTGCTTCTGTAACGTCTCACCAGAAGGGGTTATATCCTCACCGCTAAACCACTCATCCCACATCTTCCGCACATCATCGGAGAGCTTAACGTCTAACGCATTTGCTGACTTGTATATCTCCCGAAGCCACGTCTTGAACTTTTTGTATACAGCCTTCAGAGCGGAAGTTGGCGCATTCCCCTCCCAAAGATACTGCTCACCGCCTCTTGCAATTTTTTCCCTATCATTGGTTGTCCATTTAGCTACAGGTTTCCCAATCCATTTTTCCAATATAGTCAACTGTGGTCTAAGCTCAGGCGTTTGCTCCATTATTTTTGTGTATAGGTGGAACATTTCGTGCATAAATGTGGACTTATTTGCATTTTCCAAGATATGGATTATCGCTTTGCCGTTTGGAAGGAATTCTATTGCGCCTTGTTTGCCTTGGTAGTATTTCGTCCCCTCTGACAGCAACATTTCTTCTTGTGTAAGCGTATCTGCCCCAACTTCAGGCATAATTCCTTTATAATAAGAAAACAGTTCTTTGTCCTTAGAATGGCTTCGTACTTTCGCTACCTCAACTCCATCCTTTTTGAACACTAACCAAACAGGTCTATCCGCCCCAACTTTACGAGCGTCCTTATACGTTAATCCAGGATAGCCTCCCTTACTCTCGGATACTGTTTCCGCTTGCTCTTTACCCATAGGTCGTTTTGATACACGGTCTCTTTCAAGTCTTTGTATGTGCGCCGCCTCTTGCTTTTCCCCACGTTCTAATGCCTCCCTGTATAGTTTTCTTTCATAAGCCCACAACTTGTCGGCTCCGGCTTGAAACAACACTTCATTCCGTTCCCCTTCTGTTGTTTTTCCTTTTCCTGTTTCCTGTTGTATTTTATAGTCAAGTACGATTTTTTTGAAATATTGCCTAGCCTTTTCTGTTTTCGGCCCATCTTCGCTAAGCAAGTAACTATCAGTGAGTTTTTTTCTTTTTGCATAAGCAACAAAACCGTTAGCAATAGCTTCGACGCCAATAGATTTTTCAGTAGCAATTCCTATATCCTTATCTATATCTATATTTTTCTTTCTTAGTTTATGGTATATTGCATGACCCATTTCATGTAAAATAAGTAATTCTTTCTCGCTCTCAGATTTCCCGCCATAGACTTGCCAATCAACGTGTATTTTTAATTTATTTTGTCCAATATCCCAATTGTTTATATCAAATACATCCGCTATCGCGTTTGGAGAACCACCTATATCCGCTTCAACAATTTCTACATTATCTATCAGCTTTTCTTTTGGTAGTTGTATAAAATCTAATAATGTATCATTCTCTTCTATCGCTCGTGGTAGCCCTGATTGTCGTAATATATTCTTTTTAGATTTAAGTTCTTTTGTTGTACTCTTTTTAATTTGCTGGATATATATATCAGCAGTTTCTTCAGTGGATTTGCCAGTTATCTTCGCTAAAGGCTTTATAGCAAAGTTTATCTCCATCTCTGCGTCCGACACAGACAATTCAGGCATTGCTTCTGTTAATTGTTCTACAAGAACAGTATTTCTATAACCCTTAGACCGTTTAACACTACCTTCGTCTGGGGTTGGTATGTTGTCGAATGCGTCCACAATACTTGAATCCATTTTTGGATGCACGTCAACCTTTGTCTTATCGTATTCAAACTGAACCTGTTTTGTTTTCCCCTTTTTGTTTATTCCTAGAGATTCGCCCGCCCCTACAATTGGCTCTTTTTGTACTACTTCAACAGCCTCATCGTAGAGGAAGGAGAGTTCGGAGGAGGTTTTGAGTTTGGATACATCAAATACGGATGTTGTCATCCATCCATCATCTGGATATCTTATTCCTGTATATCCTTTCTTTTCTAATTGAGGAATTAAAACATCTTTCCACGCATCCTGATATGGTTTTAATTTAGTATCGCTCCAGCTAAAAACCCCTTCTTTAGCGCTATTTATTATAGCTTGCGCATATTGATTTCCATAGCTATCAAGGGTTGATAATAGTCTCACACCTGGATTATCTTTGCTGTAATTATTTCGTACAGTTGGATTAGTTAATGTAAGAATATTACTATCTTTAGGTAAATAATATTCATGTATTTTTGCATTTTTAGCACGAGAGGTTGCTTGTGATCCTTGTACAAAATTATTTATATCGTTTGCTGTTAATTCTTTTCCATCATTACGAACATACCTTAATTGCCCTTTTTCTGTTGGAATCGCTTTATATAATCCGTTTTCATCCCCAGCGTCATATACTTCAAAATCTAGATTTCCCCTATCTCTTAAACCGCCAGCACCATGTGCATAATCTTCTGAAACATGTAATTGTTCAGTCAAAGAGAAAAGACCTTTTTCGTTTCTTATGGGAATTCTGCTTCCGTGAAAGAATTTAGTCCCCTGTCCCTTAATCCATTCTTCCTTACTTATGCCTTTTGCTACTGCTTCAGAAGCTGAGATATCAATAGGCTTCACTTCTTTGACAGGCAATTTGGCTTGTTTTGGTAAAGCAGTAACCACCCCACCAGTCGGCGGCTCCTGCCCTACCCGCGAAGTTCCTTGCGCACTCTGTGACTTAATAGGTAATAATTTATAATGTCTTTCAATATTGCCTAAATAAGCATCTTGGGTTACACCCTCTCCGACTATTTTATATTTCCATTTAGCCGGTATATTCTCGGTTTTGTCGATTTCTGTAACAGTATATATAGCATTGTTGGGATAGACTAATTTCGTTCCAACACTTATATTTTCATAGGTTGGCTGATATTCCTGGCTTCCTTTTAAGTCTGAATATGATACCGGAGACGTCGCCTCCATAGCAGGGGACGCCTCCGGCTTAGATGCACCTATCGTCACTCTTGGTACTACTTGCCTGGTTTCGGTTTGCCCTTGCCCTTCAACTTGCATCACCCCCTTTGGTTGTTGTATTGATTTCGGGTTATAGATAAACTCATTAGCCACCCCTTGAGCTTGATGGTCAGGGTGCAATCTAATACTATCGGCTGGTACTTTTATTGATAAATACTTAGATTCATTTGTTTTTCCCCGACGAAGTAAGTCGTTTGCGTAAAACCTAGCAACTTCCTTATCAACTGCAATAAAATCGCCTGGTATTATACCCTCTTTTGTTTCTTTGGGTACGGCCCTATATATAGTAATTAATTCGTCTGGTTTTATATTGTTTAATTCTGCATAAGATTTTGTGACTTTGGTTTTATCCACACGGATAGCATTGATTCTAGGACTACGGTCTAATGAAGGATTTTCTCTCTCTGAAGTTATTTCCTTCCCCGCCTCACCGATTCCTGTCCCTTGTGTTTGGCGTTCCAAATCCTGGCTGCTTTTTTCTCCGCTAATTTCTCCTTCAACCCTTCTTTCTTGAATTGGTTTTTCATCTCCACGTAACCCTTCGGCATTTCTTGTTTCTCCTTTCTGTAATTGTTTTGATTGTTCTGTTGACGATAATGGTTTCTCTGGCGTTGATTGTGTTGTAGATGGGGGCTGAGGTATAGGCTTTTCTGACGTATCCGACGTTTCTTTTATTGTTGTTGGTTCGTATTGCTTTATAATATCTTCTAACGTTACATTGACATCAACAGGTCTACCAGCATTGATATCTTCTACGGCTTTATTCAACCACAATTGTGCTGTTACAGGATTCTTTGATTCTCCAGCAACCATCGAAGCGGTTACCTGTGCTGCTTTCTTACGTGTCTCTATCTTGGTATCAGCCTTCTCTAACGATTGCTTAACGGCGGCTATCTGCCGCCTATTGTATACATGTCCACCGCCAACCATTAAGCCCGCCATTACAGCAGCAGGCCCCACAGACTCCTTTGCCGATTCCCCAAACGCAGGTGCTTCCATACCAGCCTGACGACGAACCATTGCATCCAATTCGTCCTGTACAACCTCTTGTGTCATTTCAATAGGTGCAGTCGTTATATATGTTTTACCTAATTGCTTGATTGTGGGAGTAATAATTTCGTTTATTGTTTTACCAAGAATAGATTCTGTACCCTCAGTGATAACCTTTTTAGCCCCTTCGATAGCCGCATCTTTTCCAAGTTGTTTTATTGGCGCAGAAAATATACTCTTTACCAGATTCTTACCTAATGCGAAGCCTAAAGTTATAGGTGTCGTTACTGCTTCTAATCCGCCCTGTATTAATCCTATTCTCCTGGCTACGCTTTTCGCCTTATCTTCTGGTATGCCTTGCTTGATAGCATCTTCGTAAGCTTGCTGATATGATGCTGCGTAGAACGTCCCGAAAGTAGCGGTCGATGCCCCAGCCCATCCCATTGCTAGAGTAGCCCCTGGAATTGGTATTGCCGCACCTATCGCCGCCCCTGTCGCACCACCCGCCAAAGCAGGAGCTACAGATGAAGGCAATTCCTTAAATGCGCCAGTAACAGCACGTCGGGCGAATCCGCCTACACCGCCTGCTTGAGATTCTTCGCTTGGTTTAAATATGTCGTATTTTTTTGCAAGCTCTTCAGGGTATTCGGTAAGGCGTTGTCCGGCATTTCTTAGAATATCACTACCGCCTGGTTGGTCAATATATTTCAGAGCGGAACCGACTTGCTCCCCAAGTCTTGGGATTGATTGTACGGTAGACGCAACAACGTCCCCAAAAAGGCTTCGGCTTGGCAGCTTTTCGGAAGGGGGAGACATTGGCTCACCTAATTGTTTTAATATGTTAGGGTCTGTAACTTCTCTTAATCCTATACTCGGACTATTTAATTGTCTCAATATACCAGGATTGGAAATTTCTTTTAATCCTGCATTAGAACTATTTAATTGATTCAATATATTGACATCAGTAACTTCTCTCATTGTTCGTACCATTTCCCATTATCAAGTATATAGTTTTTATTTCCTATTTGTTTCTGTATCGGTGGCTGTCTTTCACTAGTCGTCTGTGATAGGTTTGAACCAGCATTAACACCCCCGCCTTGCCCATATAAATATTCATCTGTATATTTCTCAGAAATAAGCCATTGAGCTTTATATTTTGCATTCTCTGGCTTCTCAAGTTCTTTTTTTAATTTTTCAATCGTTGATGGATTAGATGCTATTAACGCTTCCTTTTGCGCCGGATCCTTTAGCTCGAAAAGTTTGGCAAAAAAATCGGCTTCGTTCGGCACAACCCAGCTTATTATCTCTTTTTGTTTAGCAACATGATTTTTGTACTCCTTTTCAGATATTCCGCCTCTAGCGTTGGGAGTTGCAATTGTTGTTGCGTTTCCAAACCTATCAATCATTACGGTTCCATATTCACCAAGATTTATTACCTTCTGTTCCGGATTGCGAGCGTTGTTCAGTTGTGCTTTTTGTATTTCATTTTCGCGCTTAGCTTGTTCAAGTAAATATGGCTGCTTCGAACCAAACGTTGCTTGAGATTGATCAGCCGCTTGTTTTGCAAATCCTAAATAAGCATCCCTCATTCCCATGTCTTTGTTATACCTATCTACATTCTGGTACATATTAAGTCCTTGCATCCCGCCTTCACCTATCAATCCCATAGTGCTTATAGGAGTGGGAGAAGTTCTTCCTGCTGATGCCATTATATTTAACCCCGCTGCTAACAATGCCATACTAATGGCTTCTTTTTTATCACTTCCTAAATTCTTGAAGAATTCTTTGTAGGAAGGTTTTTTGCCTGCAACTGCGGCTGTAGGGGTTTGTGAGGTAGATTGTGGATAAGTAGTACCTATATTGTCAGACAGATTTGATGCTAATGGATTATTAGCCTGTTCAAACAACTTATTTCCGTTGTAAGGTTTGTCTGCTTGAGATGCAACGGCATTCGGTAGTAAACTACTTGTCGTTGGATAGGAATGTATGTTTTGTTCTGGCAATCCGCTTATTTTGTCTTCATAAGAAAGTTCAGGCTTAAATCCAAATGGCGCATACTCGTCAAAATTAAGTCTTGCTTTGGGTTTGACTTCCTTTAAAATTCTTGTCTTTGGATAGCCAGCTATGTCTAGCTTGTCGTCACCACTTGCAATCTTCTCATAATCAGTAGGTAACCAAGTACCATAATTTTTTGTAGCCATTTTTAATACTCCTTTTAAACTCCTAAGACGACAAATACCCAACAATTCCACCAACTATAGCGCCACCGACTATCATGTACGGATTCGCAGTCTTCCCACCCATCAAAGCACCCATCGCCGCACCAGACATAGCGCCGCTAATCACATTCCCCGCAGGACTTGGCCTATAAAACGGCGACGTCTTCTTTGAGTGAGTCCCCACGAGTGCCCGAATTGTATTTCCTAAGACCTCGACGCGGTTGACTTCAAGCACCTGACCTTCAAACCAGTTTTTATAACTATCTTCATAAGACCCTTGTAACCATACCCTATAGAACATCCCTGCCTTCCTCAGCCACTCGGCATCCTTTACACTTTCTTTAGAATATTCTGACGCTTGATAAAGAAGCCTATCTTGAGTAATACGCTCCATATCGTAATTAGCTTTATACATGGACGCGGCAGCTCTGTTATTATACCTTGCCGCAATGATCGAGGTCAAGCTATATGCTTGATTTTCGGCGGATAAGTCACCAATGTTATACAAGGTTCCGCCGAGTAAATTCCTTATCTGTGTTTCAAATGTATTAGACGGTTTGGTTGTAGCATCAACCAACATAGCTTGAAAGGCTGCATTACTACCTTCGAGGTAGTCTCCGTCTAGACTGTCTGTTATAACAGTACCGCCTTTATCTATTACAACACTGCCGTTTCTACCTCGTGTCGCCAATGCAGCTATACCATCGATTTCATTTTGGAATAAAGGCGCGTATGTCTCTTCTGAATATTGGGTGAAGAACGAATCATACGCAGCACCAAAGGCGATATTATTCCCTTTGAGCAAGTAGGATTTCACATATTCCTCTGCATAAGCAGGAACATTCTTCATCGTCGTTGTAGATGTTCCTTTCGACCCACCCATAATCAATCTCCGTACTTTTTAGCTTGAGAAATAAGCAACAACGCCCCCTACTATTGCGCCAACAACTGCCCCAATGACTGTACCAGGCCCAGGATAAACATACGAACCTATTATCCCTCCTGACAGCGCACCGCTGGCCGCACCAGCCGCTACTGTTACCGCCTTACTAATAAATCGGAAAGGAACTGTTTTTTTGGAATGAGTCCCCACGAGTGCCCGAATTGTATTTCCCAAGACCTCGACCCTATTGACTTCTAAAACCTGACCCTCGTACCACACCTTATAAGTTTCTGTATTTTTTCCGTGCAACCATGCCCTATAATGAACGCCTGATTTCCTTAGCCATTCAGCATTTTTTATACTTTCTTTTGAATAATCAATAGCCTTTGGAAGAATACGGCTTTGATTAACTCGTTCAATATCATAACTATCTTTGTAAAGCGATGCGGCAGCCCTATCGTTATATCTTTTAGAAATTTGCGCAGACAAATCATAGGCTTGGTTATTTGCCGATAAATCTCCAATACTATATAATGAACCACCAACCCTACTCCTTATTTGTGTCTCAAACAGATTAGACGGTTTGGTTGTGGTTTTCGTTAGCATATCCTGGAACTGAGGCTTATTACCCACAAGGTGACTACCGTCAAGAATGTCTGTGATGACTTTCGTGCCTTTAGTTATAAGAGGACTGCCATTTCTACCTCTGTCCGCCAATGCTTCAATACCGTCAATCTCATTTTGGAATAGAGGAGCCCACGTTTCTTCAGGATAGACCGTAAAAAACGAGTCGTACTGCGTGGCAAAGGCGATATTATTCCCTTTAGCCAGGTAGGACTTTACATATCCCTCTGCCCAAACAGGAAGCCCCTGCATCGTTGTTGTTGAATTTTTGCTTGAACTCATATATCATTAATTCCATTTGAATTCAACTGTGGTTTATATGTTTGCCCACTATCAAATTGGGATTGCAACGATAAGCTTTCCGGTCTAGCTCCTGACTCAACGCCTGTACTATACCAACTGCTTGGGTTTAAACCTTCCTGTGCTGGCATTAAACCTGTCGCGGTATTGTTAAGACTATTTGGCGTTAAACTTTCCGGCATACCAGCTTTCGTACCAAGGCTTGGCTGCTTAGTACTGGATCCCTTATACATGGCATACATTCCCGCCCCGGCTAATGCCAGTCCTGCTATTGCTGAAAATGCACTTGGTCTATAGAAAGGTTCAGTTACTTCATGTTGAGCACCCACTACGGTTCTCAATCCATTACCGATGATTTCTAACCTCTTGATGATTTTTGTAGTTTCGTCATGCCATTTCTTATAATCATCTTCGAGCTTACCCAACTGCCATTCCCGCTGAAGTTCTCCTGCCTGCCTCAGTGTATCCGAATCTGCGGCGGACTGGTCTCCGTATACTATAGCGTCGTCAAGGTTACCAATTTGTAGGGTTCTTTCCTGCACGTAGTCTTTGAAATACAAGTCCATCCCTATACTTTGCAACTTAGCCATTACCTTTTCTGCTGCTTTTGCTTGCGCCCAGCTATGCGACATAGCCCCATAGCTACGTCGCATATTGAAAAATTGATTTATCACAGGTAAAGTTTCCTCTTCAAATTCTTTCACTAAAACTTCAGCCTGTCTTACGTATGCTTCGTCTATCTTTGTGTTAGTATTAAATCTAAACCCATCCAACACATCTTGTATTGATGCGTATCCAGCAGCGACAAGAGGGCTGCCGTTTCTACCTCTATCAGCCAACGCAGCTATACCTTCTAATTCATCGGCATTCTGTATAGCATAAGTAGCACCTGGGTAAGTAGCATAAGCATTATCAGATAATTCTGACATCTTGTTAAGGTATGCAATTACGTATGGCTGTGCGTAATCTGGTAACAGATTCGTCGTAACCGTTTGATTGCTTGCCCCACTACCACCCTTACCCATAACAAAACCGCCTTCTTATTTCCAAGTTTTTCTGTAAATGGTAAATGTCTCAACAAACCCCATCTTTGGCGCTATGTCTTGCCAACCAGCCCTAGATGTTGACATAGTAATCTCCTTAATCCCTATTGCATCGAATTCTTTGAGTAGGGCTTCTTGCCCCAATTCCATTATATTCGTGTTTTGGTATTTAGGTAATATCGCAATTTGCCATATATGTGGCGGTTTTGGGTCATTTGGATTGAATTCTATTAGAATATATCCAGCGAAATCCCTCTTTACCTTGCTATTGAAAAGCCTTCGGGTTTTATTTTCCATTGGCGTGACTTTCTCGTCTACCTTGAGGTATTCTTCTTTATCGTCAACTACGTAACCATACCATAATTGGACAGCCCCATATAACACCTTTGCGTAGGTGAAGCCTGTCGTAAACTCACCAAGGCTTTTCTTTGCTAACTCGTCTACCAACGGCTCTATTATGGGAAATAAATAATTCGCACAATCAGGAGGGATAAGCTCCAAAATAAATTCAGGTTTCTTTGCCACCACTACCGGCCCCGTTTCAATTGGTTTTTCTATAACTTTTAGTTCTGTATTACTCATCTGCTACTCCCTTTATCAAATTTCAATTTCCAACTGTCTAAAATAAACGGAGAATTTAAAGTGTCTGTGTAATATCTGACACATATCCACATACCTTGTATACGCATACTAACATTTCTTGAAACCCCGATAGTATAAGGCACGGGATTTGACCAGGTAATAGCCTGATGTAAATTCTCACAAACTCCTACCTGCACCATTAAAGGATTTATAGAATCTTGAGGCTTCAAAGAAGGCCATGCCTCGTAGATAATTTTGTTTATATCTACAAGATCGTTTCCGTTATAATCCTTGCCAAGAAAATAGCCAGACTCGATATAGGCATTTATTGGCTTACCGTTATTGTTATATCCAGAATCTTGCTTCAGAATTTGACCATTTGCATCACCCACTACCTCTGAGGGCAATTGCCCAGTAATACCCATGTCGTCATAACGAGAATCGGTAATACTATCATACGAGCCGTAGGGTAATGTATCGTATGACATGTTGCTACTATCGAAGTATGTCCCGTGACATAAATAGTCTACATCCCAAATAGTCCATGAATCAGTTTCTAGTTGATATACAAAAGCTGTATCAGGCGTTTCGTTAGTTCCTGTTGGTACACAGAACACTACCTCTCTTGTGCTGTATTTATAATAAGCAAATGTAGTTTCTATCTTCGCCTTGTTGATATTAGGGAAACAACTATTCCTTATTCTAAACCCAATAGGTTCAGGCAACACCTGGGTTATTCTGTAGAAGTCTTCTTGACCCATAAAGAAAAGACCATTTGGTGTTTTAACGTAAGCCTTTTTTGCAACTAATCCAATGTTTTGGTCAAGCGGTTCAGGAACAAATATGAATGGATGTTCCGTATCGACTCCATACCATATATTTCTTTCAGTAAAGATCACCAGGCGACTACCGATGTTTGTTATGGCTTGCACCCTATCTATACCATCCATAGACGTGTAAGGGCTTACACAGTCTACTTGTCCAGAATCAAGCTTGAGGTTTTTATCCCACTTAGTTACGGTTATAATATCTGACCATCTGATTCTTGCAGGGAATGAATAACCCCCTTCTTGTATGTCGCCTAAGATAATCCTATTATTCACCACATTTAAAGCTCTACATATTTGAGGTATTCCGCTTATCGGAGTAACTACACCAGCAAAGTTATCCCACTTCCATGTCGGGTTTACCCCATTACTTATAATCAGTATTCCACCTATAAGACCAAAACACCACGTATCCGCAGATGTTGATGTTGGCGGTATCGTTGGGGTTATATCTTGTTGTATGGTAAAATTATTGGTGTATGTGTATATCTTATAATCACTGCACACAATCGTTCGCCAAACATTGTCATAAGCTTTGAACGTGAATTTAGCCCTTATCGGGGTGTTGGCAATTGTAGTCAATAATTCTTTACCTGGTATCTTCATTACGACACCAGGACGAAATGAAATATTCCTGCCGCCACGCCAAACAACAGACCTGCTTGGTAGATTTGTTACAAGACCAACATCTACTTTATCCACACCATAGCTTAGCCTTGACATTATTTATCCTTTACGCTCAATAAACTATCTAGTTGGTATTTGTATCCTTGCACAGAAACTATCTTATTAATTATTCGATAGTCCTCTATATCACTACCGGCCTGTATGCCTATTTTGACTTTCTCTGTTCCTTCTAAGCCGCTTGAAAACACGACACTGTTAGTAACATCTACGCCATCTGACTGTCTTATTACCGTAACCGTCTGAGATGCTATAGTATCGTCATATCGAATGTCGTCGTTGTTTAATCTGTGAACAAAACTAGCCAGAATGACGAACTTTTCAGATGGTTGTTTTTGTAGATATCCTTCAACAACATCGTCTATTACTTCTAAAATAACATCCTCTTCATATACACTACCAAGATTAGTTGTTAACACTGCCGTTATCTTGTACTTGTTTCCAACAATGCCATTCGCAATACCAAACGTGACTGAAGAAACCATGTTATCTGGTACTCCTCCATACCGCCCTTCGCCATAAGCAACATCTTCGGCCTGGTAAACGGAGTCTTCATAAAACAACAAAGAAGGTTCTGCTGTATTCGTACATAAATTTACACATACAACAGAAAATGAAGCGATAGATTCTAAAACTTGGAATCTATCTCCAAAGTCTATAGTAATCAAAAACTCTTCATATACCCTTTTTGTTACAATTTCCATAATTAATACAACCTTGAAACCTCTCGCCAAACACCATTAGCAATCCTTCTTAATGTTATTGAACTCCCGTCAACCATATCGAAATTTAAACCACCTGAAAGGTGCAATATACCGGCAGTGTGTTTCAGAGTAACTATATGCACTGAAAGGATCGTTAATACTTGACCAACAGTTCCATTTATAAGATTTGTGATAAGCGTTGTTCCTCCAGTATATGCTAATTCCAAATTTAACACTGATGGAGTTCCTGTATTATCAAGTATATCTATTACACCTATATTAGTATTTGTATCAGTAAGATTATCTTCAATAATATTGTTATAAGCGTTGTTAGTAAAACCATTAGTAAGATTACCTACTAACATGTTATTTTTTACAATATTGTTATTAGAATTAATATCAATTCCTTTAGTCTGTGTTTTAGGACTTGTGTTAGAATAACAAGAATTCTCAGTGATAATATTATAATGCGATGACGCACCAACGTATATACCTGCCCCGGTACTATTTGTAACCTTGTTACCGATTAGTGTATTTCGCTCAGAAGAAAGTACAACACCAATATCTCTACATAAATCGACAGAGTTATTGTTAAATACGGAACCCTTCCCTACGGTTGTCGATATAACATACATTCCTCTCCAAACATTCTCTATGTTATTCCCAATTAAAGAAGCATTGTCAGACGACACATAAATGCCATACTCGCTTCCATTAGCTATGTTATCAGTGCCTACTATGTTGTTGGTACTAATAACAACCTTATTTGTCGTATCACCTTGGCATAAAATACCATACTTTTTCATATTGAATACGGAATTTCCTTCTACAATAGTGTTGTCAGCGCTATATATAGATGAATCATGTCCGGTAGTAATACCAAAGCCAAGCGACTGCGCACCGCCAATACAAAGATTACCCAAAACCCTACCATTCTTTGAGTTAAATGATATATGGCTACCAGCAGAATTGATTACCCTAGTCCGTGTTACAGAAGAATAAGGAGATGTGTTTACGGCTATATTGCTATTACCATATACCCCTGTATCATTTATATAATCACCACCATCTATATCCACATGAGACGAGTTCAAAACATAAAGACCACAATAATTATAACTATTATTACTGGTACAATTTAACACTTTTACACGGGCAGAATCCTCTACAAAGATTCCACCAGCCGAGTCGGCATCTCCTATGTAAGAACCTGAGTTGTTGACTTTAACCATAAACAAAACACCGTCAGTAACTTTTTTGAAGTGTATAACAGCTTTAGAAACAGTCTGTGTTGCACCTAACCCCTCAAAAAACCCTCCTTTTATAAGGATATTAGAATTGCCCGCAGATATATCGATATTACGAATCATTGGGTCTGACACTGATGCGTTCGCAGTTAAAATAACATTGCCGAGGTCTAGCGTTTGGTTACTGCCTATCAAGATACAGCTTTCCAATGTCATCGACTTGATTACACGAACAGTTGTTCTACCTGCCGAAACAAGTGCCTTATTTATACCCGCTACCGTATGTCCAAACCATATATGGTAAACTTCGTCGACACTCCCATACGAAAAACTTATACTGCCATTGCCATAAAATACCTGGCGATAGCCTGCGAAGAACCCACCATTTATCGTAATAGTGCCAGAGGTTATGTCCATAGAACCTGCGGCTAGTATTACAATATCAACAGTACTTGGAATGACCAATGACGATGAGTAAGTTATAGGTTTGTCTATATATAATGTTGTAAGGGTTGTGCTTATAGCTGTTATAGCTGTACCAATATTGTCGTCAGCGAAATCAGATATATGGACTGTTTTTCTAATCTTGCTTTGGACATCAGTTTGAACTGTTCCTGGTGAAGGATTATAAAGAGTATCGACAGAACGAGCCTTTCCTCCATTTGAGCCAGAAACGTCGTGTGCTACAGCTAAGAATGTATTTAGCTTTGATCCCCACGTGTTCTTGTCGCCACCTACAACTGGAACGTCGGCCATATATCACCTCATTAATATTTCATTTGGTTTCTTTTGCTTGTAAACCTATCAATGTTTTCACTCAAAAACTTGGTAATCTGTTTTGGTTTTTCTAGCATATAAAGAGCCTTGCCTGTCAAGTAATCTAATATGTCCCATGAATAATTAAAAGGCGATGAAACATTGTTTAAAATATCCCACGAATAATTCAAAGGCGATGAAATGTAACCCCAGATATCCCATGAATAATTTAGCGGGCTACTTAGATTGTTCTGGATATCCCATGAATACGATAAGGGCAAAGAAAGATTCTCAGTAATATCCCAAGAATAATCTAACGGTATTCCAATATCATAATTTGATTCTAAATAGTACCAAGACATGTTATGTGGCTGTACCCCCAACCACCATTAATTGACCAGTATCGCCCACTAACTTTACTGCTCCCGCAGTAACAGTCCTTCTTTCCCATATCATTTTAGTTGCCCCAGGTGCTATATTGCCCAATGCAATACCTGTCGCCTTGCTTGTTGGTTTTGAAAATGTTAATACTGGACTAGAAGGGGCAGTGTTTTCATTAACAACCGATTGAGTTCCTGTACTGTCGTAAGCAATATCTATGGTAGTATATGAGGACGTAGTTTCTAATGACATGTACAACACTGCATCGGACAAGGTTTCTGACACATGTACGTTTTTAACAAACACACATCTATATTTAACACTTCCAATTTCAGCTTCTTCTGGTTTAGCGTAGTCGAACAACCCATGTTTTGCGGTACTAACCTCTGTATTAGATATTACACCACCAAGTGACAATTTGGGGTCTGTGTTTGAAGTCCCACCACTTAAACGATATTTAATATCTGTTACAATCATATTTCCTACTCCACGAAAATCTTAAAAGTAGTACCATCGGCAGGGGTTGAAGAATAAGGCGAACTCAACACAACCTTTTTTGAGGAGCCGTTATAACTTTTTACTTTCCTTGGTGGAGTTCCAGCTAGGGCGTTACTGGTTATTAGAATCCACCCTTCGGCATGGAAATCGTTTACACCACTGCTAAGATCGGTCTTGAACTGAGAACTCCCATTACCCGCATCGGCAACAACTGTTCCCGCTGTATAATTTAAAGTTGCTTTAATATCACCATAAGAATCAAAAAGCAATTGATCGGTTTTTGTTTTAATATCGTCAATGTCATCCATATCGCCAGGATACATAGCAGAAGCATGTCCATAAGTTCTTATCTTAAAAACCAAATCCTCCCATTCCTTGGGGCCGGTTTGATCTATAAACACAACAACAACTTCCTTTGCCTGCATTTCCGTGTTTGAAAGGACTACTTGTACTGATGTTCCAGCGGCAGGAGTTACCGTAGGCAATGAAGTAATATTATTAAAAGTCCCACCATCTTTGCTAATCTTAACATCGCCTACAGCTAGAGTTGGGTTAGCCTTAAAGTCTATAGCTGCCCTAGTTATAAGCGTTATTCCGTTTATCGTTACAGCGATATTGTATTTGTTTATATGTATATCCATTTATGTAAAGTATCCTTGTACATACGCATCCCAAGTTCCTGTCGCTACAAAATCAACCTTATACTGAAAAGACCCATCAGTACCATTTAAAGGACACAACACCTGTCCAAACGAAGCAGCGGAGACAGGCACAACGTTACTTCTATGTAATAAGAAAATACCAGAAGAAACAGAAGCGCGTCCCCAAAAAGACGATATAGCCGCATTATAATCTTCAATATTAAACAACACTCGCAACATCACACCCTTCGCTGTTACTGGTATAACCCCACTGCTTAAAGTTGTTGCGTCACAAAACGTCCAATCCTGAGCGGCAGACCCAGAACCAACCAATATTTCTGCTGCTAAGAAATTCATACCAAAAGAAATACTACCGGTAGGATGAGTATGCCAAGTAGCGTCTACCTCAGAACCATTTACCAGCGAAGCGGTTGGGAATTCGGGATCGCCTGACTGTGCAGCATCCATGTGATGACGCATAATAGACCCATCGCCAATCTTACTAGAGACAACACTGTCGTCTTTAAGTTTGTCTGTTGTTACGCTATAGTTTGGATGATCCAAAACTATAGCTGTTTTATGTGCTAACAAGTCGGCGATGATCGCAACTATTTCACTATTGCTTGTTATCTTCTTCCATGTAATACCGTTGTCATACCATATCTCATCTGGCATACCTACTGTGGTTTTTATTACCAACCGATTGCTTCCGAAATCGTTAGCAGGTAAAACGGCAGTCACAAGAAATTTATGCTTACCATCATACGCATGTTCTACTGCGGCATATTCCTTTATCTTGGCTTTTAATGCCCGCAATTCATTGTCTGCCTGAGTTGGAGTGTTAAGGCCAGACGGCTGGTTTTCGTTTAAATCGTTAAGTCCCGACATATATCTTAGTTCCTAA
>ERZ1292629.847-Hain-H43-01um-R1-847-length-33283-cov-6_pt1 | contig 19949 bp, 28 predicted proteins | sample MGYA00564399_ERZ1292629 | MGnify/ENA primary metagenome ERZ1292629 (study PRJEB36523, sample SAMEA6512636) | groundwater metagenome | collected 2019-01-08 | study: AquaDiva: Metagenomics assemblies of 32 groundwater samples | reverse complement strand
TCTGGCAGAAACTATTGCCGGCGGTTTGTGGAATTTAAATTTTGAAAAACAGGTTAAATTTATAAAACTTATAAGAAGCGGCAATTTGACTGAAATAGAAAAAGAAATTCCTATAATATTAAAATTGCAAAAGGAAATAAATAAGGCCGGAGTTATAGAATTTATTTATTTAGCAGCTGATTTATCCGGATTTAAGGAAATGGTCAGCCAAAACCCCCTTTCGGTTGAAGTATGGCGAGGTATTATTGCCCTAGCCGAAGATTTGGCGCGCGCCAATGATATTGAGGATCCGAAGCTTTTAATAAGAGAGTTATTGGCCTATAAAGAATCAGCTAAGCGAAGAACTATTAAAATAAATACAGGACAGGTTTTGTCTCAAATCACAATTATGACCGCCCACGGCTCTAAGGGACTTGAGTTTGATTATGTATTTTTGCCTTATGCAACAGAGGACTCATGGATTAAAAAAAATCGCAGTTCTTATTTTGTCTTGCCCAAAGAAAAGGAAGAGGGTGACAATATTAAAGACGAGAGGCGGCTTTTTTATGTGGCTTTGACCCGCGCCCGCAAGCATATTTCCATAAGTTATTTCGGTACCCCGCTTCGTTTTATTGATGAACTGGATCAAAATCTAATTTCTAAAATAGAATTGCCAAAAACCGCAAAACCGAATATTTTGCGAAGTTTGGATAAAATAAAAGAAAAACAAAATACCGAACAAATAGAATATGCCAAACGAGTTCTGCTTGAAAATGGTCTTTCGGTGACCGCTCTCAATCATTTTATAGAATGTCCCCAAAAATTTTTTTATAAAAGCATTCTTAAACTTCCCGAGCCGCCAAGCGCCAGTTCGGAAAAGGGAAGCGCTATGCATGAGGCGTTGGCTAATGTATGGAAAAACCCCACCCCCAAGAAGGAAATAACATCTATTATCATCACTTCCGTCCAAAATTATTTCAAAAAATCTCTTTTGCCACTCCACGAAAAAGAAGTTATTTTGGAAGAACTGCTTGCCAACGCGCCAAAAGTAGCGGCTGCCCTTGTTGATCACTTCAACCAAACTGGCATAGTTAAAACAGAAAATTGGGTTGAGACAAATTTTGAATACGAATATAAAAACCAAAAAATAAACTTAAAATTGCATGGCAGATTAGATGCTTTAATAGAGCAGGAAAATAAAATTTTAGTTTATGATTATAAAACTCGCGAGGCCATGAGTGAAAATGCCATAAAAGGCAAGACTAGAAACCCGGCTCCGCCAGCCGGCGGATATTTCCGTCAGCTTGTTTTTTATAAAATGCTTTTACAAAACAATCCAAAATTCAAGGGTAAAACAATAGAACCGGCTTTAATCTTTATAAAACCCGACAGTAAAGGCCGCTGCCCGACAATTTTTTTACCCATACAAAAATCGGATATAGAAAAAGTTAAAAAAGAAATTTCAAACCTTTTAGAATCCGTCTGGTCAGGAAAATTACGACTGCAAAATCAAATCAATGGCTGATTTGAGTTGAGGGTACGGATAAGCGCCCTGAATAGGGTAGTACTGGTTGGTTTTGGTGTCAATAATGATGCTGTACGGAGTGAAAAAATCCTGGCCTTGAAGCTCTTGGGCGTTTTTAATATCGGCATTTACTCTCGGGCCAAATTCCTCGCTTTCCAAGCAGGCATTAAAAGCAGTGGAAGAAAGTCCGACCTGAGTTGCAATATTGGTTAGTTCCTTTGGGTCAAGATTATTGTTTGAAGGAGTAGTTTCGTAAAGTTTATTTATGTATTCCCAAAACTTGCTGTTGCCTCCGAGATTGGCCGCGCATTCGGTAGCTTCCGCTTCTTTAAATGACTTGGAATGTATCTGAGCAATGGGGAAGTGCCGATAGACCCAGGCCACCTTTTCGTCTTTGCCGTATTCCTGCATTATGGAAAGCATGGTGGAGTGGAATGTTTTACAGAACGGGCATTCGGTATCGGAATATTCAACCACCAAGACCCTGGCTTTGGCGCTACCCAATATGTGGTCGTTGGCGTCTATGGGACGAATGGTATCGGAAAGATTTTCAGATTTAAGTTGTTGCTGTTGGGCGGCAGTCGGATTTTCTTTTGTAATTTTGCCGTTTAAATAAATCCCGCCGGCAATGAGCAATCCCGCCAAGATAATGGATATGGGCAATGATAATTTTTCACTCATAAATACATTGTATCAAATTAAAAAGGGAGAGTATAGTTTAGAGCGAAAGGGGAAGAGGGGGGGGATTCCCAGAGAGAAGTGTCCAGTTTGATTTCGTTTAGGTTGGGACCTTCTTTGAAAATAAGTTTATTGTTTTTGAGAGCGTATTCGTACAAATCCTTGGTAATGCGTACATCATTCAAACAATATTTTTTTACTTTTTCTATTTCTCCCTCTCTCCACCATTTTACCGCATCCATTCCGTCACCGCTTTTATTTATGCCCAAAGTGCCCTCGGCGATTTGGTCAAGTTTCATTCTCCGACCAGCCACTTTTTGCATTTCTTTCAAAAGATCCACGCTTTTAATTTTGAAAAGGTCGCCGGAATAATATTTGTTAAGCAGGGGAATATCAAAATGGTCGCCATTAAAAGTGACGAGCATGTCCGCATTTTCAATAATGGGCCAAAGTTTATTAAACTCTTCCTCCAAAAAAGCGCCGTATGAGTTATTTTCATATTCGTAAATGCCGACTACCGAAATGGCCAAATCGGTCGGATTATTTGATCCGACTTCCGAAAAAATATTTGAGGTTTCTATATCAAAAACTATTTTACGCATTTTATAATTTCATCAAGCCCGCCCGATTTTTCTTTTCTAGTTCCAGTGTTTCTGATAGTGAAATTTTGAGTTTTGATTTCCTCCGAACCAATGGCCATAACAAAAGGAATATCTCTTTTATCTAAGGACTTGAGCTGGTCAGTCAATTTTTTCCCGCTAATATCCACAGCCACATTTATTTTTTTCTCTCTTAGAACTTTAGCTATTTTGTTCACTTCCTCTATACTTGTTTCCGGGACTACGCATATGTAAATATCGGTAGTGGAGTTAATTTTAGGCAACAGTTTGTGCACTTCCAAGAAATCCCGAGTAGTTACATCTCCCATACCAAAACCAAAGGCGGGAACCGGCTGACCGGAGAAAGAATTAATAAGATCGTCATATCGGCCGCCGCCGAAAAGAGAGCGGGGATTTTCTTTATTGGTGTCAAAAACTTCAAAAACAACGCCGGTGTAATAATCAAACCCGCGGGTAAGCGTCGGCGCAAAAATCAGATTGGGGATGCCGTTTTTTCGCAGCATTTCAATAATTTGGTTTAGGCGTTTTGCCGCCGGACTCTGGCCCATTATGGTCAATAATCCCTCGCCAAAATAAAGAGTTCCCAACAGTTCTTCAGCGCTTTTTTCTCCGATTAATGTTACCAGCGAATGCCTGAAGCTCCCATCCGACATTTTCTCCTTTTTGTCCAAAAGACGGTAAACAAACTGTCTTCGGTCATCAGCTATATTTATTTTCTTAAAAACATCATCTAAAAGAAGGCGGCTATTTATTCTGATAAGGAAGTCCTTTTCTTCAGCCCCAAATTCTTTCATGATGTCAAAGGCCAAAGAAATGATTTCCACTTCAGCCAAAAAATCTGAGACACCAAATATATCCGCATTCAGCTGCCAGTGCTCCCGTAAACGGCCGCGTTGGGGCTTTTCATAGCGAAAAACATTTGGAATTGAATACCAGCGGATGGGAGCGGGCAATTCCTGGATTTTGGCGGCTATCATTCTAGCCGCTGTTGGCGTCATCTCCGGACGCAGAGCCACCTCTCGGCCGCCGCGGTCGGTAAAAGAATATATTTGTTCATTAACAATTTCCTCGCTGGTTTTTGATTTATAAAGTTCCAGCGGTTCCAAAATAGAGGCGCCGTATTCTTCATAACCCCAAGACCGCGCCACTTTGCTCATCACGCCAAAAATATAATCCTGCACCGCCTGGTCCTGCGGATAAAAATCCCGCACTCCTTTGTAATTTTCGGTGGATATTCTTTTACCGCCAATGCCAAACATCTTATTTAGCATTATAAGGAATATTCATAAAAATCGCAACAACTTGCTTGTTTTTACAATAAGAGTTATTTTAATAGTTGGAGGAATTATGTGTTGCTTGCCTTATCGCCGCCCAACCAACCCACCCCCGCCCAAGGTGATTAAAATCTTAGAGGACGGGGTTCAGGAAAAAGAGATTGACGGGAATAGAGTATTTTCTCTTTCTGTTGGCGACAATTTTATTGGTTCCGGCACATTGCCTGGATCGTCACCTTTGTATCTTCCCAATTTCAGCCGTTGTGGACGAAAGAGGAAGAAAGACGGATTAGGAGAGTAAGTGAATAGGTTCTTTTTTCACGTTTTGTTACAAATGATCCCGCCTTATGCTTCTGTGAGACGGGATTTGTTTTTGTCATACTAAACGCTCACTTGTCCCGCCGTAGCTTTAGCGAAGGAGGAGCGTCTAATATAGATTTTTATTAAAAGTATTGTATAATTTATTTGGTGGACCGTATCGGATTTGAACCGATGACCTCCACATTGCAAATGTGGCGCTCTACCAACTAAGCTAACGGCCCGACAAGTTATATTTATAACATAAAGAGACGCAAAAACAAAAACACCCCCGCGGATTGGGGGGTGTTTTTGCTAAAACAGCTTCAAATTTTATAGAGCGAAAGGAGTGGTAAAGGAGTTAGAGTAGAATCTGGTGTTACCAGAACTATCTGCGCTTGAGATTGTGAAGTAATACAGAGTGCTTGTGGCCAAGTTCGGCAAACTCAGATTGTGGAAATAAGAGAGAGCGCTTGAGCTGGCTACCGGCGCAGTGGTCGTGGCAACCGGTGTGGTTGTGCCAATCCAAATCTTGCTGTCCGAAGATTCGTTTGTTACCCAAATCAAGTTGGTTGTACTTGCGCTAGACCCAATATTGGTGGCAAAGAGAATGCTTGGCGCCACGATATCAGGGGTTGTTGTTGCGGTAGACGATGTTGAAGTTGCGTGATAATTTTTTCTGTTTCTATTATGTTTTCTTTCGTTTCTGTTTTTATTATTATCTTCTTGTTCGTTTTCATTATCGTTGTCGTCCTCTGCTTCTCCGCCATGACCATGGTTATCCCTAGCCACGGCGCTAACCACAGAACCATGGTTTTGACCATCGCTTTCAGAATGCGAACGCGCTACGGCTCTTACAACTGAACCGTGGTTCTCTTTATTTCCATGGTCTGACTTGGCCAAAGCCAATGCAGGAGTCATAGCAATCGTTCCATAGAAGGACATCAGAACTGCCAAAAACATACTATTTAACTTTTTCATATTTTTTAAATTAAATTAACTATTAATTCCGATAATGCTCCAACGCGCAAATATTATGACGCCAATAAAAGGCGCGTCTTACATGGCAATTCAGTAATAAATTTGTTAATCTATCGTCTATATATATGAAAAGTTTGGAAAAAAAATTCTTTGATTCATACAACGCTTATTCGGATGAAATATTTCGATTCGCTCTTTTCAAACTGAGTGACAGAGAAAAAGCCACAGATCTGGTGCAGGAAATTTTTATGAAAACGTGGGTTTTCATTTCAAAGGGTGGTAAAATTGACAATATGAGGGCGTTTTTGTATAAAACGGCCGGCAACACAATCATAGACGAATATCGAAAACAGAGTCGAAGAGAAGATAAAAACGAATCTTTGGAAACCCTTTCGGAAGAATTCGGCTACGATCCCGGCTTTGACGACACGGATTCTTTGATTGATAAGATGGATGGCAAACAGGCGATGGAACTAATAAAAGAGTTGCCTGAAATTTATTCGGAAGTTTTGTTCTTAAGATATGCGGAAAGTAAAAGCATTTCCGAGATAGCAGAAATAGTCGGCCGGACAGATAATGCGGTTTCCGTCCAAATAAATAGGGGCATTAAAAAATTGAAAGAAATAATAAATGGAAAAATTATTTAAAAAAATAAAAAAGGAGGCGCTTAATCCGGATGAAAAAGCCAAGATTTTTTCCGCTTTGCAAACTTTTGTGGCAGAAAATCCAATAAAAAATATTCCGTCGCCTTTTTATAATTCGTGGTTTATTTTTAGATATAGAATGGTTATGGCGCCAATCGCTTTTATTCTTATTTTTGCCTTAGCCGGTAGCGCCGCTTTTGCGGCCAAAAAATCTTTGCCGGGAGACAAACTGTACTCCATCAAAATGCTAAATGAAAAAGTAGAATCAATGATCGCCATAGATTCAAAAACCAAAGCCCAAATTGAAATATCCCACGCCATCTCTCGTCTGCAGGAAGTTGAGCAAATCGTCACTTCAAACAGACAGCTTGATAAAGGAGATGGAAAAAAAATAGGGGATAATTTTCAAGAACAAGTCCAAGAGGCAACAAATAACATAAACGAATTGAGAAACAGAGGACGCGAAAAAGACGCCTCAGAAATACATTCTGATTTTAGAACTATGCTGACCGAACACGAAAAAACAATCACCGAATTATCAAACAGCGGCGACACAAAGGATGAAATTAAAAAAGAACTGGATCAGATGGTTTCTGAAGTCCGTTCAGAATTGAAAAAGAAATTGGATGAAGACGGACGCGAATCCAAAAAACAAAAACAAGAAGAGGAAGAGGAAGAGGAAGAGGAAGAGGAAAAAGAGGACCATTAAATCATTTCCTGCCTAAAGTTTTGGCGAGCAGGTGGGAGAGAAATTCTTTTATGTTACCGCCAACGGCTTCCAGGGACTTTATAAAAGAAGATCGGTGGGAAAGTTCCGGCAGAGTGTTGACTTCTAAAACAAAAAGTCCGCGCCTTGGATGAATAATAAAATCGGAACGGGAGTAATGCCTCAAACCTAAAATTTTGTGTATTAAAGCGGCCGCTTTTTTTATTTGTTCATTTTCATCTTCTCTAAAATTGCCCGGTAATTTATATCTTGATTCTAAATCCGCATATTTTGAATCATAATCGTGGAAATATTTATTTTTTTGCGAAATTACTTCCACAGGCAAAAGGGAATAAAGAGGACTCTTGCGAAAATCTTCAATCACTCCGCAAGTGGCTTCTTTGCCGTTTATATATTCTTCAACCATAAGTTTGGGAGAGTGCCTAAAAGATTCCTCCAAAGCGTTTTTTATATCGCTAACTTTATCAACAAAAGAAATCCCCAAGGAAGAGCCGGAATTTACGGGTTTTATGATAATGGGGAAGGGCAATGATTCGTTTATTTTTTTTATTAAAATATTTTGGTTTTCGTCTTTATCCACAATTATGTATTGCGGGGTTTTGAGGTTGTAATTATTAAAAATATTTTTAGACATTATTTTATTCATACCCAAAGCCGAAGCCATGGAGTCCGAACCGGTGTAGGGGATGCCAAAGTTTTCTAAAAATTTTTGAACCGCGCCATCTTCACCATAGGCGCCATGCATTGCGTTTACCGCCACATCAATTGTTTTTAAAATATCATAAGGTTTTTTTTCCAAACCTCCAGTATGCCAAATACCATCTTTAGAAATAAAAACATCCAATGGTTCATATTCTTCCGGCAAGTTTGCCAAAATAGTTTTGCCAGTATTGAGCGACACCCCATACTCCGACGACGGCCCACCCCGCAAAACTCCGACTCGGATTTTTGTAGAAAAACTCATACCATGATTATAACGCCCCCAACCCCCTCTTACAACAAGAGGGAGCTCGGATTCCCTTCCCTTGTTGTAAGGGAAGGGTTAGGGATGAGTTATTTTAAATTTTAGTATAGAATACAGAATATGGAAATCGCTTTATATAGAAAATACCGCCCTACAAAGTTTGAGGAAATAAAAGGGCAAGAGCATATTGTGAGCGTTTTGGAAAACGAAGCCAAGACGGGAAAGGTCTTTCACGCTTATTTGTTTTCAGGAAGCAGAGGAACAGGTAAGACAAGCGTGGCCCGCATTTTTGCCAAATTGCTGGGAGTGAACAATGAAGACATTTATGAAATAGACGCCGCTTCCAATCGGGGTATTGATGAAATTAGAGAAATAAGGGATGCAGTTCATACTTATCCTTACTCTTCAAAATATAAGGTCTATATTGTTGATGAAGCCCACATGTTAACCAAAGAGGCCTGGAACGCTTTTCTCAAGACCTTGGAAGAGCCGCCCAAACATGTGATTTTCATAATGGCCACCACTGAGCCGCATAAATTACCGGATACGATGGTCTCCCGTTGCGAATGTTTCGCCTTTAAAAAACCGACTCATCAAATGTTGATTGAGTCAGTCATCAGAGTTTGCAAGGAAGAAAAAAATGAAATAGAAAAAAGATCCGCTTCGCTTATCGCCACTTTGGCTGATGGCTCTTTCCGCGACGCCCTTTCTATTTTGCAAAAAATTATAAATTCATCGGCAGATAAAAAGTTGTCGCACGCCGAGGTTGAAAAGGTCTTGGGAGCGCCCAAAGTCGATTTTATTTTGGAGGTCTTAGAAAGTATTACCGAACAAAATGCGGAAAAGGGGATTGGGGCGGTAAGAAAAGCTGGTGAAGAAAATGCCGATATGCAGGTTTTTTTAAAAATGATTTTGCGCTCTCTGCGTTTTGTTCTTTTGCTTCGTTTTTCAAACACAAAAGAAATAAAAGATTTAATAATAGATGAAACGGGCGAAGAAGAATTTGAAAAACTTTCGGAACTGGCCAAAACCGCCAAAAATATAAATTCCAAAACATTGTTGGCCTTTTTAGAGGCCTACTCCCGCCAAGCTTACGCTTCCATACCCGAACTACCCATTGAACTCGCGATTATAGATAGTTGTGGTATAAATAAAGAGTAATAAATTGGGAGGTCGTCTAACGGTAGTCGCCTCCTCGGCGACTCGCCGGAGAGGCGAGGACAAATCCATGTTTTATACTTATATTTTAAGAAGTAAGAAGAATAGCCGGTTCTATTGTGGCTCTACAGATAATTTAAAAAGGAGATTTGCGGAACATAATAGTGGAACAGGAGGAAAGTACACGAAGAACAACGGGCCATTTGAATTAATGTATTATGAGGCTTATACTTCTTACAGTTTAGCAAAGCGGGCTGAAAAATTTTATAAAACTGGGTACGGTAGAGAAATAATGGAAGGAAAGTTAAAAATTGAAAAATAAATATTGGGAGGTCGTCTAACGGTAGGACAACAGCCTTTGAAGCTGTGTATGAAGGTCCGATTCCTTCCCTCCCAGCACTTGATTTTCTGGTATATGCGTTTTGTTTTGTTATCTTCAAAAAGAATTTGATGCTATAATTTAGTAATTATGGTAGTAGCCGAAAGAAAAATACTTTCAATAGTTCAAAATAGACCATATTTTATAAGTGGCAATTTTGTGCTGTATTTAGGTGATTGCTTAAGTATTCTTTCCCAATTGCCAGATAATTCTATTGATATGATTTTTGCCGATCCTCCATACAATCTTTCAAATGGAGGATTTACCGTTCATGCAGGAAGAATGGTAAGTGTAAACAAAGGATTTTGGGACATAAGCAAAGGTTTTAATGATGACTATGATTTTCATTATCGCTGGCTTGAGGCATGCAAGAGAGTATTAAAACCAAGCGGAACGCTCTGGGTAAGCGGAACATACCATTCAATTTATCAATGCGGACACGCTTTGCAATCTCTCGGTTATCACATCTTAAATGACATTTCTTGGTTCAAACCAAATGCTTCGCCAAATTTAAGTTGCCGATTTTTTACTGCCAGCCACGAGACGATTATTTGGGCAAGAAAAGAGAAAAAAGCCAAGCATACTTTCAATTACGATTTAATGAAAAATGGGGATTGGATAGAAGATAAATTGAAAAAGCCAAATTTGCAAATGCGTTCTGTTTGGTCTGTTAATCCACCAAAACCAGAGGAGAAAAAATATGGCAAACACCCAACACAAAAACCACTTGATCTTTTAAGAAGGATCGTGTTATCTAGTACTAATAAGGGGGATGTAGTGCTTGATCCTTTCACGGGCAGTTCTACCACTGGTATTGCTTCCGCCTTGAATGACAGAAAGTTTATCGGTATAGACATGGAAAAAAACTATTTGGAATTATCAAAAAAAAGATTTGGGGATTTAAAAATTTAATAAAAAATAACATGATAGAAAAAGGGGTTGGCGGAGGAAACACAATAACAGGACTTAATTTTGAAAAAGAAACGGATATTCTACAGCTCTTAAAAAAGAAGAAAGGATATGAAGTAAAAGGCAATGTTATTTTTTACGAAAAGAAAGAAGTAGCTAGAAGTTATAGGAAAAATGCTCTATATAAATTTCTTGAATCTCAAAAAGTTGACTATAAAAAAATTCTTTCAAAAAAATTACTCCCAGACGAAGCCCTGTATGTGATCATAAATAACACACTGTTTGTCATTGAGGTTAAGTTTCAAAAAGTTGCTGGTTCGGTTGATGAAAAATTGCAAACTTGCGATTTCAAAAGGAAACAATACGCTAAACTGATGGCTCCTCTAAATATAGAAGTTGAATACATTTATATTTTAAGCGAATGGTTCAAAAATCCAGTTTATAAAGATGTCTTGGATTATATAATTTCTGTTGGTTGCCAATATTATTTTGAATATTTGCCTTTGCAAAAATTAGGATTGCCAGTACCCAATTAATCGTTTTATTTATGGCCATATATTTTAATACAACTAATCCACAATTGCTTCTTGGTGAAATAAAAAAAGCTATAAAAGATGGGCGAATAGTTACTTGGCTTGTTGATGAAAATGGAGACTTTACACATAATACCGAACAATGGAAATATCAAGCATGGCTCCGTCCAAAGATTAGCTCACAGCAACTTATTTTTTCTATACTCCGACCAAAAAATAAAAGCATATCATCTGTTATATACGCAATTTACCATGGCCGTTTTATAGAATCTGTTCTAACTCATTTTGATGGATTATTTTCCACAGCAATGGCTTCTGCTCTTCCTGCCGAGGAAGACAATGTAACGTAAAGAACTTATGAAAAAGACTATTTCAAAAAGAGTTAAAAAGGTTAAAAATTTTTACATTTTATCGCTTACACCACAGAAAGAAAGAGATATTTTTTACCCGGAATATGTTTCCTTATCAAAAACAGTTGAGGCAGTAAATAGTTTCAGATCGCTTTATCAAGCTGGTAGAAAAGGGATTCTTGGTGGCCCTTCAACTTCTGCACAACAGGATTTATATAGAGCCATGCTCGTTTTTGCCTGCTCGGGCCTAGACGTGTTTGTTAAACAACTAATAAAAACTAAATTACCAGAACTAATTAATGTGGATCAGCTTGCCATAAATAAATTTAAAGACTATGTTAAAAAAGGATTAAAAAGAAATGAAGCAATTGTGCTTAATACGATTGCGCTTGCGCTGATTGATCAAAATCCGAGAGCCATTTTTCTTTCAGATTATATTGAAAGCTTGTCTGGAGACAGCCTTCAATCAGTTAGCGAGTTATGTAAGGTATCCGAGGCATCTGGGCTAGACACAGAAAACTTAGTAAACAAAAAAGAAAAAAGCTTAAAAGAAACTTTTGGTGTTAGAAATCAAATAATCCACGAAATGGACATCAACACTACTAATAAAAAATCGGGAACTACGGGTTTTCGGACAAGAAAACAACGTGTTGCAAAAGATATGGAAAAACACACAAAAAACATACTTGATTTTGCCACAGATCTTTTTAATGCCTACAAAGAAAAATTTGATAAATACCAAATTGGAAAAGAAAAAGTACCAATAAAAAATTAGGGTTAAACAATACTAAAATTCCAAATTTATACCAAATAGTTTTATGAAAACTAGAGATTTAACTCAAGAGCAGTTGCATGAATATTTTGCGGAACATGTGCGATACGAAGTTCAAATGTTGCTTAATATGGCAAGTGGAATATTACAACGACTACAAATCGCGCAAGGATTACAACATGCACCCATTGAGTCATACGCAATACACTTACGCAATTTGATTACCTTTCTTTATCCTTCTTCCCCACGAGATACTGATGTATGCGCAAAAGATTTTTTTATTGACGAAAAAACTTGGGAAAATATTAGACCAGAATTAAGCAAAACACTGGTAGATGCTAAAATTCGCGCCGATAAAGAAGTTGGACACCTCACGACTTTCAGACAAAATGGCACACCAAAAAGTAAAGAGTGGGATGTTAGAGGTTTAACTAAAGAATTGATTCTAATATTTAAACTTTTTTGTGAGCATGCCGACAAAGCAAAATTAGGATCGTCAATCAGAGAAATTATAATCCACTACGGTATGGTTATGGCTCTACAATGTTAAACTAGTTCCAACTTCGTACCCAACCTTCGCTGAAGCTTTGCTGGACAAGTCGGCTTAGCAAAGCAGACCGCCAGCCCGTAAGTTGGCTTGAATTTGGGGAATTAAAATATAATCATGGATATTTAGGAGTAAATTTGCTATAATTTAGTTTTATTATATTAACCCGAATAGAATGAAAAAAATTATTTGGCTTGTGGTTATTGTTTTACTGGCTGTCGGCGGATATTTTATTTTCAAAAATTTTTCCGATAATGCGGTCGTGGTAAACACACCGCCGGAAGAACAAAACACAAACGCCACAACCACAAAAGAACAAAAAATGGGAGAAACGGTTATAGGCAAGTCAGTCCAGGGCCGAGATATCACGGCTTATCGCTATGGCGCTGGAAGCGCTGAAATTTTGTTTGTCGGCGGCATACACGGCGGATATGAATGGAATACGACTCTTGTCGCTTATGAACTCGTAAATTACTTAAAAGAAAATCCAAATGTTATTCCTAATAATCTAAAAGTGACAGTTATTCCCGTATTAAATCCGGACGGCCTGAATAAAGTGGTGGGCACTTCTATAGGCAATTTTTCACAAGCAAACGTTTCGTCGTCTCAGGCCACGGTAATAGCCGGACGCTTTAACGCCAACAATGTTGATCTTAATCGCAACTTTGATTGCGATTGGCAAGCCGTGGGCAAATGGCAAAATAAAACAGTGAGCGGCGGAAACACAGTGTTTTCCGAACCGGAAAGTTTGGCCATAAAAAATTATGTGGAAACAAACAAACCAAAAGCGGTTGTGGTTTGGTACAGCTCGGCCGGCGGTGTCTACGCATCAAGTTGCCACAATGGCGTTTCTGCGGAGACCAATACTCTCACCAAAACATACGCGGACGCCTCGGGATATCCCGCCTACCAAAGTTTTGATTTTTACACCATAACGGGAGACATGGTAAATTGGCTCGCCAAAAATAATATTCCCGCCATAAGCGTGCTCCTCACGAATCACACCGACATAGAGTGGGCTAAAAACCAAAAAGGCGCTGAGGCGCTGCTTAAATATTACGGATCAAAATAAATAAAAGTATGCGCTCTACTTTTATTAAATGGCTTATTGCAATTGTTATTTTTGCAATGCTTATCATTGGCGTTTTTGTGTTTATTGGTTCGCAAAAACAGGTCAAATCAAAATCGGTTCCAAATTCTAATTTCATCCCGGTATATAAAATAATCGGCCTGTCTGCAGAAAAGAGAAAAATAGAAAGTTATAGTTATGGAAATGGAGAAAAGAAAATCGTGTTCGTTGGCGGCATACACGGCGGGTATGAATGGAACAGCGCTCTTTTAGCTTATCAATTTATGGATTATCTGGACAAAAATTCAGAAATTATTCCAAAAAATTTGACGGTGACAGTAATTCCGGACGCCAATCCGGACGGAGTTTATGCAGTAACAGGCAAGGTCGGCCGTTTTGATATTACAGATGTGTCAACCAGCACAAAAATACTAGAATCAGGACGATTTAATTCAAATAAAGTTGATCTCAACAGAAATTTTGACTGCAAGTGGCAGCCAAAAAGCGCCTGGCAGTCAAAAACAGTCAGCGCCGGCTCAGCCGCTTTTTCCGAACCTGAAACTCTGGCTATCAAAATTTTTATCCTAGAAAACAATCCATCTGCCGTCATATTTTGGCACAGCAAATCAAACGCCGTGTATGCGTCAGAGTGCGAGAATGGCGTTCTTCCGGAGACACTCAATATTATGAACATTTACTCAAAGGGCTCGGGCTATCCAGCAATCAAATCGTTTGGCGCTTATGCGGTGACCGGTGACGCTGAGGGGTGGCTCGCTTCCATAAACATTCCCGCCATTACGGTAGAGCTTAAAACCCACGACGCCATTGAGTGGCAACAAAATCTCGCCGGCATCAAAGCTCTTTTTGAATATTACAGTCAGAAAAATTAAATGTAGTCAGCTCTTGATTTTTTATAATTTAACCATTATCTTTACAAACAGGAGATCTTTCAATGGGACATTTTAGCGAACATGGTGGAGTTCCTCGAGAACAGGAGAAACAACCGCAAACAAGAGAACAAACTCTCGTCCAAAAAAATATTGAACGAGAAAAACAAGGGTTGCCCAGGTTATCGCACCTTTGTGTGCCATATGGCATGCCGCCTACCACTTATCAGGGTGGCGAGGATTAGTTTGTGTCGGGGGGTGTCGCCACGCCAACTTGCAGAATTATAGCTCCGCGACAGGAAGATATTGTTGGCTTCAGAAAGGATGGATATTCGGCAGAGTGTATTCTCCCAAGATGCCACTCTTGTCCACAACATGTCATAAAAACTCCCGAAGGAAAGTATTTTCAGTGGGAAGATGATTATGGATGCGGATGTTGTTCTCCTGATGAAGATGACCGTTGTTATGTCTTCTCAGAGATTATGGAGGTAGAGGCCAAACGGCTTTTAGAAGGGCGGGAATAACACCTCGCCCTTTACAATTTATGCAATATCAATGTTCCTGGGGAGCCAATCCATAACTTTTTTTCTATATTGATCAAGCGACCAGGTGTCGCTTTTTTTGAATAAAGATTCGTGTTCTTTTTTGAACCTCATCAACTGCTTCTCGGATACTTGAGGAAAATTAGAAGGCATATTTTGATTAAATGATTTCAAAAATTCAGAAAGAGTAAGCGATATTTCATTTAGTTTGACTTCCAGTGTATTTTTCATAATTTATATGATATCATAGTTTTATAAAAAAGCAATGGAACAAAAAATAATTGATAACATTCAGCATTGCTAAATAGTTGCTAATAAGCTATAATGAAAGAGTATTAGAAGAAGGCAAAATAAAGTCGAGTTTCTATCTATACATAATAAATAATAAAAAAATAATTTCATGACAGGAACAATAAAGAAACCCATGGAAGGAAAAACATTTGGATTTATCTCTCCCGATAATGGAGAAAAAGATGTCTTTTTCCACGAAAGTTCGCTTGTTGGTGTTACCCTTGGAGATCTGAAAGAAGGTAATAGAGTTACCTTCGAAGTCAAGCCGGGCGAGGAAGGAGGTAAAGGCCCTTCAGCCGTCAATGTCTCCCGCGCTTAATTAGTGTGGTATAATTGCAGTGTGTTTATTAGCAAGTAACTTAAAAGTATGGCAAAAACAAATTCGGCTTTTATGAAGCCCCACGCTCTAAGCCCGGAGCTTGAAGCGGTGGTAGGCGCTGGTCCAATGCCCCGTTCAGAGGTCGTTTCTAAAATTTGGGTTTACATTAAGGCGCACAATCTTCAGGATTCAAAAGACAAACGCTTGATTAATACCGATGAAAAATTAAAGAAAGTTTTAGGCGGCGAAAGTGTTGTTCATATGATGAAAATGGCCAAGCATATTTCCAAACATCTCGTTTCCTAATAATTTGCGGCAAAAAGGCATATTTGTTATAAATAATAAAAGAGCAAACGCTCTTTTATTGTTGTAATTTTCAAAATTAAGTGTTTATATTTTTAAAAAATACATTAAGTGATATAATAAACTCATGGCCAAAGGTGATGGACATAAAAAAGAAAAAAAGAAACCTAAAAAAGTGAGGGTATAAATTTGAATGAAAAAGCCCGGCGCAATTGCGTGCGACGGGCCCCTTTTCGGGCTGAGAGAACTTCTTGGTTTAGGTGGCCATGGCCATTTCGGCCAACACTTTTTTGGGGCCGAGCCATGATTTGGTTCGGCAACTTCTGGAACTTGTTATTTTGTCAAATCCAAAAATATGGCTTAAAATAAGAATAATTCAAGACATTTAAATTTTGTAGTATAATGGATAAGATAAAAAATGAACGGATTAATAAAATTTTTGATTGATAAAGGGATTTTGAAAACGCCGCGGATTGTTGATGCCTTCAGAAAAGTGGATAGGATTGATTTTGTCCCCGAAAAATTGAAGAATTTGGCATATGCCGATGAAGCCCTGCCCATAGGATTCGGCCAGACAATTTCCCAGCCATATACGGTGGCTTTTATGCTTGAATTATTAGAACCAAAAAATGGAGACCAAATTTTAGATATTGGCAGCGGCTCGGAGTGGCAGTCGGCGCTTTTGGCTGAAATAGCGGGGGATAGCGGCAGAGTTTATTCAATAGAAATAAATCCAGATGTTTTTGATATTGGAAAAAAAAATATTTCTAAATATCCCGCCTTATCAAAAAGGATAAAAACATACTGCCAAAATGCAAATAATGGCCTTCCAAAAATAGCAGAAAGTGTTGGGGGTTTTGATAAAATAATCGCCGCCGCGGAAGTGAAGGAGGTTCCTCCAAGCTGGAGAGAGCAATTAAAAATAAACGGGAAACTGGTTTATCCGAAAGGCCATTCGATATTTTTGGAAATAAAAAAATCCAACGTCGATTTTGAAATAACCCAGTTTCCCGGTTTTGTCTTTGTTCCTTTTGTGGATAATTAAAAGATTTATTTCATCAGCGTCTCCACGCCGTCCCACCAGCCGTCGCCATCGGTGTCGCGGAGTTTGGGGTTGGTTGGCACACAGGTGTCTTTTGTTTCGGCGGGAATGCATTCTTCTGTATAATCCGCTATGCCGTCCTGGTCGTTATCTTCGGTATAGCGAATCAATCTGGCGTCAACCTCTTCTTGGCTAGCCGCTCCTTTATTGGTAGCGCCGCCTTTGGCGGGACTAAAGCTCAAAAGTTTCCATTCGCCGTCCGCTCCTTTTACAAAAAATATAATGCTTCTAAATCTGCCGTATTGGTCCAAATCTTTTGACGATTCCAACCAAAAATCGGTGGCTAAAATTATTTGCTTTTCATCGCTCCAAATATTTGTGAAATCCTCTTTTTTTAAGACGCTGCCATAAGAATAAGCCGCGCCCATCCTGCCTTCGCAATCAATTCTGGTTTTTGGATCCTCGCAAACAGAAGCTATTTTATAAACCACACTTCTTACCCCTTCTATATCTTTATTTTTATTGTATCCCAAATACTTTTGGAAAAGCGCCCAAGTCACATCTTTGGGGGCGTTTGAAAATGGCAAAGTTTGCCCAGGAATGTCAGGATTAATTTTAATTTTTTCAGTATCTGTTTCTGAATTATTATTAACCACCGGCGCCAAAGAAGTATTTCTAAAAATAAAAAACAAAACCAAAATTAAAGCTAAAATTACGATTATTACTATTATTTTTTTCATATTGCATAGTATAATTAAAAAATGAAAAAAATCAAAGGCCTTAATACTCCTGCCAAAGTTCAGGATTTTTTAGACAAGATACCTTTTAATTTTGAGGAGAAAGGGGAAACATATATGTCGCCGGCAAGAATGTTGCGGGAGAAAGAAGCTCATTGTTTCGAGGGAGCAATTTTCGCCTGTTGGTGCCTACAAAACGCTAAGATTGAAAATTATTTGATGGATTTGAAAGTTAAGAACTTAAAAAAAGACAGTGATCATACTCTTTGTATTTTTAGAATTAATAAATTTTGGGGAGCAATTTCAAAAACAAATCATTCCGTTTTGCGCTGGCGCGATCCTATTTATAAAAATTATAGAGAGTTGGCAATGAGTTATTACCATGAATATTTTTTGGATTCGGGTGAAAAAACTTTGCTCTCTTTCTCAAAGCCGTTTGATGTCTGGAAAAAATTTGGCGCCAGCTGGATAACACAAGAAGAGGACTTGGATGAAATAGCGGAAGCTCTAGACAAGTCGCCTCATATAAATTTTGTGCCGAAAAAAAATGCCAAATTTATCAGACCGGCGGGAAAAACAGAAATAAAAGGGGCAGGCATTACGGAGTGGAAGAAAAAATAATCCCCAGTTTTGTTTGTTTGCTTTTTTTGTTTATTAAAGGTAATATATTTTTTAGAAAGCAGTTATACCACCTTTAGGAGAGCAAGTGCTTGGACAGGACAAAGTTCCATTTCACATTGTTCGTAGTTTGGCTATCAGCGAACCGCTTTTCTGCGAACAATCCAACATACCGGAAGAGGATGTGTTGGCAGAAGCTCGGCGGAGAATTCATCCGGAGACGCAGATTGTTTTCGGTAGTCCACCAACGTGTGACGCATCGCACTTAGTATTGAAGGTTTCTTCGTCCGGGACCTCGCACATCCCGAGAATGGAGGTGTTGGGAGTTCTCTAAATCAACAAGGTGGGAGTTGTCAGGGGTGAGTAAGATTGGAATCATCCGGGAAAGGGGGTGGTCCCATGAGGCCGCGGGGAAAATTCAACCGAGTTTTCCCCAGCGGCCTTTCAATTTTTATCCTCTCTTGTTGTAAGAGAGGGAGGGGTGAGTTATTATGAATGTATGGAAAAATTTAAGGATTCCAAATATATTTTTGTGGTCGGCATAGGCGGTTCCGATTTGGCTTCAAAGGCGGTTTGGAACGCCATGACCTTGCATAAGCCAGATATGGATAAAAAAATATTTTTTTTGGAATCGCCAGATGCGCGCGAATATGAAGAGGTGGAAAATTTTGTTAAAAACGAAATAAAAAATATAGAAGATATGGTTTTGATTGCCATAAGCAAGTCCGGAAAAACAGCGGAGACACTTGAGGCATTTAACAAAACTTATGAAATTTTAGAAAACAAATTTGATGAGAATATTAAAAAAAGAGCAATTATTATATCAACAAAAAATTCGCCACTTTGGCAAATAGCTGAAGAAAAAAATATAGAAAAAATAGAATGGGAGGGAAATGTGGGCGGACGATTCAGCGCTTTTACTGTCGCCCACACAACAGTTCTTTCCATTGCCGGTTTGGATACCGATGCTTTTGTTGCCGGAAGTAAAGAAAAAAAAGAAGAAGAGGCAAAACATCTGGCTGAAAATATTTTTCAAAATTATAAAAATGGCTTCAACATTTTGGATTTCTTTATTTTCAATTCGGAGCTTGAGGATTTGGGCAAGTGGTGCCGCCAGCTTATAGCCGAAAGTTTGGCTGTGATTACTCCCACTGTCTCAATAGGCCCTACTGATTTGCATTCAATGCTAGAACTTTATCTGGGCGGACCCAAAAATAGGTTTACTATTTTTATTTTATCTCTTAAAGAAAACAAAAATAATATAAATCAAGCCGCTTTTGAAAATGTTACCAACGCTTACCAAAAAGCCGGCCTGCCTTTTATAAAATATGAAATGCCGGAAATAAATGAGAAAGAGCTGGGAAGTTTTATGGCCTTTATGATGGCGACAACTATTGAACTGGCAAAGCTATTGGGAGTAAATCCTTATGACCAACCGGCAGTGGAGGAATATAAATCCCAAATATCAAATACTTAGTTCAATCCTCCAAAAATCAGAATGAGTCAATGGCATTAAACTCACTCTCTGTCAATTTGCTATTTTATTCAACTTATGATTAAATATATTAGGAAATGAGTGTTTAGAAAGAGAGGTTCATATGGCAAGAACACGGCCATTGCTTGAGTTTGCAAAATACTTGAAGGAAGCTCGGCTCAAAGCCAAGCTGACTCAAGTTGAGGTTGCCTCCCGCTTGGCCGAGAGTAGTTATGGTCATGGGATACAATCTCTGGTAGCCCAGATAGAATTAGCTTTGAATTACGAAACTCCCCAAAACCTCTTTTCATGCTAAAATAACAATGGGCT
>ERZ1292629.1780-Hain-H43-01um-R1-1780-length-19969-cov-5_pt1 | contig 19969 bp, 25 predicted proteins | sample MGYA00564399_ERZ1292629 | MGnify/ENA primary metagenome ERZ1292629 (study PRJEB36523, sample SAMEA6512636) | groundwater metagenome | collected 2019-01-08 | study: AquaDiva: Metagenomics assemblies of 32 groundwater samples | reverse complement strand
TGCAGGAAGTCGATCAGCGCGCCTTCTCCCGTCACGGGCTTTGGAGGAGGGGCGAATTTCGACATGGTGGTCGAACGGTTGCCGTTCTTCGTGAAGAAGCAGACCTCGTTCGACGTGGTGTAGGTGTCGACGAAGTTCTGGCTGAACAGGTTGTCGATGACCGTCACGTCGAATCCCTGGACGATCAGCTCGTCCACGAGGTTCGAACCTATGAAACCAGCACCACCAGGCACGAGGACGGCCATCTCTCTGTCTCCCTTTCAGATCTTGACTACTCGGACCGTCGGCGGTCCGAATTCTGCACGTCGTGCGATCTCCGTCCTGATCAGGGCGTCCCACGATCGCACAACGTCGTCCACATCAAAGTACCTCTTCGCCCACTCTCGAGCCCTGAGACCGACCTCTTTCCGTCTCGCCGGTCCCATCTTGAAAACCTTCACCAGAGCCCTGACGACGTCGTCTTTCTTGCAACGGTCGTCGTATATCCACGGTACCGACTGCGATCCGACACAGTTACGGACTGACGAGAAGATGGGCACTCCCCACCACGATCCGATCCCTGACTCGTAGTTCTTCTTGGCGTACGCCGTGAGACGTTCTTGGTCGGTGAAATCCTTCAACCCGTTCCACCAGTCACCGACCTGATACTGAAGACCACCGGTGAAATGGACGACGATCGGAGTACCGGCGAAGAGCGACTCCAATGTCCCGAGTCCAAAACCTTCATTCGAAGCGATGTTGATCGTGCAGTCGGCGACATTGTACATCCCGTTCAACGTCTCGGGAGGGACACGATCCTGGGAGAGCAGGAGTTGCTTCTGCACACCGAAGCGCTCGGCGAGAGCGAGGATGTCCTGTCCCTCGGGATCCTTCGCCTGGGTGTGCATGAAGAGCGCGACGCGGTCTCGCCCGACCTCCTCGGCGAGACCGGCGAAGGCCTCGATCACGTCGCCAGTCTGCTTCCTCCGCGCGTTCCTGTTGTTCCACATCAGGACGAACTCGCGCTCGGCGTGAGGTCCATAATGCTTCTTCTTGAAGTCGAGCACCTGGTCGGGAGGGAGCGGCTTGAACAGCTCGTGCGGCAGACCATGCGGGATGTACGAACACCTGTCGTAGCCCATCCCTCTCAGCATCCCATACGTCTTCATCGAGAGGGCCACCACGTGGTCGGTCGAATCGTAGAGCGGTCGGTTGAACGTCGGGAGAGGGTCGTTGTCCCAGACGTGCCAGTAGAGGAGCGGACAGAAACTCCGCACCTCGTCCTCCATCTCGTAGAGCCAGTGGAAGAACCGCGGATCGGTGAAGATTACCACGGCCGTCGGCCGCTCGGCGTGCAAGACCGAGCGAAGGATGTCTTTCGAACCGTGTCCGTCGACCGGTATGATCTTCCACCTGTCTGCTCCGAAGATCTCTGGAGCGACGACCTGTGGAGTGTAGTCAGGGTGCTTGATCGCACCACCGAGACAGACGAAACTGTACTCGTCGCTCGACCGGAGCAGTCCCTCTATGAGGAACTTTGCCTGTACTCCGACACCGCTCGGCACGAGCGGGTGGTCGGAGATGAACAGGATCTTCTTCTTTTGATTCTCGAGCATCTGCCGCCCTCCAGGCGTCGCTCAGAGAATATGCTTTCGGACATCGGTGTTCCCGAGACTCAGTCGATCTCGGGACAGCGCTCAGTTCCGAGATGAGGACATGTCGAGGTAAAGCTCCCGAACACTTTCTTGCAACTCGAACGGTTCTTCGGATGCAGGCCCGAACACATCCCGGTGATCCGTGTAGAGAGATGTTCAACCGCCCGGGTGATCGGGTTCGGTCCGGCGCCGACCGTCACTAGCTCGAACGGTGATTCAAGTTCGAGCGAACCACGGGTGAGCGGTCGGGGACGTTTCTTGAGCAGGACGAAGCCGCACCGGACGTCACGTGGGTCCAGACCGTGCTTCCTACACAGGAAGTGCTTGTAGAGGAAGAGCTGTCGGTGTTTCGAGACGTCGGCCTTGCGTTGCCATGGCCATCCCCAACCGCACGTCTTGAAGTCGAGCACCCACAGGAGACTCCCCTTTCCCCTCTTCTTCGGGACCTTCATGCCGATGTCGACGAATCCCTTGAAAGTGTATGACCGCCCGTCGGCCCTCGCGATCGGCTCGACGAGCTTGAGCTCGTTGAAGACGACCTCACCACCAACGAACTCTTTGATCTCGAAGATGTCCCGTGCACGTTCGCAGATACGTCGTCCCGCGTGCACGAGATCGTTGAGGTCATCGTCTGATATCGGACGTTCTAGCGACAGACGGTTCTCTCTCATCTGACCAGAGAACCTCGATTCGAAGTACTCGGCCGCCGCGGTCGGAGAGACAGATCCCGTCCTGCGAAGGGTCTGTTCCAACGCAGAGTGGACGCTGTCCCCGAAGAACAGGTCGACTCCGAACGTCTTGATCCTCGGTCCGAGGAGGTAGTCGATGTACCACCGGTGTGGGCAGTCGTCCCAGCAACAAAGCTCGGAAAAACTGACCTTCTCCCGGGAGTGTATCGGTGTGGTAGGATCGACGAGAGAGAGAGGTCGTTCGATCTCAGTCGAGCTTGCGTCCGAGGACGACGACGAGTGAATCGAGCCTGACATTTCGCATCCTGAACTCACCCATGGCCTCCTCGGCCGAACGATACCTGGCGGCGATCTCGTGCCTTCCGTCGCACAGGATCACTTCTTTCTGAGAAGGAGGCTCGGGCGCCAGAGCGACATTCCCGAGTTCTTCACGAAGCACCGAGACTTCACGATCGAGTGAGACGATCTTCTCGTCTTTCTCGACGTTCGATTTGGAGACTGACGTCAGTCTCCTCGAGAGCTTGTCGTTCTCAGCCTTCAGCTTGTCCAAGCTCGTCTTGAGAACGACGATCTCATCGTTCGTCTGAGAAGCGTCTCCAATGACCTTATCTTCCTTCGCCATTCTCTTCAGAACCTCCTAGATCGTCCTCATCGTCGCCTTGATTGCTCCCCCTCCGGGGGTGATTCAGATGTATATAGGTGGTTCGTCGGTCTCACACGACATCTGAAACTGCAAAGAAGATGAACAGGGTGCTCCCTCCCGGATTCGAACCGGGCCCAACGGCTTACGAAACCGTGATCCTACCGAATAGACCAAGGGAGCTTCGCCGATCTGTCACTGACACGGACCGCACGACGATATCTAGGAGATGGGAAAGCGAAATGTTCCGAAGCTCCTCGAGTTCTTCTGCATCAGAGAGACCGACGACAGGTTCCTCAAGAAGGGCGATCCGGGATTCGACGACCTACACCCACGATCACACGTCGGCGAGACCGAACCGACGTTCAAACCGAAACCGATGGGAGTCGGTTCGTTCAACATCAGGAACGTCAAGTCGCAAGAGAGGACCCCGCCCTCCAGAGCCGAGAAACCACCGATCTGGGCGACGTCCCACCGGAAGAACAGCCCGCCGACGGCACGCGTGATACCGCAGCATGCCAAGCCACCGTACAGGGGTACGTTCATCGGGCAGACGTTCTCATCGAACGACAAGGTCGTCAGCAAGAACACGTCGTGGCTACAGAAGCCCAGCGGTGACCGGATGTACGGACGTACACCGTCGATGCAGAAGGTCGATCTGGTGTGGGACGGGAACGACTGGGTGACCGACCTGGAGTTCAGGCAGAAGGCGAAGGACCGACAGCTGAAGAAGTGAAGCGGAGGGAGTGGGAATCGAACCCACGGACCACGACGGTCACGCGTTTAGCAAACGCGCACCTGGCACCAACGCAGGACGGACCCTCCATCGGAGAGCATCGGGTCTGGTCTCTCATCTCGGACCACGCCTGGCTCGTGTGAGACATCGAGCCGCCGGCCGCCCCTTCCAATCCGACACCCAGTAGATCGGTGTGCTCATGGACGCAGGTCGGTGATCTCCGGTGCCACATCCGGGAGTCGAACCCGGTCACAGGGCTTATGGGACCCCGTTCCATCCTCTGGACGTGACGTATGGCGCCGCCACATCGTACGTCGAGGTCCCACCGCCGGAAGCTATCCCGGCGATTGACGCTTGTCCTCTCAGGACGTTGTCTCGTACGACGCAGCTATTGGAAGCGGCCCGAGGACTTGCACCTCGTGAGTTTCCCGCGGGTTATGGGCCCGGGAGCGTCTGTTTGCACTGGCCGCTGGAACACGATCGTGGGACCTGACGTGGCGTAAACACCGGGCTTTCCCGTACGCTACTCCTCCGGCGCCGACGAGGGACGGTCTATCGTCGTTGGACTGCCTCATCCGCCCAGATCTCTGTGATCGTCCCGTTGATCTGACGGGCATCACAGAGATCTTCTCTTTTCGTCAGACCCCACGATCGTCGAGCCACCGGCGGGATTCGAACCCGCGTCTACCGGTTTTGCAGACCGGTGCCTCTGTCCACTCGCGCCACGGTGGCAATATCTGCCCGATTCGTCCCATGCCCTTCGGTGCCGAGTCTGGAGGAAGTCAGCTTGGTCGGCCGTCCGTACGCATTCGTGATCATGTACGGATCGGGCGGTGCCGCTGCTCGGGAACCGTTGTGCTCAGGGAGGGAGTCGAACCCTCTACACCCACCTTACCAAGGTGGAGCCCCTCCACAGGGGCCTCCAGAGCCTATCTAGATTCACACCAGAGGTGATCGGTCACACTACGGAGGGGTGAGACCATGGATCCTCCATCCCACCTGGTGTCACTCCAGGACACATCGGATCTCCCGACAGGATTTGAACCTGCAGCATCCCGGGTACAGGCCGGGCGTTCTGCCAGACGAACTCCGGGAGAATAAGATTCAACGGTAGAGCCTCTGATCGGTGCTCTTGGCGTACAGTTTCACGAGCGCCTCGAGGTAACGGGTGAAACGGGCGGCGTGATTGTACCTGGCGTTCGTCTTTCGACGTGAGAGATGTCTGACGAGATCGTTTAACGCCTCGTCGTCGGACATCTCTTCGTACACTTTGGCCGATCTATCGTGATTCATTTTCTGTCCTTCCTCCAGAGAGCGTCCGGTCGGATTTGAACCGACATCCTCCCGGGTGGAAACCGGGTACTCTACCTTTGAGTTACGGACGCGACGTGCGGCCGGCCGGACTCGAACCGGCACCCTCTCGGCTGGGAACCGAGGACCCTACCGTTGGACCACGACCGCGTGGCTTGGTGTGCGGACAGAGGGAGTCGAACCCTCGCCTCGAGCGTGGCACACTCGGATGCTTCCGTTGCAATCATGCCCGCATCTGGAATTCTGACGTGACCTCTTCGTCGCACGGTCTCAGACAGATCTCGACTGCCCTGTCGATGTCGTCGCACGTGAGACCGGTGAAGCTCGACGTGTTCACGAGGTGGTCCTCGATGCCGTCGAAGTCTGTCCTGTCGTCCAAGACGACGTAACCCTTGACCTCGGGATGGTCGGCGAGCCAGTCGATGACCTCCTCGCCGCGTTGGACCGGGCTCGCACAGTAAAATCCGGGTCTCGCCGTGATCGACGGGGTCGCTCCGACGATGTCCGCATCGACCCCATGCACCCGCAGTGCGGCACCGATCTGTTCTTTCGTGTGGTGGAGGCGCCATGCCGAAGAGACGACGACCTTCGCGCCGGTCAGCGCGAGGATCTCTCCGAGGAACGCGACGTTCTCACGGCACATCTGGAGGTGTCCCTTGTCGGGTTGTATCCCCTCGTACCACCGGTCTCGGTCTTGCCCGGCGATCCATGGATCGTTGTTGAGCACACCGTCTATGTCGAGGAACACCACGCGCATCGAGTCCCTTCTTTCTTCGTGTCAGGGGAGTGGGGATCGAACCCACGACCTCTCGGTTCCAGGCCGAGTCGTCTACCACTGACTTACCCCCTGTTGTGTCGATTGTACATCGGGAAAGTGAATCCGGGAACTCCTACTGTCGCTGTCGGGTGACGATTGTCTGCGTGGCCGGATTCGAACCGGCGGCTTCCCGGTTCCGGGCCGGGGTGTCTGACCAGACTGACTTACACGCAGATTTGATCACTTCCAAGATTTCTCGTGAGCTGACGACACATGTCTTCTCCGCGATCTCTCGGACACGACGTTTCGGGATGTCGTAGTGGGCCAATTTTCCCGAGTGGAACCAGCATCGCTTGATCTCGAGCTGTCTCGCCATCTCGTGCAAGTTCTCGACAGAATACGGTGTACACACGAGATGCCGATGTTCGTCGCTGAGATATGTCATCTGACCGTCCCGTGGGACTCGAACCCACACCGTCCGGCTTCAGAGGCCGGCATCCTGCCGATTAGAACAGGGACGAATGAGCTCACGCTTTTTCTCCGCCGGCCGCTATGCGGATTTTCGTCTGAAGCGTGAAGAAACAGACAAGGTGGGAGCGACCCACCGCGCGTGACCCCACCGGGGATCGAACCCGGATGCCGAGGTTGAGAACCTCGTCGCCTGACCGTTAGCGGATGGGGCCGTTCGTCTGACAGTGTAATCTCGGACACGTGCACGGCTTCGCGCATTTCGCGCAGTGTGAGGGACGTGCGTGGGTGCCCTCGCATTCTTTGCACGCCCTCGGCCTACAGAACATCGCGCAGAGGACACACGTGCAGTCCCTCTCGATCCCGGCGATGGTCAGTCCACAACACCGACACTTCTGTACAGTCTCCATCGTGCCCCCGACAGGATTCGAACCTGCATGATGGGTCTTAGGAGGACCCCGCCTATCCTTTTAGACTACGGGAGCGAACGAGCGGGCCGCCGAGGAATCGAACCCCGTCCTTCCGTTTTGGAGACGGATTGGCCACCATGGCCTGCGACCCGTGTCTTCTTCTCATCATACCTCGGCGACGATCTCCGTGGTCACCTTTTGGACACCGAGATGCCGAAGTAGACGTCCTTGACGGAGTGTCTCCACTTCCTGAGGAAGTCACCACGAGAGAGGGAGTGTACCCCGTTCTCCTTCTTGTTCTTCTCGGTCCGGGCCGAATCGAACATGATCGTCCTGTCGCCGACCATCCCGACGACCGTCATCCAGTGCTCGTGGTTCCACACCGCGACGATGACGGCTCGTCCAGAACGGACGTTCTCGGAGATCCACGACCATGCCTCCTGGGAATTCGACGACTCGAACGCCGTCGCCGAGAAACCGAGACCCCTCACCGCCGTCACGATCCCAGATTCACCCGTCCCTCTATCCGGGTCGGTCCCGGAGAGCGCACGTACCCGACGTTCAGAGATCCTCTTCCCGAGGGCCCGTAAGGCGTTCACGACCGCCGCCGCGCCGCACGAGTACGTGTCGGTCTGGTACCGCATCGGTCATAAGTAAGTGCCCCTAGAGGGACTCGAACCCCCATGATGCCCGAGTTAGAAGCTCGGCGTTTTTCCTTTAGACTATAGGGGCTTACGTGGCTCCTACGGGATTCGAACCCGTCCCTCGCGGTTGAAGGCCGCGCCACCTTCCTCTAGTCAGAAGGAGCCGTGATGATCTTTTTCGCTTCTTCGTTCAGGGGAGAGAGTTGAGTCACGTGTCTGACGACGACCCGAGCTCCGAGACGACATCTGCACAGACCGTTCGTGTTCGGTGCCGACAAGATCTTCACCGTGACCGACCCCTCGTTCGAGAGATCGAAAGTCCTTGCCAATGGTTCCATCCACGTCCTCCAGTGCGCCCGGTGGGAGTCGAACCCACACCTTTCCGGGTAAGAGCCGGTTGCATTTGGCCGTTTTGCTACGGGCGCATTTCTCGTGGGGACGAGAGGATTCGAACCTCCGACGACCGACATGTCGTGCCGGTGCTCTTCCACGCTGAGCTACGTCCCCGAGACACCCGTGAGGGATGTCCGCCGACCGCGTCGGCTAATCATTTCTCGGCGTACCTCTTCCTCGAGAACCACCCGAGAAAGAACCCGACACCGATGCAGACGAAACCGATGATCGTCTCTCCCGTCTGAGATCACCTCCTTCCTTCTTGCCGAACACGTAGATCCTCGAACCAGATCCGACAGATACCACCGCGACGGTCACGTCTCCGATCTCGTAGTGGGTGACACGATCTCGCACGACATGTGTGCCTCCGTCTCTGTCGTATACGAATAGGTGCCGACGGTAGGAATCGAACCCACACCTCCCGCTCTTCGGACGGGCGCTCGACCTTCGAGCTGCGAGGGCGTCATGTCGCAGAGAGAGAGAGTGTCCCACCTACGGGGATCGAACCCGTCTAGTCTCGGTTGACAACCGAGTGCCCACGTCCAGCGAGCTCAGATGGGATGGGTGTGCACCGAGGGGATCGAACCCTCCTGCCCTCGCGGGTCCGGGGTTACAGCCCGGTGACCAAGCCGTTTGGTCCAAGGTGCACGTGACTTTTTTCATCTGTACAGCCCGGAATACCGTTTCATCTTACGCTGCCGTTTGCTGTTTTTTACTTTTCCGATATTCCGTCCTTTGTACGTCGGAGTTTGTGCGTGGCAGTTTGGGCAGATCAGACGAAGATTTTCTCTGACGTTGTTTTCGGGATTCCCATCGACGTGATGCAATTCGATAGGAATCTGTTGACCCATCCACTCAGAATTCTGACAGATTTGGCAGATACTCCCGAGTTCTCTGATCAGAAAATTCCGCCTTGATCCATCTGTCTTGTACCCGTCTACCGTGATGTACCACTGTTTTGGATGCTCTTTGTGGTGACGGGCCAGAGACGATCTGGTTTTGAAACGCCGCAAGCACTTCGAACATGTCCAAACATGACGTCTGGAACATCTCCGTATCGATCGAGAAATCTTGAGATTTTTTTGTTCTCTGTTCTGACGACTTACGAAGGTAGTCGCACACACGCGACTACAAAATCGTCCAGACGCGAACGTTCCATCGTGCTCTTCTTCGCAGAGTACACACTTCATTGCAACGATAGTGGGTCATATCGGCCATGATCCGATACCTCTGGGTTTAAAGGACCCGTGCTCTGCCCGCTTAAGCTAATGACCCGAAAACAAACCTGCGCGCTTCGGTCTTGTCACAGACCTCGGTCGGAGACTGTCCCAAGATCCAGTCCAGTCGCCAGCTTGGGGCTGACCGCGCATCGTGCAGTCGTCGGGAATCGAACCCGAGTCCGAACACCAGAACGAGAGAGACGGTACACACTTTCCGGATAGCCTCCGGCGGCTTCGTGCCTAAGCCAACTACGTCCGTACAGGGAGCCTCTCGGCGCCTCCACCACCCGTGTTCTGTTCCCAGGTCACGGGACCCGGCTTTCCTCCTTAGGCCGCAGCCTGGAGAGGGAGCTCGCGAGCGTTGTCGTTCGCGTCTGCTTCTTGGTCGTCTTGTTGACGCGGCCCGATGACCAACCGCGGTGTGCGTCTCTCGCTTCCTCGATGCCCGTCGAAACCATTTCGACCGCATGTGACGTGAGTGGACTCGGGGGGCCTCGAACCCCCAACCTCCCGGGTGCGGACCGGGTGCTCTCCCAATTGAGCTACGTGCCCATGGTTCAACAATTCGTCGGCACTTCAGGAATCGAACCTGATCTCGACGCTGATCTAGCGTGAACCGGGGTATAGGCCCGGCGGTGCACCTTACACTAAGTGCCGTTGCTCGTCTCGGTCGGCGGTCCGAGACGATCCTCAGAGCGGTGCTCGCCGCCGCGACTTATTCCACCGTTCTTCAGGTGCGACCGGAGGGGATCGAACCCTCACGTCCTCGTGGACACCCGATCTTAAGGCGGGCGTGTCTACCGTTCCACCACGGTCACGTTCGTGCGATCGGGGGGAATCGAACCCCCACCCCCGCGAAGGGACAGGACTCTCAATCCTGCGCGTCTACCGATTACGCCACGATCACAGTTCACATGTACCAAGGAGGGGAGTCGAACCCCTACCCCCGAGAGGGGACCGGATTCTGAATCCGGCGCGGCTGCCAATTACGCCACCCTGGCATCTTCGTACCTCCGGCAGGAATCGAACCCGCTCAGCGACGTTCGTAGCGTCACGTCCTTTCCTCAGGCGGAGGCATTTCGCGTGTGCCCGGCGGGAGTCGAACCCACGATCTTCGGCTTCGGAGACCGATGTTCTGTCCATCTGAACTACGGGCACGTGGAAGCGGGGGGAGATTCGAACTCTTCGACACGTCTTACGACGTCACCCCGCTCGGTGTCCCCGGCAGGATTCGAGCCTGCGGCCTTCCCGGTGTAGGCGGGATGCTCTTCCGTTGAGCTACGGGGACATCGGTGAGTGCGTCCGGGAAGATTTGAACTTCCGTCGACCGCCCATCAAGCGATCAGTCTGCCGTTGACGTACGGACGCGTGTGTCTGCGTATCCCAAGGGGATCGAACCCTTCTAAGGCCGCTTAACAGGCGGCTACGCTCACCAGAGACGTTAGAGATACATCGTCGCGATGAGCTCCAGGAGCAGGACTCGAACCTACATCTTCCCGTTTAACAGACGGGCGCACGGCCATTGTGCTATCCTGGAATGCATCCAGCTCCAGATTTACCCGGACCGATTCGTGCGGCTCCGGGAGGGTAGACCGCCTGGTCGGCTGGCTTTGGCGGTGGTCCCAAGGTTTTAGGAGTTCGTCTGGACCAGTTACTCCGGGGACATTTCTGTCGGTCCCTGCGACACTCTTCGATGTCGGAATCGAACCGACGGTTCCGGCTCTTACGCCGGCGTTCGTTTCCACTGAACTAATCGGACGAGGTGCCAGGAAGGGGAGTCGAACCCCTACGCCCCGGTGGGACACCGGTTTTTGAGGCCGGCTCGTCTACCATTTCCGTCATCCTGGCAAGATTGGCGTGAGTTTATACAGCATGCGCCTCCCGCTGTCTGGGGTGACCGGTGGGATTCGAACCCACGATGGGAGGATTCACAGCCCTCCGCGTTGCCACTTCGCCACGGCCACCATGTCCGGGGGCGTGTGCCCCCGTTCACTTCTTCGCTATTCGGTTGTCACAGATGCCGTCCTACCATGCTTACAATATGTCGGTGAGGTGAGAAAGGGAATGACTTTGTTGCGCACAACTTCCTAAATTTGTTACCCTTTTTCACCAGACATGGCTCGGCCCCACGCCTCGCCGACTTGGCATTCGCGGAACATCGGAGAGTCGAACTCCTGCCGATCTCTCGGCACCGGGTTTTCGAGGCCCGTGTCCGGCCACCCGGACTAGATGTTCCATGCTTCGCGGATGGCGGAGGAATCGAACCCCTGACGGTCTATGCCGTCCCCGGTTTTCCAGGCCGGTCCCGGTCCACCCGGGCGTCGCCATCCGAACGGCGGGGAGAGGGGGATTCGAACCCCCGACACCTCTCGGTGTGCCCGTTTTCAGGACGGGTCTCTTAAACCACTCGAGCATCTCCCCTCTCGTCATCGCATGCCCGCGGCACACTGCCTGACGACGTGGTCGGCGGCGTGCGTCGCACACCAACTGTCGGGCTTGAAGACAACCCTGAATCCCTGTCCGACGACCATCCCGACCATCTCCTGCACGAAGTTCGATGACATGTGCCGTTCGTCTGGGTTGGCGTCGACGTGCACGAGCAAGTTGTCGAGGTCACCGACGATGGGAGCCGCCACCCCGACATCGGGGGTGGCGGTCAGCTCCATCGCGAGGGTGGTGGATATCCAGGCCTCCCTCACCAGGCGTTCACGCATGCTCCTGATCTTTGGGACACGCTCACGGACGTAGAAAGCCCGACCGCCCTTCCCGGGCGTGAGCACGACGACCACGGTGACGTACTCGGTGCCCCTCTTCACCTGCATCGAGTCAGTCCCGATGTGGACGATCTTGGCGGTGTCGGCCAAGATCACCCGGAGGAGTCCCACCAGGTCGTCAACCTTCTCTCCGTTGATCGTCTTCCACTGCTTCTCGAGCATCGTCGGCTCCTATCTCTCTGCACGGGGACTGGGATTCGAACCCAGGTCTGCGCGTTCAAGGTGCGCGGTCCTCGACCGCTGGACGATCCCCGTAGACACACAGCCCTCCCGGACTGTCTGACCCGATCGCCTTTGAGATTTTCTTTGGAGGGATCGGGTCGCTGGTTCACTGGTTCACTGTCCGATATTGGACTTGTGAGCCGGTAGCGAATCCCGATAAAGGAACGAGACCCCGCCGCGGCGTTCAGCTGCCACGGGTGACCAACCGAACGACTTGGTGGAGTCCCTATGCATGACCAGAATATATAACGGTGAGATCATAGAATGACACGGAAAAAGATCTCACGCCCGCCAGACGTATACCGCCTTGCCCCTGATCCCTGACTTGGTCGCCTCGGGAGAGACCGCGAAGAGCAGACCCTCCGACGAGAGCCACTCGAGGGACATCTTCAACCCACGTTCGCAGTCGCCGAACTGCATGTCGTCGAAGACCGCGTAGTGGGGAAGTGCCATGAGCGGGAAGAAATTCAAGTAGTCGTCACGGACCGCCTCGGCCGGATGGTGACACCCGTCGACGACGATGACGTTCGATCCCGACGCCGCCGATCGTAATTCCAGATCTCGGTGCATGTCGAACGAGTTCCCGACGAAGAGTCTCGTCTTTTCCCTGAACGGTTCGACGTTACGGTTCCACTCGTCGATCTTCGCCTTGTCGACCTTCTTCGGATCGTGCGGGGTGGTCCTCCCGATGTCAGGCACCCAGTCGTACATCGCATCGACGCACACGACCCGTTCGCAGAACGGGGCGAAGCTTGGGAGTTGCTTCCCGTATGCGGTCCCTATCTCGAGTACTCTGATCTCCTGAGGGAACTTCGTGGCGATCGTGCGGACTATCTTCGCAGGGCACGAAGAATATCCGATCTCTTCCCACTCGAACGGAGCATCGAACATGTTCTTCATTGCCCGTACCTCTCCGAGATCGATCTTCTCTCGTCTGCACAGAGATCTTTCGGACGATCTGAATAGTCCCGGACGTACGACGAGATGGCCGGAGCCATGAGACAACTGTCATCCGAAGAGTGCACGAGGCCGAGTGCGTGCCCCAGTTCGTGTCGTACGACGTTGATGCGGTTCCATCTGTGTACGTTTTCGGCCCACGACTTGAACAGAACCACGACGACGCGCGTCAACTGTTCACCGTCCGCCGATCCGAACATCCACGTGATGCCGGCAATGTTCTGATTCTCGCTGGTGTCATCCTGTTCGTAGGTGATCAACACGCCGCCAGGGTACGATATCCCGGCGAAACAGTTCCGTTCGTATTCGAAGATCTTGACACCGATTTCACGGTTCCAGTCCAGGATGGCCTCGATCACGTCTCGCCTGACCGCCGGGGTGACGGCCTCCATGTCACACGACATCGTTACGAAGATCGGGACGTGGTGAAAGTAGACGTCGCGACCGGTGGGAGATTTTGTGAAACGGGCAGGTGTGAATGTGCAGGCTACGAAGAGAGAGAAGATGAGACAGAGCACACGACTCATACACCTACGTATGGGCCGGGAGACTATCTCTCGACGAGAGCGACGATCCCCTCGATTTTGTTAGACTTGGCATCGATCGAAAGAAGCTCGACGACCCGCCACCCACGGTGACAGGAAGCTTCGCGGATGGCCTATAGGCTCCCTCTCTACAGTCGGTCCAGTTCGTGTCGTCGAACACCACGATGTGAGCGTCGGCCATGAACGGGAGATAGTCGAGATAATCGTCCCTGACGTGCGACGCCGGAGAGTGCCGGCCGTCCACCAGGATGATGTCGTAGGGCCCTTCGGCCCACTCGGCGGCCCTCAGGTGCGCGTACCTGGATGAGTCTACCACCAGCCGCACCGGCATCCCCGACGTCACCTGGTGCCACCGACGGACACGCTCGGGATCGATCCTCTCCTCGGCGAGCCGATCTGTGGTCTGCAGTTCGAACATCGCACCACACATCGGGTCGATCGCGGTCACGACCTCGTATAGACGGGCGTACGACGTGTACTGGTGTCCCTTCCCCGTCCCTATCTCGATGAGCCTCGGTCTCGATTCGCCGAGCTCTCTGAGGAGCATCCCGAGTCGGGTCGCCACCGTCGTCGGGATGCTCCTCTCGGACGAGTCGTCCAGGCAGATCTGCCAGAGGAGATCGAGCTTGAAGTTCTGCGGGATCACGAGACCAGGTCTGCCACGGCCCGGGTCGCGCGTCGCTTGAGCCCGGCCGCGCCGCCGGCGAGGATCGAGTACGCCCGGTCCTGGAGCTCCGCGGCCTTGTGGAACGAGTACTGGTGGTCGGCGTACTCGGTGAACGCATTCAGGAGCGCCCACGCCGACCCGGCGATCTTGTCATGACCGGCGCCCTCGTCGAACAGCCGGATGACCTCGTTACGGTGGAACGCCGTGGCTGGGGTCACGATCTTCTTCTTGTTCGGCGGGAAGACCTCGTGGACGACGTTGTTGACCTGCGTCACGGAGATCTGCTCTCGGTAGAGGAAGTTCGCGAAGTCACCGAACTTCGCGTAGTACTTTGCCGCCTTCGTCATGAGGCGTGAAGCCTCCTCCATCCTCTTCGCGGCCTTCTCGCTGTGCATGATGCGGACGCGTGGAGCGAGGGCGGTCACCGCGTCGTCTCCCTTCCGAGTGAGGGAGAGGTCGAGCGTGTTCTCGCAGATGACGCGGACGGGGGTGAACGAGATCTGGAGCGGCCGCCGGCCATCGTGGCTGTTGCTCAGGACGAGGTACCGCTCGACCGCGTCGGGAGTCCCGACGCCCTTCCCGATCTCGATCACCTCGGGGAGCTTGGCGATCAGGAAGACACGTGAACCGCCCCGGAGTTCCCCGGCGGACTGGTACACCATCTGTCCCGCCTGCGAGATCCCGTCGAACAGCTCGAAGGCGTCGCGGTTCTGGATCGGCTTGAACTTCTTCCGCACGATCCCGAGGATCGCGTTGTCCGTCATCCGACGAGTGATGCGGTAGTCATCGATGGCGGTGCGCTTGTGGTCGTCGGTGACGATCGGTGCCGTCTCGACGTCCCAGTCGAGTCCAGAGACCTTGATGGCCTCGGCGGCCGACACGCCGACCGGGAGGGCCGCCCCGAGTCCGGTCCACGGGACCGTGCCGACGTACACGCTGAGATCTTCGCTCATCTTCCGTCCTCCTTCTTGTTGGACACCTTCACCATCCCCTTGTACCACGGAGGGACGTCGGTTGGAAGGATTTCCGCGAGGGCCATGATGATGTCGTACCTATCGTCGACCGAGCTCCTTGCGTCTTTCTCGCACGCCTTGTCCTTGTATTTACCGGCGTAGAACACCTTGTTGTTGCCCTTCGCGTGCACGAGCGCCTGTTCGGCATGCCTGAGCTCGTGGGCCATGACGAGAAAGATACCCTCACGGACTGTCCGTGGTACCGTGTGCCTCCCGCCCATCGGCTGTCCCTTCGTGACCGCATCGCTGATCGGAGACACGAACAGCTCGATCACGTGTGGGAGCGCCCTGTTCGGAAAGTATCGATGGTGGCCACGTCGCCCCGGATCGTCAGGACAACCTGACGTGTGCACGACGACATCGAAACCGGTGTCCGGACCGGAGTAGACGGCATCGATGAGGTCGATCAGTTCCTGATCGGCGACGTCGTTCCGATAGTTCCTTATCGAGATAGAGTGACCCATTCCCCCAGGGTCACATCATACCACGGAGGTACACATTGGGAGGTGAGATTATGACGAGAAGAGTTTCGAGAGCGCGTAGGTCATGAACCCGACGAATACGATGCCGAAGATCGCCGTCCCGATCGCGACGAACACGGCACGCCGCCTGCGGCGGAACATCGAGTCCTCGAATTTCCGAAGCTCGCCGACGTACTCTTCTTCGGTCATCCCCATCGCATCGGGTCCGAGTTCCTCTACCCGATCGACGGTCGGAATGTCGTCGACATCTGTCGGCACTCCGTTCGAGCACGTGTCGATCTGCTGCTGTTCTTCCAAGCGAGTCCTCCTCTCGTCAGGTGGTCCATTCGTCGATCTCGGACGATCCGAGATTGAGGTGTATCTTGATCCCGAGATCTCTGGCGTGTGAGATCGTGTTCTCGGTCCCTCCGGTCCGATCGTCAGAGACCAACGCGTAGCAGCCATCCCGTCCATCTCGGGCGACGAGCCTGTTCCGATCGAATGCACGTTTTCTAAAATCGTAGGCCGATGTCACCGGTGGTTCGTTCGGTACTGGGTGTTCCATGAGCTCGAGCCCGTATGCACGGGCCGCCTCGGCTGCGAATCGATCGGCTCCCTTCGGACACGCACCCGAGACGATCGTGACCTTTCTTCCGATGTTCTCCCGGATCAACCTGTCGACGAGAGAGAAGACGACATACCTGTCACGATGGCCGTTCCTCCGACGTGATCCGACGATCGAGAAGTACAACGGTTCGATGGATCACACGTCTTTCACGAGTAACTCACGGTCAACCTCAGATTGCCGCTTCCGCTTTGGTACCCTGACACGGAGTACTCCGTGGTCGAGCTCCACGAAGTCGACCTTCGCCACTTCGCAGTTGTCGTCGAGTTCGACGTCGGCCGAACCGCTGACCGATCCACGGGTCCATGCCGCCTTCAAGAGGTGGCCTCTCAAGGTGACCTTCAGGTTCTCGGATCGTACTCCGGGTACGTCGAGTGTGAGATCCCATCTGTCATCATTTTCGATGCCGCCGAATCCGGCCGATTTTCTCTTTACGAACGTCGAGATCCAGAGGTTTTTGGGATCACCGTACATCCAACTGTCTCCGAAGCTGCCCCAATGTGTCATGCGAAATCCTCCTGTGGTAACCTTAAGTCATCACGCCAATCGTGTAAACGGCTGGACGCACGTTTCAGTTCTTGTCCGACGGTTTCACGCCTTCTCGACCGACGAAACAGAGCTTCATCAATTCCGGATCCTCATCCTGCCTGAGGAGAGCGACGAGACGTACGCACTCCTTGCTCGTCTCGTGTCCTTGTTCGAGGAGCTCGCCGAACGCGCAGAGCTCGGCCGCTGCGTCCTGGTACTCCCTCTCGAGCTCGGCCGATTGTTCACGTCGTGAGAGGTCGCGAAGGCCGAGCGCACGGTCAGACAACCGTGTCCAGATCCTCATCACGACCTTCTCGAAATCGTCGGCATCGAAGATCTGGGAAAGGGTCCCCACGAAGCGGAGATATGGTCCGACGGGCTTCATCTCGCCACGCTCCTCTCCCTGGCCCACTGCACGTACTTCTTGAGTTCCTTGTCGTCGACGTCCTCGACGATCCGTCCGCCGACGAACATCCTGAAGCTGTCAGAGGCGTATTTCCCGACTCCACGGAGCTCACGAACCCTGTCGGTGTCATTCTCGGGATGCACGATGTCGTAGTCGAAGGACATCCCGATCAGGTTCTGGAGACGCCTGTTCTGCAGACCGAGAGGCCTGATCACGTCGAGCATCTCGGCACAATCGTCTGGGAAGAGACTGGCCAACCGAAAGTCCTCGGCCGAGGGCCACCTCTCGAACAGCGCCTCCCACACCGGCAACGCCGACTTTCCAGATGTCTGGTTCAACAGGATGCAACAGACGAGCAGTTTCCACGGATCGTCTCGGAACCGTTCCTGGACGAGGAAGTACGGCGACGTCTCTCTCGGTGTCTCCACGTCAGTTCAACCCGAACCTGACGGTGAGATCCTCGACGATCGGCGAGCCGGCGAGCACGTGTGGACCCGTGATCCGATCGTCGATTAGCGAGATGCGGATCGATCGCCACTCTGGATCACGGTACATCTCCCACGCTCGTGCCTCGTCCGAGAGTTCCACGTACCCATACTCAGAGTCGATCCGAAATCGATTCATCCGAACGTCACCTCGTATATCTCTCGGAAGATGAAGTACCACGAGACGATGCACACCACGCAGACCAACAAGATCTCCAGGGTCCGATCGGACATCGTTCACCTCCACGGGTACGAGAACCTGAAGACGCCGGCCAGGGTGATCCAGTAGGCCGACTGTGACCCGGTGTACCCGTACATCATCGATGCGTCGAGCGAGAAATCACGGTTGAAATCGAGGCGCGCTCCCGCGCTCGCCGCGGGTAGCTGCTTCACGACCGAGATCGTCAGGTCGAGGTTCTCTGGATCGATCTCGAGGGCCCTGAGGTCGTCGGTCAACTCTCGGTCAAGTTCGACGTCCACGTCGGCTCGGAACCACATGTAACCGAGGTTGGCATAGATGACGATCTGGTGTCCCGCGACGGCCGTCGATCGAGTCGGGATTCCGACCGTGACACCGGCCTGGTAGATGTTCCACTCGTAGCCGATCCGAGAGTGATCTCTCATGATCTCGGTCACGTCTAGGCTCAGTCCCTTGCCGCGTATCGTGGCTTCTTCCATCGTGGCGACGTGGGCACCGACCGACGAAGAGTACTCGAAATATGACTCGACGTGGAACCGAGGAGAGTCGTACAACGAGAGCCGTCCGCCGACGTTCGCCGTCGCCCTGATCCCGGTCGTCATCCCGGCCCGTTCGACCTCTCCGTCCGGGACGGCCCCAGCCCAGCTCGGGTAGAGGCCCAGGCTCATCTCTTCAGAGGTGACCATCGCGTGCAAGTTCGCCCGCCCGAACCACCTCCGAGAGACGTAGAACCTGTGTCGGATAGTGTCGTACGGGCTGCAGCTGTCGAACAACGTTCCCTCGACGCGGAAGAATATCGGCATGATCCGTTCGATCTGGATGTCACGTGTCTTGCCGATGAACGAGCTCGTCCCGATCTGGAGGGACGCGTCCTTGTCACATGGGAGCTGGACACGTTCTGCGTCCGCGTGTCCGGCGAAGATGGCGAGAGATAACAGGCCGGCGAGTATGTTAGAACGGGGCACGTTGGCACCTCGGGCAGTAATACGTCGCCCGCTTGGCCAGGGATTCTCTCGCGATCGTCGTCCCACATCGGACACACGATCTCTGTCTGTAGACACGGAGAAACCGATCGTACCTTACCTCGTGGTGCAGCGCCTCCTCGAGGACCTCCTGGAGACACACCATGAGCTCCATGGTCTCACCAATTGAGAGGGCCGCCGAGGGCATCCATGGCCAAACGGACGCCCTCCAGAGGGCCTCGGTGGAGTAGATGTTCCCCACGCCGGCGACCACGGACTGGTCGGTGAGCACCTGCTTGATCGGACGAAAGTCTGATCCGAGAGATCGTCCGACGAACTGCGTCACGGTCGCGGCACGTTCGGTGACCAGGGCCTCCGGACCCATACGCTTGGCGAGCACGAATCCGTCCACGTCGATCGGACAGAAATCGAGCCTCCCGAACTTTCGGACATCGTGGTACCTCAGCACGGGACCGCGTCTCGTCCTCCCGATCTCCACCGTCGGTATCCTACAACGGACGTGCTGCGTATCGACCGTACGCCTCCCCTCGACGTAGTCGAACGTCCATGGTTCCAGGTCGGTGTCCCAAAATCCAGACATGGCGCAGTGGGACACCAGCGTCCCGGCCCGTGTCGAGAAGATGATGTACTTCCCGTGTCGTTTCACGTCCTCGATCACGGCTCCGTGCATCGACTCGAGGTCAGATCGTGCGAGCAGGCGACCAGTCGTCTCGATCGGGATGCGGGGAGAGTGGCAGATCTCCATCCCGACCACCTGCGAGTGCAGGCGGCGACACATCAGTTCGACCTCGGGAAGCTCTGGCACGTTTCCTTACCGGGGTCTCTTCGAGAGCTCGGTCGCGATCAGCAGCCGTTCCTCACGGGACAAGCTGTCGATGAAGAGCTTCCCGTCGAGGTGGTCGAGCTCGTGCTGGAAGATCCTGGCGGAGATGCCGGTCAGGGTGGTCGTAGTGCGGTTGCCGAAGATGTCGGTATAACCGACCTGGATTTCTCTGTTCCGTGTGGTCATCAGGATGATCCCTGGGATCGAGAGGCAGCCCTCTTCTCCGACGTCACATTCTTCGCTCACGGAGTTGATCCTTGGGTCGATGACGAACGTGCCCTCGAGAGTCCCACACGCACAGTAGAAGACCCGTTCACTCCTACCGATCTGGGGAGCGGCGAGTCCCATTCCGTTCGACCGACGGCAAGTATCGCTGAGA
>ERZ1292629.1514-Hain-H43-01um-R1-1514-length-22174-cov-7_pt1 | contig 19973 bp, 15 predicted proteins | sample MGYA00564399_ERZ1292629 | MGnify/ENA primary metagenome ERZ1292629 (study PRJEB36523, sample SAMEA6512636) | groundwater metagenome | collected 2019-01-08 | study: AquaDiva: Metagenomics assemblies of 32 groundwater samples | reverse complement strand
AATTTATATTGCTATTCTACTTTGTATTTAAAGCCGTGTCAATAGCTTGGCTAAATGCGCTATAAGGATAAGCGCCTTGAATCATTTTACCATTGATAAAAATGGTGGGCGTTGAGGCGCGTTCCATCAGCGAATTGGCCTCTTGGGCATCGTTTTTAATTTCGGCTGCATATTTTTGCGAGTCAAAACAAGATAAAAGTTCATCAACATTCATTCCTAAACTCGAAGCAATGCTCTTGAAAAGATATCTGGTTAAATTTCCGGTGTTTTCATTATTGCCAGAAGTTTGCATTTCTTTGATTTCAATATCTAAGATAGCGTCATGGTAGGCCCAAAATTTTCCTTGGTCTTTGGCGCATTCAGCTGCTTCTGCCGCGGCAGTTGATTCTGACCCTAAGAAAGCCAAATTTTTATAAATCATTTTCGCTTTACCAGTATCAACATAATTTTTACGGATTAGTAGCTCCGCTTCTTTATAAAACTTGCCGCAATACGGACATTGATAATCGCTAAAAATAAAAATCGTCACCGGCGCCTTAGGGTCACCTAAAACAGCAGCGTTACCGACTTGCGGAGAAGTTATTTTTTCCGCGGTTTGACCCAAATTAGCGCTTTGGGTTTCGGGCTTGGTATTTTTTAAGCCGTTAGAATAAATTAAAGCGCCAGTAATTAAAACAGCAGCGATTAAAATGCTGGCGGGTAAAAGATAGTCTTTTTTCTTCTGGTCTTCCATAATATATATGGAAATTGTATTATACTGATTTATAAGTGTCAAGTATGATGTATTATGATTGAATATCTTACTAACGCCCTGGTGCTTGAGGCGGAAGATTCTGGGGAATTCGATAAAATAATTTATTTATATTCTAAGGATCTGGGCAAAGTCAGGGCCAAAGCCAAAAGCGCCAGAAAAATTACTTCCAAATTAGCTGGGCATCTCCAGCCGCTTAATTTTGTGAAAATTCGCCTGGTGGAAAAAAATGGCTTGCAAATTACCGACGCTTTAGTGCTTGATAGGGTTAAAATTTCTGAAGTGGCTTTGGCTGTTTTAGATTTCATTAAAGAAATGACGTATGAATTTCAACGAGATAAAAATTTGTGGCTGCTTATTAAAAAAACTTTTCAGGACCTGAAGAATAATAAAAAAATTTCTTACAAGCCGCTACTTAAAGGATTAGGATTTGCCTTTGATTTTAGCTGCTGCCATGTTTGCGGAGCCAAATCTGTAGCGTATTTTTCTAAAAGCGAACAAGTTTTTTTATGCGATAAATGCGCTTTAAAAGTTGATAAAAATGAGTTAGTATTAGTTCAATGAAATTAGATGATTTAGAAAAAAAATTATATCAAAAAAATCCAGAGGGGACTTCGGGGTCGCCAAAGAAAAAAGAGCCGGTAGTTTCTCAGCCAGTCATCGATATCAGGCCATCCGAAGTTAAAAGCAGCTGGATTAAGGAGCCGGAAGAAGGAGAGAAAAGTTTTTTTGGTTTCTTAACAAAGTTCAGCCTAGTAAGCCGATGGCTATTTTGGATTTTAATTGGCATTACCGTAATAATAGCGGGATTTGCTGGTTATTATTTTTACCATTCACTTGGAAATCGCGATGTTGTTTTTTCTTTAAATGCTCCGCCAAGCACTTTATTGGCTGTGCCTTTTGATTTGGCGTTTGAACTTAAAAATAGTTCTAATGATGTTCTAAAAGACGTAAAGATTTCAATGATTTTACCAGAAGGAGCTGGTTTTACCGCTGAAGACCCTGAAAAAAGAGTTTTAGACAAAAGTTTGGGCGACTTAAATGTCGGCGATAACTTTCAAGATAAAATTAATCTGATTGTTTTTTCGAATAATCAATCAGTTCAGCAATTTGAAATTACGGTTTCTTATTTTACTCCGGCTTTGGGGTCAGCGGTTCGTTTTGAGCAGACGAAAAACATTAATGTAGTAATTGATAAGCCGGCTTTGACATTAGATTTGACGGCGCCACAAATGGGTTCGAAAGTTTTAAATAACAAAAATTTTGAAATTGAGATTCATTACCAAAATATTTCTGATGTTGATTTTTCGAATGCGGAATTAAAGCTAACCTACCCCGATTTCTTTATTTTTCAAAAAGCGAGCAATTCTCCTTCAGTTGGAACCAGTATTTGGAAACTTGGCGATTTGGCAAAAAACAGCAGCCAAGGAAGTTTAATAATTACTGGCAGGGTTTTAAGCGCCGAGGGGTCATTTTTTGATATCAAAGGCTCTTTAAGTGCTGAGATTATGGGCCAAAAATATTTAATCAGCGAAAAAACCGCTTCTTTAACTATCGCTCCCTCGCCTTTAATTGTAAATCTTACTCTCAACGACCAAACAAATTACTTGGCGTCTTTGGGAGAGAACTTGAAATACAAAATTAATTACAGCAATAATTCAGGTATTGGTTTAAATGACGTAGTTATTAAAGCTAAATTGATAAGCCCAATGTTTGATACTTCAACTTTTCAAAGCAATGGCTTTTTTGATTCAAAAAACGTCACTATTACTTGGAACGCTGCTAACACTTCTTCTTTGCGGGTGCTTTCAAACGGCGCTAATGGCTCGGTGGAATTTACAATTCGGGTAAAAGACAGTTATCCTATCAAAAGAGTCAGCGACAAGAATTTTATTTTAGAGGTACAAGGCGAAATTTCCTCGCCAACCATTCCTAGTCAGGTGGATTCAGATATAACCATTGGTTTGGCAAGTTTGAAAACCAAAGTCAGCGGCAAAATTGTTATTGACAGCCAGCTTCTTTTCCGCGATTCTAACTCTGGCATTATCAATAAAGGAAATTTGCCGCCAAAGGTTAATGTAGCGACAAGCTTCACTATTCATTGGCTAATTACTAATTATGCTACTGATGTTAGCGGTGTTGAAGTAAAAGCGTTTTTGCAATCAGGAGTAAAATGGACTGGACAGAATAAAACTAATACTAGCAGCACGCTTTCATATAATGAGAGAACGCAGGAAGTAACTTGGCTGATTGATAAAATTCCCGCTACCAAAGGAATAGTGTCTTTACCGGTTGAAGCGATTTTTCAAGTTGAAGCTACGCCTAATATAACTCAAGTGAATCAATTAATGCCGATTTTAAGCGAAACAAATCTTAAGGCAACTGATGAGTTTAATAATACTATTTTAACAAGCCAAACTAAAGTATTGAATACGCAATTAACCGATGACCCGAGTGTTTCGTCGGGCCAAGGAATAGTAGTACCATGAACGATTTAATGAATAAAATTGTAAGTTTGTGTAAAAGGCGGGGTTTTATTTACCCTGGTTCGGAGATTTACGGGGGATTAGCCAACGCTTATGATTATGGACCTTTGGGCGTGGAACTAAAAAACAACATTAAAAATCTTTGGTGGAAAAAATTTGTCCAAAGCAGGGATGATATGGTTGGTTTGGATTCAGCAATTATTATGAGCCCTAAAGTGTGGGAAGCTTCTGGACATACTGGAGCGGGATTTTCTGACTCGCTGGTGGAGTGTCAGAAGTGTCACGAACGTTTTCGGCTAGACCAAATTGACATGTCAAAATCTTGTCCGAATTGCGAGGCTAAAAATAATTTTACAGAGCCACGGCAATTTAATATCCTCATGAAAACATTTTTGGGGGCGGTTGAGGGCGAAAAAGCGGTTGCGTATTTGCGCGGCGAAACTGCCCAAGGAATGTTTGTTAATTTTAAAAATATTTTGGACACTACCAGGAAAACATTGCCTTTTGGCATTGCGCAAATCGGTAAAGCGTTTAGAAACGAGATTACGCCAGGAAATTTTATTTTTAGAACCCGCGAATTTGAACAGATGGAGATAGAATATTTTGTCCGCGAAGCTGAATGGGAAAAGTGGTTTGAATATTGGCTTAATGAGATGAAAGATTGGCTGAAAATTATAGGTGTTCGGGAGAAAAAATTAAATTTCAACGATATTATGGAGGGCGAACGCGCCCATTATTCAAAGCGGACAATTGATATTGAATACGAATTTCCGTTTGGATTAAAAGAGCTTTACGGCTTGGCTTACCGCGGCGATTTTGATTTAAAAAATCATTTTAAGGAGCCGCCGTACAAAGATGCGGATCCGCCAGCTGGCGGAGGCGGAGAATTCTGGCCGCACGTGATTGAGCCGAGCTTGGGCGTTGATAGAACAGTTTTAGCGGTTTTGTGCGAAGCATACGACGATTCTGAAAAAGATAGGGTGGTTTTAAAACTTCCACCCAAACTCGCCCCGTATAAAGCCGCGGTTTTTCCGCTTTTGGCGAATAAGCCGGAATTAGTAAAATTGGCGCGGAAAATTTATGATGATTTGCGGAAAGATTTTATGGTGGCGTGGGACGACAGAGGCAACATCGGCAAAAGGTATTATTCGCAAGACGAAATCGGCACGCCGTTTTGCATTACTGTTGATTTTGAGAGTTTGGAAAATGATGATATAACAGTTCGCGACAGAGACACAATGAAACAGGAAAGAGTAAAAATAAAAGATTTATCTCAATGTATAAAAAAATTACTTTAGACAATAATCTCCGCGTTATTACCGTTCCAATGCCGGATAGTTTGACCACTACGGTTTTAATTTTGGTTGAAGCTGGCTCAAAATATGAAACCAAAGAGATTAATGGCTTATCTCATTTTTTAGAGCATATGTGTTTTAAGGGCACGGAGAAGCGGCCGAAAAGTATTGAGATTTCTTCGGAATTGGACAGCATCGGCGCGGTTTATAATGCTTTTACCGGTATGGAATATACGGGCTATTTTGCCAAAGCCCGACCAGAGCATTTTGATACTATTTTAGATGTGGTTTCAGATATTTATCTAAATCAAATTTTTGAGCACAAAGAAATTGACAAGGAGCGAGGAGTGATTATTGAAGAAATTAATATGTATGAGGATTTGCCAATGAGGCGAGTTCAGGAATTATTTACATCTTTACTTTATGGCGACCAACCAGCTGGCTGGGATATTGCTGGCAGAAAAGAGGTTATCAAGAAATTAGTTCGCGATGATTTTGTTAAATACCGCAGGGAACATTATTTAAGTCAATCATCTTTAGTGGTTGTAGCTGGAAAATTTAATGAAGAAGAAGTAATTCCAAAAATTGAAAATGTTTTTTTAGGAATTAAATCCGGTCTAAAAACTCCAAAAATAAAAACTATTGAATATCAGGATAGACCTGAAATTTTTCTAAAACATAAAGAAACCGACCAAACGCATTTAATTTTGGGCTGTCGGGCTTTTGATGTTTTTGATAAGCGCCGGTTTGCCTTAGAAATTTTAGCTGATATTTTAGGCGGTGGAATGAGCTCGCGGCTGTTTCAGAAAATTAGAGAAGAACTGGGCGCGGCTTATTATGTTTCTTCTGACGCTGACCTATATACTGACCATGGATATTTAACAGCTTCAGCCGGGGTTGATCACAATAAAATTAATGAAGTAATTGAAGCGACGCTTGAAGAATTTAAAAAATTAGCTACCGAGTCAGTAGATAGCAAAGAATTAAGCCGAGCCAAAGAACATTTAATCGGCCATTTGATTATGGGGCTTGAGACATCCGACCATTTGGCGAGTTTTTACGGCGGTCAGGAAGTTATTACCAAGAAATTGATGGCGCCGGAAGAAATAATCAAAAAAATTCAAGTTGTTACAAGCGAGGAAATTATGGCGGTGGCTAAAGACATTTTCCAAAACCAAAAATTGAACTTGGCGGTTATTGGGCCTTTTAGTGAAAAAGAACGCTTTGAGAAAATAGTTAAGCTGTAGAACCCCTTTACTTTATCGGGTTTTTTATTATAATTAACCTCGATATGCCAAAAGAATTTTTTGAAATTTCATGGGCAACTTTATGGCGGGTTTTAATAATGCTGCTTTTTGTGATGGCGCTTTTTTTGGCAAGAGAATCTTTAATTATTCTTTTTTTAGCCATTATTATTTCTTCAGCCTTAGACAGACCAGTTTCCTACCTTCAAGAGAAAAAAATCCCCAGAATCTTGGGAACGCTTTTTATTTTTCTGGCAGCGCTAATAATTTTGGCTATGCTGCTTTATACTTTTATTCCAATAGCTATTTTTGAATTTCAAAATCTTTTGGAAGGTTTAAAAAACATTGAACTCCCGGTTTTAGGCAATTTGGATATTTCTCATTTTATTCAGCTTGATAAGTATGCGGGAAGTTTAGGTAATTTTGCTAACGCCTTATTTAGCGGCAGTGTCTCTCTCTTTAATTTTATAGGCATTATTTTCGGCAATTTAGTTTTAATTATCGCGACTTTTGTCCTTTCTTTTTATTTGACCGTTGACCAATTTGGAGTGGAAAAATTTTTGAGAACCATTTTACCAATTAATTATGAGGATTATGTGATTGAAATTTATTTTCGGGCGAGAAAAAAGATAGGCCAATGGCTTCAGGGTCAAGTTTTCTTGATGCTTATAGTCGGCGTTATTACCTCTGTTGGGCTATGGCTTTTGGGGGTGAAGTATGCTTTGGTTTTAGGCATTTTAGCCGGGCTTTTGGAAATTGTGCCAATGGTTGGACCGATTTTTTCCGGCGCGATTGCTTTTTTAGTAGCGGTTCCTCAGTCATTAACTTTGGGTATGTATGTAATTTTGCTTTTTATGCTTATTCAACAAGCCGAAGGCCATCTTTTGGTGCCACTGGTTATGAGAAAGGCCGTCGGCATTAATCCGGTTGTGGTTGTGGTTGCTCTTTTAGCTGGCTGGGATATCGCCGGGGTTTTGGGAGCGATTTTGGCGGTGCCGGTAGCCGTAATTTTTCAGGAAATTGTTGATGACTGGGAAAGAAGAAAATTAAAAACAGGAAGATTATTAAGTAATGACTAGTAAAAAAAATCTTATTACTTGTGCCATAGATTATGTCAACGCCTCTCCTCATCTTGGCCATGCTTTGGAAAAAATTTTCAGCGATGTTATCGCCAGATATCATCGGATAGCTGGGGAAGATGTTCTATTTTTAACCGGCGTTGATGAGAATAGTTTAAAAAATGTCAGAGCGGCCGAAAAAGAAGGGATACGGGTTAATGAATTAATTGATAAATACGCTCAAAAATTTTATAAGCTTAAAGAATCCTTAAATTTATCTTACGACGATTTTATTCGGACCACTGAAAAACGTCATATTTTAGGCGCTCAAAAACTCTGGCTGGCCTGCCAGAAAGATATTTATAAAAAATCCTATGAGGGGCTTTATTGTGTTGACTGTGAAGAATTTTATAAGGAAAGGGAATTAGTTAATGGTTTATGCCCAGACCATAAAACTAAGCCAGAGCTTATAGCTGAAGAAAATTATTTTTTTCGACTTTCAAGATATACCGAAGCGCTTAAAAAAAGTATAGAGCAAGATAAAATTAGAATTATTCCGGAAACCAAAAAAAACGAGGTTTTAAGTTTTGTATCTCGGGGATTGGAGGATATTTGTATTTCTCGTTTAAAAGAAAGAGCCAGGGGTTGGGGTATTGACGTGCCAAGCGACCCGAGCCAAAAAATTTGGGTTTGGTTTGACGCTTTAAGTAATTATATTAATGCTTTAGGATACGGAGAGAATAACGATAAATTTAAAGAATGGTGGCAGGAAAACGAAAATAAATTACATATTATCGGCAAAGATATTTTGAGATTTCACGCGATTTATTGGCCAGCGATTTTACTATCGGCGGATTTAAATTTGCCGAATGAAATTTTTAGCCATGGTTTTATTACGGTTAATGGCAAGAAAATGGCAAAGAGCGTAGGCAATGTCATTGACCCGTATGAGTTAGTTGAAAAATATGGCGCAGACGCGGTGCGTTATTTTCTCTTAGCGGAATTTCCAGCGACCGAAGACGGCGACTTCACTTATGAAAAATTTGAAAATAAATACAATGGCGATTTGGCGAATGGCATCGGCAATTTGTTTGAAAGAGTTTTTACGATGGCGAAAAATCATACATTAGAGGCGGAAATTGATTTGGAAATTAAAAATTTACAGGAAAAAACAGAAAAGATTTATTCGGAAAAAATGATTAATTATGAATTATATGAGGCATTAAACGCGGTTTTCGCTTTTTCTAAAAAACTTGACCAATATATTAATCAAAAAGAGCCGTGGCGGCTGTTAAAGAATGAAGATGCCAAAGCCGGCGAAATCTTAAGCACTTTAATTTTTGGAGTTAAAAACATTATTGATTGGCTTAAACCATTTATGCCGACAAAAATGGAGGAAGCAAAAGATTATCTTAAAAACCTTGATAATCAGAAGGAGAAATTAAATCTTTTTCCAAGAATCCGTTAGATACTCATAGAATTAATTAGATATCCATATTGCTATTTATTACTTTATTACTATATTTTATTATTAAAATTAGAATATTTGTTTTAAGTCATTATAAAGCCATGGCTTTATAATGACTTAATCTAAATTATTTATGTATTTATGTTTGTAGATACCCATGCTCACATAAATTTTAGGGATTATAAAGATGATGGCGCCGAAGTGATAAAAAGAGCTTTGGAAAATGATGTTTGGCTCATTAATGTCGGCGCTGATTTTGCCACTTCAAAAAAAGCAGTTGAATATAGCGAGCGCTATCAAATAGGAGTTTTTGCGGCAGTTGGCTTACATCCCACCAGCCTAAAAGCCGAGGAATTTAATGAGCAAAAATACAGAGAATTAGCGCATAAACCCAAAGTGTTAGCAATTGGCGAAATTGGATTGGATTACTATAGAATTAAGAATTGTGAAGCAGGAATTATAGAGCGACAGAAAGAAATTTTCAAAAAACAAATTGACTTGACGATTGAATTGGGGTTGCCGATAATAATTCATTGCCGCAACGCTAATAATGATGTTATTGATATTTTAAATTCCATATTCAAAATTCCAAATTCCAAACTGCGAGGCGTGATTCATAGTTTTTCCGGCAATTACAAACAAGCGAGAGAATATCGTAAAATGGGTTTTAAAATCGCTTTTAATGGCATTATCACTTTTGCCAGAGATTATGACAAAGTGATTTTAGACACACCACTTAAAGATATTTTACTTGAAACCGACTGCCCGTATTTAACGCCAGTGCCTTACCGTGGCAAAAGAAACGAGCCACTTTACGTTATTGAGGTGGCAAAAAAGGTGGCGGAAATAAAAGGTTTGTCATTAGAAGAAGTAGCGGAGCAAACGACGAAAAATGCGAAAGAGGTTTTTAATATTGATAAAATAGTTAAAATTTGTTAAGCTTTAAACAATGTTTGATGTTATTACTATTGGTACTGCCACGCGGGACATTTTTTTAACTAGTCCTGTTTTTAAGGTGCTTCACGATCCTGAACACTTAAGAAAAATCGGTTTTCCGACCGGCGAAGCCCAGTGTTTTACTTTGGGTGGAAAAGTTGAAGTTGATGAGCCGATTTTTACCTGCGGCGGCGGCGCTTTTAATTCAGCCACCACTTTTAGCCGTCAAGGTTTTAAAAGCGCGGCTTTAATTAAAGTCGGCAGAGATGAAACAGGTAAAAATATTTTAAGTGAGTTGAAAAGAGAGAAAATTACCCCTTTGGCAATCCGCGCGAAAAATAAAACCACGGCTTTTTCAGTCGTTCTTTTATCGTCGTCTGGTGAACGGACAATTTTGGTTTATCGCGGCGCTTCCGAAGATTTAAAAAGCAAAGGAATTTCTTTTAATAGTTTAAAAAGCCGTTGGGTTTATATTTCGCCGGGTAAAATTTCTTTTGAAGTAATAGAAAAACTTTTTAATTATTTTTCAAAAAATAAAACACTAATCGCTTTTAATCCATCAAGATATTATTTAGAAATGAGGCTAAATAAATTAAAGCCATTACTTAAAAAAACAAAGGTTGTAATTTTGAACAGAGAAGAAGGGGCTTATTTAACAGGAATAAATTATGAAAACGAGAGAAGTATTTTTAATAAGTTAGACGAGGCAATAACTGGAATCGCTATAATGACTGATGGTAATGATGGCGTAATGGTTTCTGATGGAAAAAATATTTATTCCTCCGGAATTTTTAAGGGCAAATTAATTGACCGAACTGGCGCTGGTGATGCTTTTGGCTCGGGATTTGTGGCGGGATTGATGCGTCAAAACCTAACACCTAAAGCCTATAATCTAAAACCCATTATTGAATACGCTATCCGTTTGGGCTCTGCGAACGCCACTTCAGTGGTTGAAAGAATCGGCGCGCAGGAAGGAATATTGACAAAAGAAGAATTCGAAAAATCAAAACGTTGGCAAAAACTTCAAATAAAGATAAATTGATTAAATGGAATCTTACGAAAAATTTGCTAAAATTATTCGGGCAAAACCGGAAAATATTCGGTTGCTTGAAGAAAAATTTAGCGCTTTAACAGGCAAAAAAAATCTGCTGGATAAAATTACCGAGGAGAATGAAGCTGAGATTAGGAGTCGGCTAGATTTTTTAGGTCTTGGCAGAAATGTATCGGCCAAAGAAATTTATGACGCCCTAATAAGTAAAATTGAAGCGGATAACGATGAATTATTTAAGGCCTTGGGTTCGCCTTCGGCTTTGGTTTTAAGTGATTGGCAAAGGGTTTTAGAAATTACCCAAAGAATTGCTGGAGCGCCCAAGGGTTTTTTTCTGAAAAAAGAAAAAGCCGTTGAATTGCTAAAAAATGAGCCGCCGCTGAAAATCCTTGCTGCTTTGAATTATAAGAATGTCGAGGCGATGCTTCAAAAAGAAAATGTTTTTGAAATTTTTAGCGCTTTGCGGTTTGTCGAGGGAAATGACTGGCTGAATAAAATCTTTTTTAAACAATATACGTATCTAAAACCTGATGATTTTGAAACAAGAGAAATCAAGATTTTGGCTCTGCCGGAAAGATGGGCAAAAATCGCCAAAGGTTTTATCAAGCATAAATATCACAATATCAGCCACCTAAAAGAAATGGGAATAATCTATATTATTCCATTGTCTTTGGAAATTTCCGGCGAAACGATGCGGAATTTTATTTTAATCCTTCATTATTTTAATGAAGTGAAATTTTATTCTGAGTTATTTGAAATGTTTAGCCGCGAGCCGGGCAGTTTTTCCGAAAATTTAATCTCCTTGCTGCGCGGCGATATTATAAGCGAGCCTTTAACGGTTCAGCTAACGGCTCACCCAGAAAAAACAAATTGGCTGATTATTCAGAGGTATTTGGCTAAAGATAATGAAAATGATTGGCGGCTGTTTGAGCCGCACGTTAATCCCGAAGCAATTCATTGGGAAAAAGCCGAAAAAATGCTGGTATCTTGCGGTAGAATGCTTGATAATTTTTCGTTTGATTTATCTTTTTGGGAAAATCTAGATTGGGTTGGTGATTATTTTAAAAATGGAAATGGCAGCGAAATATTAGTCAGTTTTAATTTGATTGATATAGCAATGTCTTTGGTTAAGGAAAAAGAATTAGTTAAATATTTATATCATCATCAAGAGGCGTTGTGGAACAAAATTTTTATTGAATATTTCGGAATAGAAAAAATGGAAGAGATGATAAAAGAAAATATTATTAAGGGGTGGTTTGAGGTGTAGCGCGGTGTTTTGGCGTGAACCAAAATCCCAAGCGGAATTTTCCGCCAAGCATTAAGCGAGTTTGGGAGTCAAGTCCGGGAAACGCACCGAATAAAATCAAAGTTAGAGGCATTAAAATCCATTGGAAAAAATAAAGTAAATAATGTCTTTTTTTAAACCAAATTGGCTTGGGCGGCAATAAAATAATACTTAAGATTGCTGAAGTAGCGATGCCTATCATTGCCAGACTCATAATTGTTCGCGTGATTTGAGGAAGATTATAAGAAAGAATACTTAAATTAAATTGCGAACCGCCTAAAAATAAAGGCAGCCAACCAAGCATGAAAATTATTAAAGCATTCGTGGCCCAGGAATGAAAACTTTCTATAACCACGAAGCTCCAGTAAATTTTTTTAAGCAAAGGAATTTTCGCGTTCCCCCTAAAGCCATTTAAAAAATAAGGAATATTTTCGCAACCCCAACCCCAACGACGTTGTTGTTTGTATTGATTAATCATTGTCTGCCAAAAAGTTGGAGCTACGTTGGAGTCCATAGAAACAGGATAAAAAAGCGGCTCTACTCGCCAATCACTATCATAATGAAGATAACACTGCCAGAAAATTCGGGAATCTTCAGAAACGATATCGGTATCCCAAAAACCGACTTCCACCGTTGCTTTAAAGGACATAGAGTGAGAGGAAAAAGTGGTTTGTCTTTCTGGCCTAGATTGTTGGACCATGTGCCAGAAAGTTGAAGAAAGAGAGATAACGCGAGCCAAAGCCGGCGCCTGAAAAATATTATTAGTAAAAAGGGGAATGGGTTGAAAACTGGAGCGTTGAGGATAAGGACAAGTTAAAAAAACATAAGTGAGACGGCTAAAATAATCAGGTAAAACCTGGGTGTCGGCGTCGAAAACCGAAACCAGGATATTTTCATATATAATATTAAGGGGATCGATGACCACATTTTTAATTTCTTTGGCAGCCCAAGTTTGATTTGAACCTTTGCCGGGAATTTCATTCGGCAAATTAGACGGATGAGTGGTAGTTAAAAACTTAAAAAATTTTTCGCTAAATTCTTTTTCTATTTTTTTTAAGATTTCTTGAGTAGGGGCGCCGGCCCGCTCCTCGGCTGACAAAATAACAATCAATTTGTCTTTCGGATAATTAACTTTTGATAATGCCTGAAAAGATTCCTTGATAACTTCGTATGGTTCTTTATACATTGGCAGAATTATTAAGTGGTAAATTTCTTGAAACTTGGAACCTGAAACTTGAAGCTCATTAAGCCAGTTAATCTTTAAATTTTCTCTCATCTTTGTGAAGGTGGCGCGCAGATGGAAAGAAAGATAAACAGTTTTAAAGAGCCAATAAATGTCAAACAGAATAATAAAAATCGCCACCGCGGTCGGCGTTAACCATGAAAGCAGAAACATTAAAATGATAGTTAGCCAAGCCAGAAGGCCCGGAATGACTTCAAAAAACCTTAAATTTGACATCGTGTTTTTTTACTATTATAATCCTTATGTCATATGAATAACAATAAGAAAATCTTAATTTTAATTATCGTAGCGGCGTTAGTTGGCAGTTTTTTCGGTTCATTGGTCTTTAGTCCATCAGCTCAGGCGAATTTGTTTACTAATTTTTATGACCAGTATTTGAAACCATTAATTCCATTTCAGCAAAATTCTCAGCAAGCGCCGAATCTTAGCCCATCGCCAATTTATACTCCAACTGTTGATTATGAGCAAGCGGTTATAAGCGCCGTGGAAAAATCTTCGCCAGCGGTTATTTCCATTATCATTTCAAAAAATCTACCGGTAATTGAACAGTGCCCTTATAATCCTTTTTCTGACTTACCTCAAGAGTTTCAACAGTTTTTCGGCAACGACACAGAGTTTTATCAGCCTTGCCAAAAAGGTACTAAGCTTCAGGAGGTTGGCGGCGGTTCAGGTTTTATTATTTCATTTGATGGTTTAATTGTTACCAATAAACACGTGATTTCTGACGAAAACGCTTCTTATACGGTTTTAACTAACGATGGTAAAAAATACGATGCCAAAGTTTTAGCTCGCGATCCTAATCTTGATTTAGCGGTGATTAAAATTTCCGCTAACAATTTGCCAATTGTTAGTTTGGGTGATTCTGACAGCTTAAAATTAGGCCAGACCACTATTGCTATTGGTAATGCCTTAGGAGAATTTAGAAATACAGTATCTGTTGGTGTGATTTCTGGTTTGTCGCGCAGCATCACGGCCTCTGATAACAGTTTGGGCTCAAGTGAAACGCTTCAAAATTTGATTCAGACCGATGCGGCAATTAATGCCGGTAATTCTGGCGGACCGCTTTTAAATTTAAAAGGCGAGGTTATAGGCATTAATGTGGCAATGGCTTCCGGCGCCCAGAGTATTGGTTTTTCCATCCCCATTAATCAAGTAAAAAAAGCAATTCAATCTGTTCAAAATACCGGCAGAATTATCACGCCTTATTTAGGCGTCCGCTACGTAATGGTTACTTCGGATTTAGCCAAAACACAGAAATTGCCAGTGGAAAACGGCGTCTTAATTAAAGGCGATAAAAATAATCCAGCCATACTTCAAAATTCGCCAGCTGCCAAAGCCGGACTTAAAGATGGGGATATCATTACTGAATTAAATGGCGAACAAATCAATTCTGATAAACCATTGGGTTCGCTGCTTCAAAAATATAATGTCGCTGATATAATTACCTTAAAAATTTTAAGAGACAACAAGGAAATGGAAATTAAGGTTATATTAGAAGAAAGACCCACAAACCTTTAAATGGGCTACAAAATACAAATATAATACAAAATATACAAATTAAATATATAATTTGTATATTCGTAAAAAAATTTGTAATTAGTAGATAGCTATGAATTTTCAACGTTTTACAATTAAAGCTCAGGAAGCTCTACAAAACGCTCAAGAAATTGCGGCCAAAGAAAGCCACGGCGAATTTAAAGCCATTCATTTATTGGCAGCTTTAATTATAGATGAAAGCTCCTTGGTGAGGCCTACTCTTATTAAAGCTGGCGTCAATTTAGAAACTTTATCTCAGCGAATTGATGAATTATTAAAAAAAGAGCCGAAAATTATTTCTGGCGGTGGTTTAGCGCAACTTTATCTTTCTCAAGAATTAATGGCTGTTTTAGACAAAGCGGCTAAAATCGCGACCAGCCAAAAAGACGAATTTATTTCCTGTGAGCATTTGCTTTTGGCGCTTTTAGAATCTCCTTCTAATGCCAGTCGTCTTTTAGAAGAATTAGGTCTGCGTCGAGAGACTCTCCTAAGAATTTTAGCCGGGCTTCGCGGTTCAATGAGGATTACCGATGAAATGCCGGAATCAAAATTCCAGGTCTTGGAAAAATACGCTATTAATTTAACTACTCAAGCCAAAGAAGGCAGGCTTGACCCTGTTATCGGTCGTGATGAAGAGTTGCGCCGAGTAATTCAAGTTTTAAGCCGCAGAACTAAAAATAATCCGGTTTTAATCGGCGAACCAGGAGTTGGCAAGACCGCCATTGTTGAAGGTTTAGCCCAACGAATTATTTCCGGCGACATTCCTGAACCATTAAAAGGCAAAGAAATCGTTATGCTTGATTTAGGCTCTTTAATTGCCGGCACAAAGTTTCGAGGAGAATTTGAAGACCGCCTGAAAGCATTTATCAAAGAAATTCAAAACGCCAGCGGTAAATACATTCTTTTTATTGATGAAATTCATATGATTGTTGGCGCGGGCGCAGCCGAAGGCGCGGTTGATGCTTCTAATTTATTAAAGCCGGCCTTAGCCAGGGGAGAACTTAGAGCGGTTGGCGCGACAACCATTAGAGAATATCAGCGCTATATTGAAAAAGACGCGGCGTTAGAAAGAAGATTCCAGCCGATTATGGTTGAAGAGCCGACGATTGAGGATTCAATCTCTATTTTGCGCGGCTTAAAAGAAAAATATGAAATTCATCACGGCATCAGAATCTCTGATGAGGCAATTCTCTCGGCGGTTAATCTTTCAGCCCACTATATTACCGACCGGTTTTTACCCGATAAAGCAGTTGATTTAATTGATGAAGCAGCGGCTGGCAGAAGATTAGAAACTGAAAGTGTGCCGGCTGAAATTGACAAACTGCGTCGAGAAATCACTCGCTTAGAAATAGAACACCAGGCGCTTATCAGTGAAAATTCCAAAACCAAACGATTGAATGAAATTAAGAGTGAGCTAAAGAAATTAAAAGAAGAAAACGACGAACTTTCAGCTAGGTGGCACGCAGAAAAAATTTCTTTTGAGCATTTACATAATTTACGCAAAAGAGTCGAGGATCTCCGTCGGGAAGCCGAATTAGTGGAAAGAGAAGGAAATTTAGAAAGAGTGGCAAAAATAATTTATGGAGAACTGCCCCAAGCAGAAAAAGAATTTAAGATTTTTGAAAAAAAATTCACGGAAAGAGAAGAAGATAAAAAAATAAAAAACAAAAAAATAGAGAAACAATTTATTAAGGAGGCGGTTGACGAAGAAGATATTGCCCAAGTAGTATCAAAATGGACAGGCATACCGGTTTCTAAGATGTTGGAATCAGAAATCCAAAAACTTTCTCGGATTGAGGAAGTTTTAGCCAAACGAGTAATTGGCCAAGAAGAAGCGATTAAAGCAGTTTCTAACGCTTTGCGTAGGGCCAGAGCCGGACTTTCAGAAGAAGATAAACCCCTTGGTTCTTTTATGTTTTTAGGGCCGACCGGGGTGGGTAAAACAGAATTGGCGCGGGCTTTGTCGGAATTTATGTTTAATGATGAAAAATCTCTGATTAGGATTGATATGTCGGAATATATGGAAAAGCATTCAACGGCGCGGCTTATCGGTTCGCCGCCGGGCTATGTTGGCTACGAAGAAGGCGGACAACTAACAGAAACAGTCAGGCACCGGCCTTATAGTTTAATTCTCTTTGATGAAATTGAGAAAGCGCATCCCGAGGTATTTAATATTCTACTTCAGATTTTAGATAATGGCCGTTTGACTGATGGCAAGGGCCGCTTGGTTAATTTTAAAAATTGTATTATTATTTTGACTTCTAATGTCGGCAGCGAATATTTCAGGCAAATTTCCCGCTTAGGTTTTGAGGTTCCAGCTTTAGGCGATAAGGAAAATTTTGAAGATAAAGCAAAAATCTTTAAGGAGCGAGTGATGACTGATTTAAAGTCAACTTTTCGGCCAGAATTTTTAAACCGCTTAGATGATATTATTATTTTTAATTCTTTGACGCCGAAAGAAATTGGAAATATCGTTGAACTTCAATTGAATATTCTTAAACAAAAGCTAGGGCAGCGGAATATTGACGTGGCTTTTGAAAGCTCTTTGGGTAAGCATTTGGTTGAAAAGGGTTTTGACCCGGAATACGGCGCCCGGCCGATTAAGCGATTAATTCAAAAATTGATTCTTGACCAATTAGCCGACCGTTTCATCCGCGGCGATTTAAAAAATGTTAAAAAAATTAAAATCGGTTTTAGAGAGCCCCAAGGGCTTAATATTGCCACTAGCGTTTAAATCAGCGCTTTTTTCGGCTTTTTTGTACTTGTCCGTCGTTTATAGCTCATTATTTATGGCCGTCTTTTTGCTGGCGGCTATTTATTTTTATTTTAGGCCGACTCTTAACTCCGGACATTTTTTTTATTCGTTTTTAATTCTTATTATTACTGCATTCTTATTTGTTATTCATAGTTCATTATTCATAATTCCTATTTCTTTACTTTTTGGCGTCATTTTCTTTTTTATTCTCGGAATTAAAAATATGATTTTTAGGCATAGAAACGCAATTTATTATTTGCTAAACACTATTTTATTTTTAATATTATTTGCGTTTTTCTTCGCTTCTAACAGGTCTAATTTATTTTTAATAAAATACTTATTATTATTTTTTGCTATTTTTCTGCTCTTTAGGGAATTTATCAATTTTTCCGTCCCAGAGGCGTCAAATTACCATAAAAATAATTTAATTAGTTTTGGCATAGCATTCTTAACCATTCAATTTGTCTGGATAATTGCTCTTTTCCCTTTTAATTTTCTTAACGCCAGTTCTTTGATTCTATTAATACTTTTGATTTTAGAGGATTTTAGCGTTAATTATTTTTCCGGCGCGATTAATCGGCAGATAATTCTAAGGAATATCACGATATTTTTGGTCTTGAGCTTGTTAATTTTTGGCGCTTCTAAGTGGACCCCATAACTCAACTAACGGTAACTCGAAGGCATTTAGTTCGTTTTATTAATCAATAGGGTAAAAACCCCGTACATACTTTGCGAAGTATTGACGGGGCAGGGTTATCCACATTTGACATTTGTGGGTAAATTTAGGTAGAATATTATTATCACATGGATATAAGCAGTTAAATTCATTGTGAAAATTCAAAGGTTTGGAGTGAGGCCAGATCATTATTTTTTTGTTCGGCTCGCTCCAAAAGCGAGTTTTTTTATCCCGTTCCAAATTTAAAATGCCGAGTTATGTTTATATTTTATTGAGCCAGAAAGATAAAAAGTGGTACACTGGTTCAACAAAATACTTGAGAAAAAGAATTTCTGGACATAATAAGGGGTTGTACATTTCAACCAAAAATCGCACACCGTTCAAATTAATATATTATGAATGTTGTGTGAATGATAGAGATGCTAGGGCTAGAGAAAAATATTTAAAGTCTGGTCGAGGTAAAAAATACCTCAAAAGCAGACTGAAATTCTTTTTCTCTAATTTGGAACGGGATAAATTTTAGATATTATGGTTATTCTTTTATTTAGCTCGTCGGCTACCCCGCCTCCTCCTCACGGAGGGCGTGAGGGGGCGGGGCGAGAGGTCGATGATGGAAGCAATAACTTTTCCAGAAAAATTAATTAAGTCGAAAAATAATTGCGATGCCAATATACTAATGCATACTAATTTTATACGAATTTTTTCGTATTTATTTAGTATCATTAGCATCAATTCGTATATTAGCATCGTATTACAAATGAATAATTCATTCAGAAAAATTTCTGCTATTGGAGTTTCGTTAGTAACCATAGTTTCTTTGTCTGGAATTTCGCCGGCTTTCGGAGCGACCGCTGCTGATATTCAAGCTCAAATTAACGCGCTTTTGGCCCAAATTCAGGCCTTACAAGCGCAGTTAGGTTCTACTACAGGCGTAACCACTACCTATAGTTTTACCCGAGACCTCACCTTGGGCTCTACTGGTGATGATGTTAAAGCCTTGCAGCAGTTTCTAAATTCTAAGGGCTTTACAGTAGCGACTTCTGGCGCTGGCGCGCCTGGCAGTGAAACTACTTACTTTGGTTCACGAACCCAAGCAGCTTTAGGTAAATATCAAGCTGCAGTTGGAATTTCTCCGACTGCCGGATATTTTGGTCCAAAAACACGCGCTTATGTAGCGTCGCTCGCAGGCGGTGGAACAGGTGGAACAGGTGGAACAGTACCGCCCCCGACCGGTGCCGGTTTAGCCGTTGGTTTGGCGTCTGATACGCCGCCAGCAGGGACTTTTGGCACTGGCACTGCTTTTAACAAAGCGTTGAAAATTAATTTCACCGCTGGTTCAGCAGCTGTAAATATTACGGGAATCACTTTGCAAAAGAGCGGCTTTGTGGCTAATACGACCTTAAACGGCATAGATATTATTGACGCAGCTGGCGTGCGGCATGGTAATGTTGTTACGTCAATTAATGCTGATAATACTATCGCTATACTTTTTTCCACAGCGCCGATTACGGTTCCAGCCGGCCAATCAACCTACATAACAGTTAGGTTTAACATTTCTGGCGGAACACTTAGCGGTGGAAGCACAGTTGCTTTTGGTATTAATTCGGCGTCAGCGATTACCGCTGATACGACTAATATTACCGGCACATTTCCAATTAGCGGCAATGTGATGACTTTGGTCACCGGCTCTAGCGCTTTAGCTTCTACTACCTTGGATGTCCTGACTTCTACTGGTTCTTCAACTTTAAACGTTGACCCCAATAGCAGCCAAGAAATCACAAAATTCCGCCTTCAGGAAATTTCTTCAAACGAAGGAGCAAATCTTTACGGTTTAACTCTTTACAACTATGGCAATGCGGCAGACACGTCTTATAAAGATGTCCAATTAATTGACCAAACAGGCGCTGTTTTAGCAACAGCTCAGCCTAAAGGCCAATGGGTGACATTCAATTTGACAACTCCGTATTTCATAGATAAAGGATTGACTAAAGATTTCACGATTAAAGCCAAACTTATCGCTGGCACCACCCAAACAATTCGGTTGACGATTTACAACAACTACGATATTGATTTGCGTGGCGCAACCACTATGGTTTCGGTTTTACCAGCCGCAGGCACTACTGATTCAAATGCGGCCTTCCCAATCGGTGACGCGGCTAATACCCAGACTATTGGTTCAGGTACTGCGACTT
>ERZ1292629.1777-Hain-H43-01um-R1-1777-length-19992-cov-6_pt1 | contig 19992 bp, 34 predicted proteins | sample MGYA00564399_ERZ1292629 | MGnify/ENA primary metagenome ERZ1292629 (study PRJEB36523, sample SAMEA6512636) | groundwater metagenome | collected 2019-01-08 | study: AquaDiva: Metagenomics assemblies of 32 groundwater samples | reverse complement strand
TTGCATATCCGTCGCCTCCACCCCAGCGGAAGTATTTGCCCCCATCCACCCACAAATAAGTATTCGCGGGTAATGCCGACAGCGGTGTGCCGATTCTAAGACCATAACCAAATTGGCCATAGTCTGCATAAGCCGTGTCGGTCGCCGTTGCTGGCGTGAGCGTCCCTCCAGCGCGAGACCAGTACTGCGATATGCCAGTCAAGAGGCTGCCGTCACCGATGAAGTAGGCAGCGCGAACAGAATCATTTGCGTTCGCGGTTGAAACGCTGCCAGACCAAGGAGCACTTGTATTGCGTCCCCAAAATCCAGCAATGCCTGATGATGGAGACTTGAAAAGCGCGGGTTTTCCTGCTGGCACTGGCACGAGTACCCCGCTTGAATCCCGCCATAGGCTTCCATCCCCGAAGCCCCCTGTGCCAAATCGGTCTTGACCCAACGCCAATGAGCACGTAAGGAGTAATGTTCCTATCAAGGTGATCTTCTTCATGACTCTTTCCCCCTATTGAGCAATCAGCGAGTACTTCACCCCAGCGGCGGTACCCTTGACCATGATTGTCTTGCAGTAAATTGGTCTAGGGGTGGTGTAGGTAGACTTTCCTGATCCGATAGGTCCGAGTCGAATGCGCCGGGTAGCATACGTTGTGTCACCCCGATCAATGAAAACATCCAGTGAGTCTGTTCCGCTATGGTTGACGATACTGAGCATGATCCTCGTCAGCGGCACGGTGTTGATTTGAACGGTGTCAAAGGCTGCGGTGGGACCTGCGGCGGTTGCGAAGTTCCTCGTTACCGGACGGTCAAGCTGCGCGCTCGCAGTGCTCACACAGGCGACCATTAGCAGCGCAACAAATAGAATCTGTTTCATGGCGTTCTCCCTTACCATTTGAGTGTTGATGTCTCTTCTCGCTTCACGTATCTTTGAGGGGCCAGGATTGCCCTCTGACGATCTTTTTCCTCTTCATACAATAAACGCGCTCTTGCAAGCACTGGATCAACTTCTGGCATTTCAAGCAGTTCCAGTACCTGAAACAGCGTGCCCCTGTAAAGCAGTTTGTCAAACTCGTCGGGCAGGAAAGGATCGACAGTGGCGCTTAGCTTCTCGGTTGGAAGCGGCCTGCGGTAATACAACACCTCGGTTGTGATCGTCTCTAGCGGGATGCCTCTTACCCCGATAATAATTGGGTTCTCGTGAACGACGTAGTGCTTGTTCACCTCGTCAGCCGGGGATCCCGTGGTACCGTATTGCCATCTGTCAGACTCGACTTCTGCAATAGTGACTTTGTGAAGCCTTCCGTTGTACGAGCCAGTTTTGCGGATGAGTTTTGTATCAACCGCTGCGAGTATTCCGTGGTAGGCTTTTCCCGTCGCGGCGGTGTAGGTTCCCGTCCCGGTTGAACCATCGAGGCTGATGTGGTTAGCGTCAACCTTTGTGATCGTCGGCCACCGACCATTTGCGCCTGAAAGCCCGAGCACTGCGTTGACGATCACCGTATCCCCAGTGTTGTACTCGTGAGCGGTGATTGTTAGCACGATTGGAGATGTCTCGGTTGCACCAGTGATGTTGGCGGTTTCAAACTGATAACGTTCCTGGCCTGTGATGAGTGTTAGGTTTGCCCTGCCTTCGAGTGGGCGTAGTTCGTTACAGATTTCGCCTTGCGCCCACGACCCAGCTAGATAAACACGGTCGGGCGAGACGCTTATTCGCTGGCCCTCGATGAAGTGGTGTCGCTGGATGTATCCCACCAACTGAGCAGTCGTCATAGCTTACACCCGTTTTGTGCGTCGAAAGGATAGGGGCGATGATGGTTCGTCTGAACCCCATCGCCCCTTTTGATCTTATCTCGATGATGGGTGCAGCTTAGACTATTCCCTGCTTGATGGGAATAACGTCAACCCTCAGCCTTCCCGTGTATCCGGTGACGCGACCTCCGGTAGGTGGAAAGCCGAATATCTTCAGTCTGTGATATGGCTGCGCGCCGTCATATTGAGGCCCTGAGACTATAAATGTGTTCAAGGTCCTCGTTGGAGCGCAAGCGCTTCCCCATGCCCATGTAGTAGAGTCTGTGCCGATAGTGTAGGATTTCCAATTCACATTATCGGATGAGACTTGATACCGGACTGAGATGTAGATTGTGTCTGACGTGTACACGTTCACGCGGAACATTGTGGTGTCAGGGGACATCAGTTGTCCTGGTCGAATAGCTGGCAGGTTGATTATGACTGTATCCCCCATCGCTGTGAACCTGTCGTCGAAACGATAGAAAAAACCGAAGCCGGCGACAGTCACCTTCTTGTCAACACTGTAACTCTGGGTGCGGGTCGTCGCCTCTGAAGGTGGCGCAAAAGCCACAATCAGAGCGGCGAGCACCAGGATGTCCAGAACGATTTTGCATGCTGTCTGTCTCATGATTGATTGTTCCTTCCGTCGTTGACGGACTGCTTTGTGGATGATCTGGCCGCCGTCAAGAGCGGCGGCCCGTGAACTTACACTGCCCTTGCAGCCTCTTTCTTGGCTTTCGCCTTCGCCCTTGATTCTTCCTTGGCTTTTTGCCTGTTCTCGGCGTCAACTCTGGCTTGCTCGTGCAGTATCCGCTCAGTCTCTGCTTGCTCTGCAATGAGCCGCTGCGCCTCATCGGGGTTGATGTGATCGTCGCTGACTGATGAGGTTGTAGCTTCAACCGTATCACCCAGACGCTCTTCGTCCAGTTGGCGGATGTGATCGTCAACCGAAAGGTCTGACTTTGACCTGGGCGAGGATGCTTCTGTGCTCGCCTTGTCCAGTCCGCGCACGGTACGGATCGGCTCAATGACAGCCGGGTTGCGGATTGAACCTACCGGGCCGAACTCATACCCGATTAGATTCAATGTTCCCCTTTCTTTGAGTTGATCCTGCACCGACTTCCACTGCTCTTGCGTGAGAGTCGCCTTGCCAGCGGTGAATCTCAAGTGTTGGTTCTTGCTGATTTTCAGCTTGAAATACTGAGCGCCGCTGTAGACGCATTCGAGAATTACAGATTTGTTACTCATGTGAGTAACCCTTTCAAGGGTGAATTGAGAGAATTATGGCTTCAAGTAACCCATCGCCTCTTCGAGCCTGATTTCAATCGCCATTGCTGTGATGAACCCATGCTCGTTGTAGTTTGACTTCGGGCTTTGCACGTTCATCCGGTACGTCGTCGGAATGAGTGTGCGTTTCTTCAAAAACATCGGCTGGAGGATGAAGCCCCATCCTGGGCGCGCTGCGGACAGCGCGGGAGCCTCAACGAATGACCAGACTTTACCTGCAAACTGGAAATCGGTGATGTCTGGCCCCCAGGTCGATTCTCGCGTTTGCGTGCGAAGCGTGTCGCTCGCAAAATCGTTGCATTGCGCCAATAGATCGCCAGATGCAACGACGAGCCGCTTGTTCCCACCGGAATAGGCTGGGTTGTGGATTTGCGTCATAGCCTTCCAGAGTTCACCCTTTTCCAGCAGATCCCCGTATGGGAATACATTGCTGGTGAGCTGCGACTTGAGGCCGAACATCTGACGCCGGGGTTTGCCTGTCGTCGAGGTGTCTTCCACCCCGAGAGCCAGGTACATCGCATACTCCTGATCGACGGCGTGTTTCTTCCGTTTTTCCTCGCGGCCACGGACAGCTTCGGGGGTCGTGTACTGCTTTGAAGCCTGCTGGATGTTGCCTACCGAGAAGTAGTCCTCGAAAATCTGGATGTATTGCGTGTAGACCGTTGGGACGGTCAGATGGGAATAGCGACCATCTGAGGATTCCTCCGTCGCGCTGAAAAGCACGCGGATAACCGCATCGTCGGCGATAGCCGAACAACCATAGGTGCCTGGTTTGTAAGGCCGCGCCGTGAGAATGTTGGTTGATACCCCGGTGAGGTAAAGCTGTGATGTGTGTGTTGCATCGTCGTTGGCGTCAGGGACTTCAACCACGTCACCAGCGTTGAAATATCCACCTTCATCAACGGTGATTGTCGCTGAGACGCCGACTGCTGTCGCATTTACCGCTCCGTTGACGAGCGATGTGCGCGGCATGAAGCGTGACACTGCAAACTTGTACTCCTTTTCCGTTGCTTTCTCCGAACGAAGCCGGTTCATAAGCGCCAGAAACGGCACTTCCGACTCGTGATCCTCCGTAAGATCGGCGCTGAAATCAACCGCATTCGTCGTCGCATATACGGTGGTCAACGGAGTATTTTTCGGGACTACCACTGGCACGTCCGCCATACTCGTAACCCTACCTTTCTACTTCCAAACCCTAGTGCTTTGGGGCCTTCCACCAATCACGCGCCACTGGATCGCCTTTGTCCGCCCGGACAGCCCGCTCTTCTGCGTTTAATACCTGCGCTGGACGGCGGTTTTCTTTTCCACGCTGACCACCGCCGATAGACTCGGCTAGTTTCGGGTTTTTGGCAACGCGCTCTTTGAAACGCCTGATGGCTTCTGCCTGCTGCGCGAGGGTTCGTTCTTTGTTCAGTTGTTTTAGCCCTGGTCGGGTCCCAGCGGTTGTCTGTGCAACGTCGGGTAGTACTTGTCCATGAAGCCGTCTGGAATCATAGACATCCTCAATCTCAAGTTGGGCTGCGTCAGCCTCTTGGTACATCGAACGAAGCGCCAGGAATTTCGCTTTGTCCTCTGCACTGATTGATTCTTTTCTTACGATCTTCTGAGCAACCACCAGCAGGTCTTCGCTCGTGCGATATTGCGGGTGTGCTAGTTGAGTTGATTTGAGGGATGCGTATGCGATCTGTGCGCTGATCTGAGATTCCTCTCTTGCAATCTTGTCTTCTTCCTCTGCGATTGAAGCCAGTTCCTCTTGAGCATTTAGTTTCGCCTGATACTCAAGAAACTTTCTTGTGTCGATTATCCCGGTCTCAGGGTTGACCGTCTGCTCTTCTGTGACGGGGCTATTCGCCTTGGCTTCCAGTTTTGCTTTTACCTTCTCGATGCGGTTGCGGTCACGCTCAAGTGAAAGTCGCTGCGTCTCCATGCGCGCCTTTTCCACTGCAACCCCCTGGCGCTCGGCTTCAATCTCTTTGGTTTCCCGTGCTAGAACTTTCTGGCGCTCGGCGGTTGCTACATGGGCCGCTTCCCGGTTTTGCGAGCGGGCGAACGTGTCAACTGTCTTTTCAAGTCCTGCGGGTGTGAACTCCGTCTGCTCGTTGTCGGTCTCTTGCCGGAACTTACTCTCCATCTCTGCGAAGCTGTACGTCTTACCTGCAATCGTGTAAGACTTTTCCGGTTTGTCAGCCTCAGATTGAATCACCGCTAGAGCAGCTTGCTCGTCTTCGCTCAGTTCTTGGTTCTTCTCGACTTTCTCCTGAAGCACGTCGATGTCAATACCTTTGAGTGCTTCGGTTGTAGTCGCCGTTGATTTTCCTTCCTCAGTTGCCGCTTCGGTTGCACCCTCCTGAGCCGCAGCTTCTTGACCTTCTTCAAGAGCCTCCATCTCTGCTGGTGTCGGAAGTCCTTCTTGACCGCTCTCGGCTCCAACAACACGCAACGCGTCAGTGAGGATGTCGGTATCTTGGGTTTTGTCTGCCATGATGTCCTTCTCCTGAATCGCCTGTGCGATTCGTTGATGAAAAAGAAAAAGCCCAATGCAAGGCGCGGCGTGCGCTCTACATTGGGCTTCTTGGTTAGTAAGTTCTGAGAACTTCTGTAGGTAAGCCGGTCGCTATTTGCTAACGACTAGAGTTCTGTTTCAACCTCCACTTTTGGCGAGAGTCCGCCCTGCTGAATGTTGAGAATTATCTTGCCGTTGAAATTGTCTCGGATCGCGTCTGACCTGAGCTTTTCGGCTAACTTCTCCAGTAGTCTTTCGATCTTCTGTTCGCTCATTTCAAGTATCAATATGCTTGTTGGTTGGTGAAGTGCAAGAGAAATTTACTTTTTGCTTTTCCTTGCCGCGTTTCTTACCCAGAAGAACGCCCTGCTTAAGCCCTCAACTACATGCTCTTCGTGCTTTCTTCCCTTCTCATCGCTCGACCAGTCTCTCATTTCGGCTACCAGGACATGGCCGAGTTCATGAATGAAGGCAATTTCCAGATCGACGTCAGACATACCCTGAATCTGAGTCATATCAATAGCTATGGAGGCTTTGCGGTATTCCCACATAACGGCCGCGTTCATCTGAGTCCGCCATTGGTAGGTCTTACTGTGGCCGCCATCTGCTCTTTCCGGGGGATCAATCGGTACGCGCACGTAGTCGATGTCTAATTTCCACGAGTTGAGGCCCGTTTGGTAGACCCAAAACTTGACGAGCTTTCTGATCCGCCTTCTCTCGAAATTGAACTCTTTGTCAGTCACTTTGCCTCTTTCAATAGATCGTTGAATTGTCTCCGGTTCCACGGAATTATCGGTGCTGTATAAATCAAATCAGTCCTCACCGTCAAGTGGATAATCTTACAACCTTGTACACCACACTTGCGATGCGTGAAGGTTTCGGTCAATCCTCGCCTGAGTTCAACCCCATCTAGTGTAGCGTTGTAGGTGACTGGAGTTTTGCAGGTATCATTCAAGAAGCTGTGCCCGTCAATCTCAATCTGGCCGTGGAGTATGAAGGTAATGTAGTGAGAGGTGAAGTCAATGTGCGACTCCTTCATTGTCTGCTGTTCGCCCAGGGGTTGCTTTGTCTGACCGATTACGGGAACTGCGATGAGTAACAGAATCGCTCCGAGGGTTTTCATTGTGACGCTCCTGTGGGTTGTTCTTCGTGTCCCGTCCGCTCCATTTCCTCTTTTCGTTTGTTTACTCGATCCACCCAATTCACCATGCGACGGACGATGTTCGGACGGGTGACGCGTTTGGTGACAATCCCAAGTTCCCGTTCGAGTCGCTCGACCATCTCTGTTGTTGCCAATACATCATTAGCCTGGTTCTTCTCGATTCTCGATAGCGCCTCTGACAAGGCGGCACCAAGAGAGTTAACGGCGTGGATTGTCATACCGATAGAGCGCAGGACCTTAAGCAACTCGGTCTCCCCGAACGTGGCGCAGCCGCAGAGATTCATCGTCATTCCACCCTGAAGGCTGCGGGTGAACGACATATAACCTCTACCATAGCATTCACGGCACGAGGGGTCTGGTTTGAGTTGAACCAGAACGTCCTCGAAATCCTTGATGGGGAGGATGGGTCTCATTTCCTTCTTTGGCTTTGCCTGCGGGGATTCGTTCATTTAACTGGTTCTCCTTGTGGTTGCTGTGTTCCCGCCATCTTCTGGCCCACTCCCTGCACAACGTTTAACACCGCCCTCATCAGGGGAGGATTTGCCGACAGTTTCTTGGCGAGTTCTAAGACTTGGTTGTCAGCGGTTTCCTTTTGCAGATTCTCAATCAACTCTTCTGGGTTTGGCTCGTCTAGGCCGCGATACAGGTCCACCCTCGATAGGTCGCCCTGTTTCCGAAGGGTCATCGCTTTGTTAGCCTTGAACTGCGGGTTGTTCTTGTAGTCAGTGTCGATTGCGTACTTGACGTTCAAGTCGGGATCGCTTGACAGGTCGTTCACAACAAAAATTTTGATTGGGCCTTCTTGCGGTTGGTAGGCGGCCATGAATTCGTCCTCTGTCAAACCGCTCCCCTCCTGCATTTCGACAAGCTGCTCAAGCGTGAATTCGTTTGAACTCTCCGGGAATGAGGGAATAATCCACCCTTGGCTCTGTTCAATGTCAACCTGATTTTCAGCCTCGAATCGTTTCCGCGCCTCTGACAGTTGCGCCTCCCTACCCTGCAATTCTTCAGGAGTCTGGCCCGCCTGTGGAATGTTGTACATCAGCGAGAGTTCCCCCATATACTCAACCTCTGACCATTTTTGGTTGACCGGAATATACTCGGGGCTTCCGGGTTTAGCATCCAGGACGGGGTAGAAATCCGGCTCGGTCTCATTCATGGCAATCATCTTAACGATTATTTTCGCCAAGGATGTGAGTGCGTACGTCATGCAAATGTCCTTGCGTCCCTGAGACTTACGATCTTGCACGACCATTGACTCGAAAGTTTTCTCCGAGATTTGCCTTGACGGCAGTTGTCCCATCGTTGCGGTGTGTTTGCTCACCGAGTCTTGAATCCAGCCGATAACAAGCTGAATGAACGTCATCACCAGTTCGGCGTTGGCTGGTTGCTGGTAGAAGATTTTCTCAACACCAGGTGCAAAACCACCATGCTCAAGCGCGTTCTCGACTGAGGATTGAATCTCTGAAAATACGCTTTGAGCAACCTGGCCCGTTGCAATGGGCTTGTTCGACCGCTTTGCCATGTGGACGAATACGGTTACGAGCACATCCAGTAGATCAAGTAGGTTCGCATAGATCATCACGTCGCCCAGTGGATAGGTGCGCCCGTCGGTGTCAATGTTCACCATAGGTATGAGAACATCCATCCCATAGGGGTTTTCCTCAATCGCAAAAGCCCCTGTGCTCTTGTTGTAGAGCACCGCGTAGAACTTTTGCTCTTCGTCGCCTTCGAGCACGCTCGCAGCAGCGGCCTGGTTCGCTATGGCCTCGTTGAATTGCTCGGGAGTGATCTTGCCTGAGAGGTTGCCTGTCTCTGGGTCGATGCCGTAGTGATTGATCTCGGGTTGGGAAAAGTGAATTTCATAGAACGTCGCGAATTCCTCTGTGTTCGACGCTGTGCGCTTATACGGCATGTCGTAATCCTGGTCGGCACCGAGCCTGTTGCCGTCGAAAGCGGGGTATTTCTTGTAGCGTTCGCGGGCCTCGTCGATTTGTAGTTGGAATCGGTGCGTCCGCCTTCGCGCTGTTTTGAAGAAAGGGCCGCGTGTGCGGCAATCGACCAGAACGTCCCGGCAGTTGACCGTCGAGACCTCGAACTTACCCTTCATCCTGTTTGCCCTGGGGTTGTACTGGCACTTGATCCAGTGTAGACCCTTTGCGAATCCGTTGTCGCATGTTGGGAAATAGACCAGTATCGGCAACATCTCTGAATCCTCGATATACTCGACGCGCGCTTGAATCACCTTTGCGATCTTTGAGTGTTTCCGGGACCTACCCCTGACAGATAGCTTTTTCCCAATGTCAACGAAATCCCCTAGACCAACCTCGTGGTTTGCCCGTCCGCGGTTGAGTTGAACGAACTGTCTTCGGTAGGTGGATTTGTCGGGGTCTTGCAGCGGCGTGTTGATGCTCGCCAGATCGTCTGTATATCGTTGAGACATGCCAGCAACAACCACATCCGAGTTGAGGCGGTCGTCAACATCGTTCCATTCGTCGTGGTACTCAGCTTGAGCTTCCTCGTCGTTAAGAATCCATTCATCGACGATAGCGTCAAATTGGGATTTTTCAGTTTGGTTGGTCAGGTTGGGAATCTTCATTGTTGCCATGTCATCTCCCCTTCATTCTCGGCAGCTCAACGTCTTCGTATGATCCTGGAAACGGAAACGATACCTTCTCTCCGTCAGTAAGCTCAATCGGCTTCAAGACGCGGTAGTAATCGGTATTGCCTCGACTTCTGACTATCGCCTTGCGCTTGAAGTTGCGCTCACCAAAACGTCCTTCAACCTTAACTGGGATGAAGCAGCGTTTTGCTGTTAAAGCTATCTTCGCGTACCTCACAGTATTTGCCTTCCCTCTACCAAATGAGTCTAGTTCATAGCGATGTCCTACGGTGAGTATCTTCATTGCGGTCATCCTTTCTATTGATGTTTTTTTGTTACCAGTCTTCGCCGTGCGTCGATTCCGTCCTGCACAAACTCGTTTGCGAACTCATCCATTGTCACCGCTGGTTTGAACTTGGTGTGCGAGTGAACGCGTTGACGTTTCAGCATCCTCACCTCTTCGCGCGGCACCTCAACCATCTTCCCGTCCCGCATTACGTAAATGTGGCGACCAGGGGCCGCAACGGGAGTCTCACTTGGCAATGACAATCCGCAGTTGGAGCACTCCACTTTTCCCTCGATCTTGATTGGGTGGTGCCCTACAGCTTTGCAATACGTCTCAGGAGAGACGTTGAGCGTTGTGTCGTAGTTCTTCGGACGGTGGCCCATTGACTATTCCCCTGCTGGTGCCGACGCATCGCCGATAGATTCAGGAGCGGCATTCACCGCGGGGGACTTGCTCAAATCAACCGTCGTGAACTCTCCCTCCAACGCCCAGCAGAGAGCATTGACCTCTGCTTTGAGAGCAATCACCTTCTTTTCGTTCTCCAGCGCAACGACATCGTTTGGCGTCCGGTCTGGATAGTAGACCGATTCTTTCCCTGAGCCGCGATAGGTGCCTGCGTCTACCCGCCTTGCAACTGGCTTTGTGATGGCTAAGATTTCATCTTTAGCCGCGGCGATGCGTGCGCCGATTTCTTCTGTTGATTTCATTGCGATGTCCTTTCTGGAATGGTTAGTTGAAAAACATCCTTGCGTAACCCGACTGTGTCCCTGGAACTGCTCGGTCTACATAGCACACAATAAAGGTCTTTGTGCCGTGGGGAATCTCACAATGAACGGCATCACCCAGCTTCAATCCTTTTTCTTGCATGTCCAGGTTCACGGTGAAGTCATACTGTGCAACCTTCAGCGATATAGATGCGAGTTTTGGCACCTGTCAAACCTCAAATGGATTCTTCCAACTTGGGACTCCGGTAGCCCTTAGCTTCTGCGCTGCCAGAACCTCAAACCAGGTTGGCTCCTTAGCTTTCGGCTTTGGCTTGGCTGGCATAATCACTACTAGTCCCATCTTAAACGCGTCGAAGGGGTCTTGAAGGCCGATCTTCTTATCGAAGTCTGTACCTGTGGGGTTCTTCTCGGGGTGCTGCAACGATGTGATAGACTTGATCAATTTTGAGCAGTTCTCAGTGATAAACACTTTTGGCCTGGTGGTTAGATTCCCCGCTTTGTCATACTCCCAGTTGAGATATTCCTTGACGACATCATTGCAGAATTCACGGTAGTCCCTCGTATCTGGCGTAGACTTTGAGACCTTAAACAGTCGTGGGGCATTGTCGCCCATCATTTCTTTGAATACTCTTCGGAATGTCTCAATCGGGACCTTCTCATACCCCACCTCGCTAAGATCAATTTCCATGTTCGTGTCGTACTGGATGTCGAGCTTGTAGAGCTTCTTCTCCAGCAGGTACTCAGCCATCTGTTTAGCCCGTGGCGTGGCCGCTTCGTGCTCCGTGTAGACCTCCCCAAAGTTCCAAACACCGCCCCGGAAATCTGCGGCTTGTATTTCCAGCACTGCCCTTTGCCCCCAGTCGATTGTCCCCAGCTTGCGCCAATCTGTGGGAATCTCAATCTGCCGTTTGATGTGAAGTTGGCGGCGGAACATCGAGAAGAACTGCCCCGCGTAGATGTCCCAGTCGCCGAATAGTTGGGCGCGCCGATCTGTGTCGTTTAGTTGCCAGAGTTTTTTCCCATAGTCAGACTTGGTAACAAACCACACAAACCTTTTCTGCGACGGCCAGGAATAGTAATCGTCAATCGTTAGGTGTTCTTTTTCCAGCGCCTTCAACACCCATTGCACGTTATCCCAGCCGAACATTTGCAGGAAGGCGAAGTCGTTTGGATCCTCGTTTTCAACGTATTCCTTCGCGATGAAAACCCGTTTGTGATACGCATGAAGCAGCCCCCCGGGGTTCATCGCGAGAAACATCTTTGGCGTGATGTCTGACTTATGAGCACAGCGGTTGGATTCTTTGAGTTTCGAGAGCATCCACTCCGTACACATCTGCGATTCATCAACGAGGATGTCTGCGTACGGTCTGCCGTGGTAGGCGAGAATATCCATCTCGTGCTCGGCGGTCCCGAATGTAATCTCAGAGCCGACCCACGGCAGCGAAACAGTCTTGTCTTGAGAACGATAGTATTTTTTGAGTTCGGGGTGTTCGGAGAATAGCGGCTTGAGGTGATTGTCTCTAACCTCCGCCCACGTTCTGCGAAAGATCAGAGCGTTCGTTCCAGGATACCAAAGACGGCGCAGATAGATTGCCGAGCGTCCTACGTGAGACTTTCCGCCGCCCTTGGCCCCACCCACGCCAATAGTCGTAGCGGGACTCGTTTGCACGAGTTCCACAAGTTCCCCTTGCTTCGGCTGAAGGTAAACCGTCGGCGGGGTGTAGTCAACCGGCAGTAACATTGAACTTGTAGTCTCGCTTCTGGCCGTAGACGTGCACATTGACATTAACAGTGCGAGGACGATCTGGGTCAAGCGACTCTGGTTCGAACAGCCCAAGATGTTCTCCAATCTTTATCAGCGGTTGAACTTTATCGTGCATCTTAATCGCGATCCCGTCCTTAGTCTCTCTCACACTTTCGATTGCCGCTAAGTCTTTGTCGTCAATCTCATCGCTGTCACCAAGCGTTACATTCCCACCTTTGAATGATAGCACGCGGCTGATGCGCGAGAAGCCCAGGTGTTTGAGTTCGAGAATAACATCGCGCTTGGTGACAAGGGTTTCTTCTTGAAGCTGTTTACTGAGCTGCGCGCGTCGGTCTGCGATGTATTTTGCAATCTTAGGTTTTTTTAGAAGTTTATGCGCCTCGACCGCGGCGACGTTATCATTCTTCGCCTTGTAACCAGCTTTTTTGTACGCGCCGTGTTGTGTTGTACCAGCAAGGATGCACTCGCAAAACTTGAGTTCTCGGTGATTCATCTTGTTCATATTATCCCCGGTCGTATGTACGACTCTCTAGGGAGTAATATGCTTTATCGTTGGTGAATGTCAAGCAGTAGCCCTCCAAGATGGACGCATCTGAACCGGCGATGCACAGAATCCACAGCACGAGTACTTCTTCCCCAGCCTCATCATTCTGTGCGTATGACCGCCACAAACTGGACAGCGCCGACGCCCCGAGAGTTCAACCTTAGCTTTCTTGATGCCTGAACAGCGCCTACACCGTTCGGCGTCTCTCGTTTTTGGTCTACCACAAGAACACCTGCCGCTACTCATCTCGGCTTCTCCTGATGTGCTGGCGCTCGTCAATTTTGAACCGCTCATAGTCACCATTGATCGGGTTGCACCACTTCGCAAGATACCGCGCAAGCGTCGCCTGAGAGATGTTCTCCTTGAACTTTCTCAGGTGGTTCATCGCGCCGGCGTCAAGTAACACCGATTCCTTAACTTCTGACAATGACGCCACGGCTTCCTCGGTAAACCTTCTAAACTCCATCTCGGCCCTGTCGTTCTTGTCCATCTCACGGCTTATCGCGCCCGTTACCTCACTCATACTCACTCTCTCATGTAATGCACGATATTGCTTATACCGTGCGAACTTGTCGGGTTTCGTGTCGCGTTTGGCGGGCATTTTTCGCTTTTTGTTATTGCAGGATTGACATAGAAGCTGCCAGTTCAAGCTATCGGCGGGATTGTTGTTTTCGTTGCCGTCGATGTGGTCTACGGTTAGGTAAGGCACTTCAAGTTCAGGGTTCTTCACTTGCTTGGCGGGGACCCTCTTACAGTTCTTGCACTTGTGCCCGTCGCGTTTGGCGCAAAGCAGGTATGCTTCTTCTCTGATTGCAGGGGTGTAGGGTCTTATACCGGTATCTCTTGTCATTGTTTGGCGTCTGCTGGAAATGCCTACGTAATGGTTGTTGCGCGTGCGCTGCTGCTATGCTGGTTTCGTCGCCGCCTTTACCGCCCACATTGCGCCTTCCTCCACACAGGTGATTGCCGTCGCCTTGCAGCGGGCAACCTGTTGACTCTGGGCGACGGTTGCCATTTCTTCCTTGCGCAATTCTTCGATTGCGTCAATAAGATCGGCGGCTTTGCATTTGATGTTATCCACGTCCGCGTTGTTTCCGGGGTTGAACGTAATGCCTACGAGATATTCGCCCTTTGTTAACGCTCTAGCGTTATCCATATTATCACCTCCCTTCCTGTATTCAGATACAACAACCATTACTGGCACTGAAACAAACAATAGCCACAATGACTCATTCGCCTTCCTGGTCTTCGTTAATTGAAAACTGGTTGCGATCTACATACACCTTCTTGAGATTGGGATGGTTCAAGAGTTCGATCTCATATTTTCGCCCAAACTCCTTGCCGTCTCTGGAGGCCACCTTTCCATTGACGATTCCCTGGTAGTCACCGCTGTTTAGGTGAACGGTTACGCGTGGGTGGTCTGACATTTAGATCCCCCACAACAGAGTTTCCCGTAAATGTGGTCCACTTCGTGTTGAATGACTTGAGCGGCCTTTCCACTGAATCGTTTCTTTGCCAGGCATCCGTTCAGGCGTTGATACTTGAGGATTACCCAGACGTGCCTTTGAGCGGGATAGTCAAAGCGGTTGGGTTCCTCTGAGTAGCAACCCTCTTTTGCCGTGTAGGTCTCTTGAGATTTCTTGATGATCTCGGCGTTCACGTAGACCCCGCTCTGGGTAATAAACACCTTAACGAAGTATCCTACCTGCGGCGCGGCGAGCCCTTGTGGTCTTCCCCAGAGAGTCTTCATAAATGCCTTCATCTGGTAAACCAGGGAGTGAAGATTGTCACCGAAATCGGTGACGGCGTCACATTCCTGAAGTAGTTTTGGGTTCGGGTGTTTCACAAGTATCATCACTTCGGATGCCTCAATGTTGCCCTCGGCCTGTCGTGATGTCGCTCGACTGACGGGAAACCAAGAGCTTTCATCGTTGTTTCGTAAATCCCGTCAATGTAGCTGTATTGATTGGGGGTGAGTTCCTGTTTCTGTATTAGCGCGTGAAACTCTTTTGCGTCTTTGACCAGTTTGGGACCGTTGCGCTCTTGTGAGAGTTCAACGAGGTGCGACCAGATGATAGCAAGCTGGCCCTTAGCGGTATTGCGCGCCTGCTCTCTGTTTCTCTCAAAGCGCGATACGAAGCGGTCTAGGGACATTAAGATTTCCCCGTCTTTGCCTTCTTGATCTTGATGTTTTCTGTTTCATCTTTGTGAACAACTTCGATCACGTTGCCCTTGTGAACAACGCGAGTTTTGTTCTGCCGCTTCATCAAGGAGATCAGTCGCGATTGCTGTGCGTCGAGAGCTTCCTTGTTTTCCTTCTTTTCACCCAGAAGTTCAACGTACCGATCTGCGGCTTTTGCGATTTCGGGGTCGGCCGCGTCAGTGTCAAAGAGTCTTTGTTGTTTTGCCATTGGCTATAATCCTCCCTGTTAGTGTGCAATGAAGTGTTTTTGTAAATAGGCTACAAGTGTCAGTGTTTGCTCTCTCGTAAGCGTGACGAATGCTGTGACTCCAAAACCGGAATCACTATCCCCGGCATTCGGGTTGTCGAGGTCAATGCAAAGGGTATCCTCGATCACTTCAAAATCAATCTGCCCAAACGCGTCGGTCAACGTCAAGACGTCTCTCAGCTCGCTCATGCCGCCTCCTGATTGGGTTGTTCCATGAAGTCAAGCAGTGTTAGTTCTTTTGGGGTAAAGTCTCTTTGCTTTTTGTGCCGAGCAAGCTGCTCAATGACTCTCTCGTGTTCCTTCTCAAGATATTCTTCCAGTTGCGCCCTATTGTCTGCATAGTAGTATCCGTAGGGTTCTTCTTGTGTTGCACAAATCCATTCTCCTGAATCCCTGAGCACGGCCACTACTTGAGTAATTACACGGGTATCGCGATAGCCAAATTCAAGCGCCAGCACCTTCGCTTTTACGGGGTTGGCCTTTGTCCTTACGCGAATGCGCTGCAATACTTTGATTGCGAGTTTTGTGTTGTACGCGGTAAGGTTTCCGCGACCACTCATCGCTTGCCCCGTTTCTTCTTTGGCGGAATTACTTCAATCTTTGGCGCTGTCCAGTTCTGACCGAATACTTTGCGCTTTCTTCTTCTCCAGAGAATCCCAACGATAAGTGTCCCCGCAAGAAGGATTGACCACTTGAAAAGTTTCATTTGTGCCTCAGTTTTGTCCAGTTTTCGCTCACAATTCCTGAAGTATCGCAGGCGATGTAATGTGTCCAAACAAATTCCGGCCTCTTCCAGACCGTATCGCTCTTTGCCGTTGGCTCTCCCATCTTAATAATCTCGCAACGCATACACCGATAGCTTCTCGTATCCCTCCTTGTCCAATGCGTGACAACGGTGTAGTCCTTTGCGTCGGTGTGGGTAGTCCAAGCCCGGAGAGGTTTCCCATACCAGGCCGTCTCGTCTTTCCAGATATGTCCGCGTTCGGTGCAAATACTGTCGGCTTCATGTCGCCTTCGCGCATTCTCTGTGTAGTAATTATCGATTAGATTTGGACCCCAGGGAACCCCGGGTCCATCGTCAATAGCCTTCTGGCAACCAGCAAGGGCTACAAGGGCAAGAAGGATGAGTATGAGTAGGGGTTTCATTGGGGAGAGTCCTTCCACGCACCTGGATCTTCGTAGCCAGCCGTCTGCCAGTTGCAGAGGGCACAGGTCTTTGGATTGTGGTTTTCCGTTACCGTCGCATCACAGTGGATACACTTTCCATCACCGAGGCAGTTGTAGGGGTGCATATCGTCTGCCGTACAAATAAACATCTTGGGCAATTCGTGCGTCATTTTCCTTCCTCCTTTGACTGAGCGATGACGTGTGATGACGTTCTCCTTTTCTTTCCCCATGCGTTGCGCTCCCGTCGGCATTGATTGTGATTGTGCATTCGTCACAGTATGGCAACTGCGAATTATCGCGTTCCCGATAGCTCATTGAGCGCCCCCCCCTCTCTTTCGTGTGTAATTCGATTCATATCGACCGAGCGTGAAGAGGAAGATAAGCGGGTCGAGCCTGAAACGATAGTGTGGATTCCGAGAAATCCTAAATTCAAACGGGGTTCGGTCAATCTGGATGTGAAATATCCAAACCCGAAGATTAAATACCATGTTCCCCATGATTATTCTCCTTTCGGTAGTGTTATAGTTTCACCAGCGCGTCCTATCGCCATTTTCAAAACTTTCAACGCCCATTGGATGGACTCTAATTCGTCTTGCAACTGTTTTACTAAATCAGGAGAGATTCCGTCGTTAAGCAGATGAATCTTTGCGGTCAACACAGACTCTCTCTCTTCAAGATATTCAACCGCCCACATTGTCTTTACTCCCTTCTTTCATCTTTTGCACCGCTTCCTCTGCGCTTGGAAGGTCATCGAAATAGCCGTCTATCTCCAGTGGGTTCCTCGCGTCGGTGAATAACCAGAGTAACGCGTTTGCAATCCCCATCTCATAGGTCTTTCCGATGAATCGGTCTTGTTGGCCATCAACACATTCATCGAACAGCGCGTCGATTTCTTTCTGCGTTCGCACGATGTCTCGCAGCGCCTCACCCTTTTTCTTGGCTTGTCGCCGTTCTTCGGCTTCTTGAGATGCCGCCAGATCGACTGGGCCACCATATTGTTTGTCCAGTTTCATGTGTTCAATGTCTCCTTGTTAAATGGCGGGCCGAAACAACATGTGCGCTCTACGTTCATCGTGGCGACCTACAATTCGACCCGTCTAATTGTCAACCGGGTGCGGTGCCTCCTTGTTCCAACGTGCAATCATTCTGTCGATAATGACCCCCTCGAAGTAGCGAGCATCTTCGAGTTCCAATTTGGAAATGGTTTGCGTAAGGGTAAAAACTTTATCGGCAGTCCGGCGCTCAATCTCGAAAACGATGCCATCGCAATAAAGCCTTACTTCCACAAATGCATCGGTTTCAGACTCGATCTTTTTGAGCAGAAACAAAAATCCCAAAATAAGTTTCATGTTCCGCCCCCTTTCATTCTTCAAACCAACTTCGTATAGTTGGCTTCAATAGTCACGGCAAGTTGACGCGCGAGTTGATCGCCCTCGCGTGAATCGCCATGCCCGTTCGCAGTTATCCTTACGCAGGGCGTCGTGTAATTCGTACCCTCTTTTGCGAAGTTCTGCCTCACAAGCGCGGCGAGGTGCGGCACGGCATCCTCGTATTCCAGCCTCGATTGTCCTTCCATTTTTGTTGCCTCTCCTTCAATCGCCAGGGCTACGTTTTCAGGTTTGCCGATGAATGATATTGACCAGCTCATGGTGTTTCTCCTTTTTATTGAAATGATAGTCGCAAAATCCGATAGATAAAATAGGCGGCTATCGGAATGAGTATGTAATGCATCCAATCTGCGATTTTAGTGCGCGTCCGCAAGTTCACATTCCGTCCTCTGAGTAATATGGTTCTCTCATTTCTCTACCCGTGGGTATTCTCTGATTCGCAAGTCAAGGGGCCATTCTGAGGGATCACCGCCCTTGCGGGATTTCAGTTTCGCCCGGACAAAATTCGATTGATCCATATCCCATCCAATTGGGTGACTGCCAACCTGCTTCATAAATACCGCAACCTTCTGCCCCCGGCATTGCCTGATGATATTCCGTGCCCAGTCGATATTGAATGGTCTCGCTCCTGGGCCGGACTCTCCACCGATGATAACCCAATGGATTCCTGAGAGATTGATTTCTCCGACATCCTCAAGAAGCGGCTCGAATGAGATGAAGCGCACCGCGGCATTTATCTTGCGGAGAATGTCAATCCGGCTGAGATAGTCCGTGTTCTCCACCGAGACGCCAAGCCAAACATTAGGGAGTGTTGTCGGTGTGTTAGTCCGCATCTTTGAGACAATCGAAACCATCCTGCCCGGGCGTTTCGTCAGCACTTGGAAAGTGTGGCGCGGACAGTGTCCCATTGTGCGGAACACTTCAAAAACAAATTCATCCGACACATGCTCGTGAAACAGGTCACTCATCGAATTGACGAATATCATCCGGGGTTTCTTCCAATGAAGGGGCCTATCCAGCGCGTCCTCGTGCAATGTCACCTTGAACCCGTTGGCATAGTGCGCTTGCCCCATTGCCTTGAGTCGGAGTGCCATTTTCTCTGCATAGCAATTCTTACAGCCAGGAGAGATTTTCGTACAACCCGTGACGGGATTCCAAGTTACATTAGTCCATTGAATTTTGCTCATTTCGTCCCCTCAAGTACTCTATGAAACCGGAAAAGGTGGGCTGACGGTGAAGCCAGATATATTTCCAGTGCGATGAGATTATGCACTCCCAATCAACGATGCACGTTTGACCATTTGATTGATGGACTCGCGTATTTGTCGAATCCGCATAGCACTCCTTCTCGTAGCGGGAGTAGAGTTTCGGTAATCCCTCAACGAGATAATCCTTGCCAGACGGTTCGCGCTTTGCCCAGGCTGGATTGCATGCGTCAAAGTTGAACAGTATCGGCCTTCCGAGAAACCAAAGAGTATCGGTTTTCCAAGTGGTCTCAACAAAGCGAATCCCGCCAATCATATACTTATTCGCGATTGAATCAGGAATTAAAATCCGGTCGGTAGTGGGCTTTTCCTGCGCTCCTGCGAGCGAGAGTCCAAGCATTAAGACTAAAATCAATGATTTCATTTCCCTTCCTCCTTCTGTGTTAGGCGGGAACGGAGCCATGAAAGACAATCAATAAAGCTGTGACGATAAGCTGTTTTGTATGGCTCATCGTATAGCGTTCCAAATACTTGTTCAACTTTCCTTTCTGTGTGGTTGGGGAAAGAGAAATAATCCAATCGTAGCAACCTCGAAATCCCTGACGCATCGCAGAATCTACTTGCCGTTTACCGGGAACATCAACCAAGAGCTTTTCTTCAACCTGTTCAATACTCGGTAGCCACCCCTCCTTCTCCACCAGTTCCAGAGCTTCACGAATGGCGGATTCGATGACATCTGCTTTTGACATTGCGCTTCCGAGCATTATTACGTGGATACGCACTATTTCCTTAACAGCTTCTTCGGTGAGGGTCACTTGTCGCCTCCCTTTGAGTGATAGCGTTTCCAGATTTGCGCACCATACTTGCTCGCGGTATAGACATGACGACCCTGCTTCACGACATACCGTTGAAGCAAGCCCCCATGCCAGAGTTGAGCGAGCTTGTTATGAGCATTCGACTGAGTGACGCCAAAGATCTTTACAATATCTGCCGTTATCTTTGTCCCGCCCATTACGCTTGTTAGTACGCGAAGTTGGTCTCTTGTGAGAATTTCCCGTCTACAATGTGGACACCGTTTCATTCTCCACCTCCCTTAATCTGACTCCATTTCAACTTGGGCTTACCCCAT
>ERZ1292629.1776-Hain-H43-01um-R1-1776-length-20011-cov-13_pt1 | contig 20011 bp, 20 predicted proteins | sample MGYA00564399_ERZ1292629 | MGnify/ENA primary metagenome ERZ1292629 (study PRJEB36523, sample SAMEA6512636) | groundwater metagenome | collected 2019-01-08 | study: AquaDiva: Metagenomics assemblies of 32 groundwater samples | reverse complement strand
TCCCCAACACTCTCTTCTGGACAATCATTCAGTTTTACTTTTACCAATCCAGGCATTGTAGACTATCATTGTAGTATCCATACAACAATGAAAGGTAAGATTATTGTTGAGTAATAACTTCCTCTACCAATCGAAGCCAAAATTGACATATATAATTTAATATGATATTCTACATTCAGAAGGAGAATATCACGATGGCACCAAAATCGTATGTTAACCGTAGACGCCCACCGCTCATGGAAGCCTTGCGGTTGGAAGGAGGAACACTCGAAAAAGCCACGAAGGCTCTGGTGCGTAAGGGTTATTTCACACCCCCGCCTCGGCCTTGGCAGCTTGGTACCCATGACCGGGGAATGGGTCGGCTGGATTGGGTAGTCGTCGACCGCTTCGGAGACTTAGTGGTAAAAGCCGAGAATCGTGAGACGGCTGAACTAATAATCTCGGCAGTCAATGCTCATGTGGGCCGGTAATGAACTGTCAACTTCCGCTCGCTAGAAGTCCTTGCTTTTCTGATCGGCTCCGGCTTTGCTACCAGTGGGCTGGTGGTAGATGGAGATTTTGGTGGTCACAGCTCCGAAAGTCTCGACAACCTGTACTCCATCGCTTACCCCGGCACATGAATCCGCCTTGCCAATAGAGACCGCACTTGCGCTCTCTCAGGCAGGGCGGTTCTCTTTTATATAAAATTTAAAAAACAAGTTTTAACTTTCCCGTCTGCACAAACGGACTCCGTCCAATGGAATAAGAGAAATTTGCTTAATAATTTTGGCGGTTGTAGTATATGAATATATGGGAATGCCGAAAAATTTATTCCTTGTCAGGCATGGACAATCTGAAGGGAATCTTGTAAGAAAACAATTTGAAGAAAGTGGCAACGAATCTTTTTTCTCAGATGAATTTTTAGGACTTCATGAATCACAATATGCTCTTACTGAGTTGGGTGTCAATCAAGCTAAAAAGGCGGGTCTTTGGTTTTTGAAGAATGATTTAACCACTTTTGATAGAATGCTTGTTTCCAATAATGTGAGGGCAATGCAAACGGCAGCCTACTTAAATATTAAAGGACACTGGATGATCGATTTTAATTTACGAGAAAGAGACGGAGGATTATTTAATGCACTGACACCATCACAAAGAGATGAAAATTACTCCGACCAAAGAAAATTTTACAATAAACAACCATTTTTATTTCGTCCACCTCAAGGTGAAAGTATTGCGGATCTGTGTCAAAGAGTAAAAATTGTTCTTGATACTCTAGCAAGAGAATGCGACGGGAAAAATGTAATCATTGTTTGTCATGGACACGTTATGAGAACATTCAGAATAATTCTAGAAAGAATGTCGCTGCAAAAAACTAATGAGTTTCTATTAACCAGTGAAGGATGGGGAAAAGTTCCTAATTGTTCCATAATTCATTATACAAGAGACGATCCGTTTAATAACAAGCGAGGATTAGCAGACCATTTTGATTGGATGAGAATGATCCGTCCTGCAGGTGGTGGAAATTTAAAAGATGATTTTTTGGCCATTGATAGAAAAAAATATTCTAATAAAGAATTATTATCAGAAGCGAAGAAAAATAGAGGCGTTTAAAATGATTAGATATTTATCCAAAACACTACCCAACTTTTTCTATCAGGCAGAACATAAAAATGAAAATTCCAAAACTAGTAAGAATCGATTTGGATAAGCCGATTACAGAGCTTGTGAAAAAAAGTAATCACAAAATATTAGGAATCTGGGCAGCTGATTGTGCTGAAAGAGTGTTGCCTTATTTTGAAAAAAAATATCCAAAAGATAATCGTCCCAGAAAAGCCATAAAAGCACTTCGAGTATGGGTTCAGACCGGAGTGTTTAAAATGGCTGACATACGCAGAGATGCACTTGCGGCTCATGCAGCAGCTCGTGAGGTAACAGAGAATAGTGCAGCTCGCTCTGCAGCTCGCGCTGCTGGACAAGCGTTAGCGACTGCCCATGTTCCTACTCATTCTATTGCCGCTGCTGTTTATGCTGCCACCGCTGTTCGTGATACTACTGGTTCAATGGACGCTGTTACTGAGGAACGTGATTGGCAATACCAACATCTATTACAACTTACAAATTTGTATAAAACAGGTTTAAAACTTGTGGTATAGTAATTAGACTATAAAAAACTATGGAATCTTCAAGTCGGAGGATTTCTATAAGATAATTTTAAATTATATGGAAAAAGGAACAGGTGGAGCATTGTATGGTATGGGTTTTATCGGTGCAACAGTATATTATATACAGCACGCCGATACGTTTTCGGCTGTAGTGTTTGGTCTTTTGAAGGCCATTGCTTGGCCAGCATTTTTAGTCTACAAACTACTGGGATTTTTGAACTAAAGAAGTCATTAAACACCCATTACTCAAAACCATTTCTGGTGGTATAATTGGTTTTTATCAACTAATAATTAATTTTATGGACGAAATTAAACAAAATACAGGAAAAGTCATAAGAATATCACGTAAAAAATTTATAGTTGTTACAATAATTGTTGTTCTGGTTTTAATATTTTTAGGGGTATTATCTTTGTCTAGGTCCAGAATAATATACACAGAAATGGGGAATACTCCCGATGCGTCTTCTCTATCCGGAAATCTTGATAGAAGTAAATCGGTCGAAATAATGCCTGATTATTATGGGGGATATGGACAGCCCTCAGTTACTGATACCAGAGAATTTTTAAAAACTAGTTATTCTGCAGTCATTAAGACCAGAGATGTTTCCGATGTTGTTAAAGATGTAAAAAATATTATCAAAGGAGCTGATGGTAGGATCGATAATTTTTATAGCTCTGAAAAACGTGGCCAAATCAGTTTTGTGGTAGCCAAAAGTAAGTTTGATGCGTTTAGAGACGAAGTAGAAGCTGTTACTCATAGTAAACTTTATTCGGAAAATATTTCATCTCAAAATCTGCTTAGTCAAAAACAAAGTATTGAAGAACAAACAAATAGCATAGTAAAAACATTAGGTGATTTAAATAAAGAAAAAGAAGCACTTACTGTTAAACACAACCAAATAGTCGGTCCTATAAATAACGAAATATTGAGAATCCAAATCGAACTTGCTGCTATAAGATTAAACATTTCCAATACCTCGGATTCCTCAGCTATTTTGGCTTTGAGAAACCAGGAAACTATTCTAGTCAACGAAGATGCTACACAAAGACAAAAATTAAGTGCGGAGAATAATAATTACTTAGTTAAAAAACAAAATCTAGAAGATCTTATAACTAACTACAATGAAAGTTTAACTAGTGTTAATAAACAAGACAGTCAATTTACAGATAATATTGAAACCGTGAACGGTTCTATTTATGTAAATTGGGTTAGCCTATGGGAAATTGCTGAAACATTCTCACCAATACCTCCCGTTATAATAATAATAATCCTAATCTTCCTGATTTGGATTTGTCTCAAACGCAAGGGATATTTGCCCCGAGTTGAATGGTATTAAAACCTTGCTATGTAATTGATAGACGATAAGTGATATCTAAGATTGGGATGGCAATTTTCGTATATTTTAATTCGGTTGGGGCAGTTATGTTTTTATGCTAAAATTACTTTATGTCTGAAAAACATAATAATCTCCAGAAGTACGTGGTTATAATCGTTATTGCATTACTTGTTGTGGCTATCGGGGTTGGTGGATATTTATTTTATAAAACTTCAACAGAACTTGATTTGACCAAAATAGAGCTTGCTAACACCAAATTAGATTTGGCGGGGTCTGAAGAAAAAGCCAAAAATCTAAGCAATAGTCTAGAAACCGAAAAATACAAAAACTCTCTTTTTAGCGGACAAATAAGTGAAATAGTCGGTACGGTTGGTAAGTTGGATAAATTGTCAAAAACTGACAAAGAACTTTTGCAAAAATATTCCAAAGTTTATTTTCTAAACGAAAATTACGTGCCGGAATCGCTCGCACCCATTCCAAGTGAATTTATTTACGAGGGAGAAAAAGAGATGCAAATTCACACTAAAGTTTTGCCGTTTCTTTTGGATCTTCTTAGGGCGGCAAGGAATAATGGAATGGATTTGAAAATAATTTCTGCTTACCGCTCGTTTGGGGAACAGAGTGTCTTGAAAGGCGCTTATACGGTAAGTTATGGTAGCGGAGCCAATACATTTTCGGCCGATCAGGGGTATTCTGAACATCAATTGGGGACAACCATTGATTTCACGACGACTTCCGTCGGATCAAGTTTTTCCGGATTCTCTAAAACCAAAGAATATGAATGGCTGATCCAGAATGCCTACAAGTATGGCTTCATTGTTTCCTATCCAAAAGAGAATACTTTTTACCAATTTGAACCTTGGCATTGGCGTTTTGTAGGAAAAAGCTTGGCCGAAAGGTTAAATGAAGAAAAACAAAGTTTTTACGATTTAAATCAACGTGCTATAGATGCTTACCTTATAAATATTTTTGATTAGTTCAAGATGTTTATTAGTTAATTTGTAATAAAATGAAGATAAACATAAAGGCCACTGATTTCTCGCTTACTCCATCCATTTCGGAATACATTGAAAAGAAAATAGACATGCTCAAGAAATTTTTCCGTGGAGCCGATGAGGTTTTAGTAAGTGTAGAAGTAGGCAGAACTACCAAACATCACAAATCAGGAGATATTTTTAGAGCAGAAATTCATATTAGTGCTGGTGGAGAAGAATATTATGCAGTAGTAGAAAAAGACGATCTTTATGCCGCCATTGATGAGGTTAAAGATGAAATAGTGCACGAACTAACTTCCAGGAGGAAAAAAGCTTTGCGTCTTTTTAGACGTGGGGGAGCCAAAATAAAAAATTTATTGAAAGGAATAGCAGATATAGGAGATAAAAGTTGGAAAAGACTAAGAAATAAATAAAATTTATTTATTTCCTCGCAAAAAATCTTCAAAAGCCATTTCTTTTTTGCCTTCAGGAATTACTCGCAATATCTTTAAAGAGTTATTTTCTAATTTTGCATCAGTAATTATCACTCTGATTTTATTTCCATTTCTATCAATAAAGAAATAAGCTGTTGGCCATTCCTCAAATGCTTTTATTTTTAAAAGATTTTGATAAGCATTTTTTTCTAAATTATTTAAATCTACTTGAAGTTTACCATCTTCTTTTTCTATTTTCTGGCAAAAAGTTGCTTTATTTTCTTTTTGTGCCATTGGTTTAATTTTTTCTTCTGTCCATTCTGGCAAAATTTGAGCAAATAATCTTGCTCCTTCAACTGCTAGAAGTTTTTCAAGTTCTTTTCTGCCAAGTGGCCAATTTTCTACTCTAACCTTCTTTTGTATCACTAATGGTCCATGATCCATTTGTTCATCAATTTGCATTATAGTTACCCCCATTCCATCACTATGCTCGGCACCTCCAGCATCGTTTAAAATTTGACTTTGGAGAGGGGAAGCTCCACGATACTTTGGCAAAAGGGAAGGGTGAATATTTAAAGTTTTGTGTATAGGTATTTCAAAAATTTCTTTAGGAATTATTTTGCCATAAGAGGCAACAAGAAAAAGCTGAGGATTTAGGGTTGAAAGCTTAGAAATCAGATCAGAGTTTTCTTTTTTTAAAGAAATAGGATCAATAACTTCAATTTTATTATTTTTAGCCCATATTTTTACTGGAGTTGGAGTAAGTACTAATTTTCTGCCTTTTGGTTTATCAGGGGTAGTGACAATAAGTTCGGGCAAAATATTGTGAGCTTTTAATTCATCCAAAACATGAATAGAAAACTCCGAGGATCCAAAAAACACCAAATTTATTTTTTTTATCATTTTATTTTTTCTTTTGATGGAACTATTTCTTTTAAACCGGTAGCTTTATCGGTAAAAAGAATTCCATTAAGGTGATCAATTTCGTGTTGAAAAGCCTGAGAAAGTAACCCTGAACCACCTATAGTAAATAATTTACCGTTTTTATCATAGGCTCTAACCAATGTCTTTTCCGGTCTTTTTACTTTACCATAAAGCCAGCGCACTGAGAGACAGCCTTCTTCGGTTAGCATATGTTTTTTTGAAATCTTCAATATTTCTGGATTTATAAAAACCATATCTTTAAAATCTACTTTTCCCTTCTCAAGCTCTTCTAAATTTCCCCTTTTGGATTTTTTGTTTCTTTTTTCTTCTTCCATTATTTCAAATATTTTTCTGGAGACGACAAAAATCCGCAATTTTTCTCCAATTTGCGGAGCAGCAATAGCTACCCCGTCTTCTTGACTATCAAGAGCTTTCACCATTCTTCTTATGATGGTCTCTATTTTTCGACTCTTTATATCTGCAATTGGCACATCTTTTGCAATCTTTCTCAAAACCTCATTATCTTTTTGTACTATCTCATTCATTGTTTCTTTAGTATGCCACAAAATTATCAAATAAGAAAGCTTTTTATAACAGATTATCAGGGTCGACTTTTATTTCAAAGTGAGGAGAAAGGGATTTAAGGAGAGAAAGAAGAAACAAATCTGGCCATTTTTCTTTTGGTAACTTAATAACAGCATTAATGGCAGACTGCTCTCCTTTTTTTTCGTGAATGGATGAGAAAATAGTAGCGTTGTAATTTTTGTTTTCTAAATTATCAAAAACTTTTTTTAAGTTTTCAGTTTCTCTGGATACAAAAGCCATCGTACCTCTGGTTGTTATTTTTATAAAAATACCAAAAGGCGGGTACTCCAAAATTTTTCTATCTTCAATTTCTTTTTTATAAAATTCTATCAAATTGCCAGTGACAGCAAACCCTATAGTTAAATCGTTTGGATTACGAGTTTGGATTAAAAAATTTTCTTTAGCTATGTTTCTGGTTTGTAATATAAGGCGGAATATTTTTTCTCTGATACGAAAATCTGGAATAGAAAAGAGAGAATCGAAAGAAGCAATAGCTGAACTAGCTACTTTTTTATGCAGATAAGGAAAAGTCATCTCAGTACCTAAAAGTACTGAGCCTCTATTTTCATAAAAATTTTCTATGACGGCTAAAGCTTTAGTGCTGGTTGGAGTAGCGTCCTTGTTTATTTCATAAAGTTTTATTTTTGGAAAATTTTTTGTAATTTCCTCTGCTACTCGATCAATACCAGAACCAAAAGCGGCTAATTTCCAACTATGACAATTTTGGCAAACTTCTGCCGCATCTCTAGTCTCTCCACATTGATGACATTTGAAGGCGCCACCTGTTTTAGTTTTATATAAAATCATAGCTGAAGAACAGTTGTTGCACTTAACTAATTCACCACAATCACGACAAACGGTTACTGCCGATAAACCTTTTCTAGCCGCAAAAATAAACATATGAGAACCTTTTTCCATTGTTTCTTTTATCAAGTTCGAAATTTCTGGTGAAAGAGTCTTAAACTCCTTTTCCTGACTGCGCAGACAGGCTTTTTTGGTAGATTCTTTTAAATCTATTATCGATGTTTTGATTTCTGGTGGTAATCTCCACTTTACATTTTCAAATTCTGACACCTCTCCCAATTTATATTGATGTAAAGTTTCTATTCTCAAAAACGAGTCTCCTATAACGGTGCGAATATTTTTTTTATTAGCTAATGTTTCGGCAAAAAACCTTAAATCTAAAAATGGTTTTGATAAGGTTTTCCAACCATTTTCATTTTCTTTATCTATAATAATGGTGCCAAAATCATTTCTAGGTAAAAATAACCATCTGGCGGTGCCAATAACCAATATAGGATGGGAAGTAAAACAAGCCTTTTGCCACTCTTTTTTCAAATCTTTTTTGTTCATATCTTTGTGAAAGACACAAACAAATGATTCTATGCCACGCTCTAAATTTTCTTTGGCCCGTCTAATGTCTTCATTTTGTGGCAAACAAAGAAAGACTGATTTTTTCTTGGCAAATTCTTCTCTGATAAGCGATCTGTAGTGAGCAAATCTCTCTTCATCTCCAGATTGTAAAATGGCAACTTCGCTTTTAGTTTTTCTTTTATTATTTAGTTCTCCTGTATCTGGGCTATTTATTTTATTTTTTTTCAAGGTGGAAAATATATCTGTGTTTTCTAAAACAAGTGAAGGAATAAGATGGAAAAGAATACTACCTTGCGTTGTTATAAAATATTCAGCAGTAGTTCTTATTGCTTCTAAAAATTCCTTTTGTAAAAATGGAGTGGCTGTAAGACCAATTATTTTTTTTAATTGAAAATCAGCCGATTTTATTTCCGATTTTATTTCCGTAGCGTCTCTACTTTCTAAAACCAAAGCGTTTATATTTTTACCCCTCAAGTTTATTTTTAGTAAAGAACCAGGCTCAAAACTTTTAGCTGAAAAATACGACAATGACTCTTTATTTAAACCTTTTGAAAATGGTAAACATTCAATTACGAACATATATAAATTGTGGCAGAGATTTGAGGTATTCTCAATATTGCTCATTTTTGAGTTGGCTTGTAGTATTTGGGCATGGCATTTTTCTCTAAAAAATTAGGTATTGATTTAGGAACGGCCAACACGCTGGTTTTTGTGCCGGGCAAAGGGGTGGTCTTAAATGAACCTTCGGTTGTCGCTATGTCACTTGAAGATAATAGAATTCTTGCTGTGGGCAACGAAGCAAAAGTGATGATAGGTAAGACGCCGGAAGCAATAGTGGCTTATCGACCAATGAAAGATGGGGTAATTGCTGATTATAAAGTGACTGAAGCAATGTTATCTTATTACATGAGAAAAGCTTTAGGTGGTTGGGGTTTTGTAAAACCTGAAGTTTTAATATCAGTGCCAGCTGGCGTTACTTCTACTGAAAGAAGAGCTGTTATAGAAGCTGCTATAAAAGCTGGGGCCAAAAATGCTTATGTGGTGAAAGAACCAATTTTGGCTGCTATTGGAGCTGGTATTCCCATATACGAAGCAAACGGTCATATGATAGCGGATATTGGCGGAGGTACGACTGATGTAGCCGTTATTTCTCTTGGCGGCATTGTTTCTTCTACTTCAGTTAAATGTGCTGGTGATAAAATTGATGAAAGTATTGCTGATTATATAAAGAAAACATTTAATTTAGCTATTGGAGATAAAACTGCCGAAAATATAAAAATAAATATCGGTTCAGCTTTGCCGGTGGATGAAGAGTTATCAATGAGCATTAAAGGTCGAGATCTTATTTCTGGTTTGCCAAAGGCGGTTGAAATAAAAACTAATGAAATAGTAAAGGCTATATCAAAAGAGCTAAGGGAAATAATAAAAGCTGTCAAAGATGTCCTGCAAGAAACTCCACCAGAACTGGCGGCTGATATAATAGATAACGGCATCACTATGACCGGAGGTACTTCCGCTTTACGTAATTTTCCGGAACTTATATTTAGAAGAGTTGGAGTGAAAGCAAATCTAGCTGAAAATCCATTATATTGTGTTGCTAAAGGCACTGGTATTGCTTTGGAACATTTGAGTGCTTATAAAAAAATGATAATTGCAAAAAGATAGATGCATCATGCCAATATTATAATTAGTAGAAAAGATTGTAAGAATTTTGTTTTTAGTATTTTGCAAAGAGATTTAAATTTTGATATTAAAGCCAATCCAGATTTCTTAATGATAGAAAATGAGTCATTTAGTATTGATAATGCTCGAGACTTTGGGAAGTGGGCTATAGGCAAGCCTCTTCTCGGTGAATCAAAAGTCTCTCTTATAGTCACAAAATCTATTACCCATGAAGCCCAAAATGCCTTACTCAAAATATTGGAAGAACCATCTTTGGGTACCTATATTTTCATAAAATTAGAAAGCCAAGGTGGGCTCTTACCAACTTTTTTATCTAGAGTTAGAATTTTAAGCGTTGAGGATGAGGATTTTGAAAATAATATTTCAAATGAAAACGAAAATAAAAATAATGCCGATAAGTTCTTACGTGCTGATATAAGAGGCAAGTTTTCTCTTATTCAGTCTCTGTCAAAAAAAGTGGATAAAACTGACATGAAAGAGCTTATAAAAGACTTGGAAAAAATTTCCTATGAAAATTACACCAAAGATATTTCAAAGGCTAAAGCAATGAAAAATATGTTAAAAGCTAAGATTTTCGCTACCAGTCGTGGATCCTCACCAAAAATACTTCTGGAATGGCTTTCCTGTGTGGTATAATAAATCTATGTTTAATTTCTCGGAACTAAAAGAAAATGTCAAAGGAGTGGAAGAATGGTTAAGTAGGGAGTTCTCGGTTATTCGCACCGGCAAAGCCACTGTATCCATTCTTGATTTTGTGCAAGTAGAAGCTTATGGATCTAAAATGGCAATTAAGGAATTGGCTAGTATCACAGTGGAGGATGCTAAAACGATTCGAATAGAACCATGGGACATGAGTGTTGGTAAAAATATTGAAAAAGCTATAAATTTATCTAATTTGGGATTATCAGTTGCTCCATCTGAAAAAGGTCTGAGAATTATTTTTCCAGATCTTACCTCTGAAAGAAGAGAACAATTTGCAAAAGTAGTTAAGGGTAAATTGGAAGAAGCCAGAGTTTCTCTTAGGGGTTTGCGTGATAAAACTTGGAAGACTATTGAAGATAAAGAAAAAGCTGGAAGCATGGGGGAGGATGATAAATTTAGATTGAAGGAAGAAATGCAGAAAATAATAGATGACATAAGTAGAAAACTCGAAGAGCTAGCAGAAAGAAAAGAAGCAGATATAAGAATCTAGGAATGACATTTATAATTTTTATAATTATTTTAGGAATTCTCATTTTGGTCCACGAGCTTGGACATTTTTTGGTTGCTAAAAAAGCAAGAGTGCAGGTAGATGAGTTTGGTTTTGGCTATCCACCAAGAGCTTTAAAAATTGGCCGAAAGTGGGGAACTCTGTTTTCTTTGAATTGGATTCCGTTTGGTGGTTTTGTAAAAATTTTGGGGGAGAATTATGAAGAGAATGAGGCACAAGAAGAAAACCAAAAATCTGAAAATACTATTGTAGTAGAAAGTTCTTCATATTCTGTTCAATCAACTTCACAGGGCGTTTTACGATCTTTTGAATCAGAGAATATTGAGCTAAGTATTTCTGACACTGGAGCCAATAAAAATTTGAGATTTACAGAAGTTTCCAAAAAATGGCAGGCAGCTATACTTGTAGCCGGAGTGACTTGCAATATTCTTTTTGCTTGGTTTCTTTTTTCTTTGGGTTTTATAATTGGTTTGCCTACATCAATAGAAAATGATTATGGTGCTGTTGTTAAAAACCCAGTACTTATGGTGGTAGACATTATCCCGAATTCTCCTGCTCAAAAGGTTGGTCTCAAAGCTGGTGATAGAATAAAAGAAGTTTCCTTTTTAAATGGAGATATATTAAAAGATTTAAAACCAGAAGCTGTTTCTGATTTTGTAAATAAATCTTCCGGTCAGATTGAAGTGCGGGTTGATCGCGGAGGAAAAATTTTAAATTTTGAGATTACACCAGAAACGGGAATAGTAGAAAACAAAAAAATAATCGGCATCAACATGGACATGGTTGGTACCCTTTCTTTACCAATTCACAAGGCTATTTATGAAGGAGGAAAAACCACTTTTGAAATAACTTACCTGACAGTTAGAGGAATAGCTGGATTAATCAAAGACGCTGTAAGATGGAAAGCAGATATTTCTCAAGTGGCTGGTCCAGTTGGTATTGTGGGTCTAGTAGGGGACGCTTCGCGACTCGGTTTTGCTTATCTGATTACTTTTACAGCTCTTATTTCCATAAATTTGGCAATCATAAATTTAGTGCCATTTCCCGCTCTTGATGGTGGCCGGCTTCTTTTTGTAGCTATTGAAGGTGTTACTAAAAAGAAAATCAATCCAAAATTTGCTGGTGTATTGAATACTGTTGGTTTTGTTATTCTTATTTCCCTAATGCTTATTGTTACCTACCGCGATATTCTAAAACTGTTTTAGATTTTATAAGCTAAGTATGAATATAAAAAACTAACACTAATCCTAATCAGGCCATTTGTTAATAAAACTGACTCCCCCAATTAATTTTTGACTTTGGTTGATTAATCAACTAATATTTTTCTTAGGTTGCAAGTGTCCGATCTTAAGAGCCGGGGTTTTCGAAGAGGGAGGTTTTTGGCACTGCTATGCCCTCAGTAGAAATGGTTTTGGTACCAGCCCCGGTTCTGTAGCTCTTAATCTGTGGGTCGGGAGTTTTTTCTTTTGCTCAAAATTGAGATATGGGATATTATAATATAGTCGCACTCCAAAGGACGGTATCGTGCGACATGATTTCGCTAAATCACATGAGGCAATCGCAACTTTTTACAAAAACAAGGCGAGAAGCACCAGCAGATGAAACTGCTAAAAATGCTCAGCTTTTAATCAGAGGTGGTTATATCCATAAAGAAATGGCCGGAGTTTATTCATATTTACCGCTTGGCCTCTGTGTAATAAAAAGAATTGAAAATATTATTCGTGAAGAAATGAATGCTATTGGAGGCATAGAAATGAAAACATCCATAATTCAAAATAAAGAAATATGGGAAAAAACGAATCGGTGGGATGACAGTGTAGTGGATAATTGGTTTAAGACGAAATTAAAAAATGGCGGAGAAGTCGGTTTATCATTTACTAACGAGGAAGCTTATTCAAGTATTCTAAAACAGTATATAAGTTCTTACAAAGATTTACCAGTTTATCCTTATGATTTTAAAGAAATTTTCAGAAATGAAGCAAGGAGCAAATCTGGAATTATGAGGGGGAGAGAATTTTACTGGAAAGCCCTATACTCATTTTCTAAGGATGAAACGGAGCATAATAATTTTTATGAAAAGTCGAAAATCGCATATAAAAACATTTTTGAAAAAGCGGGAATAGGTGATTTGACCTACATGACTTTCGCATCAGGAGGCACTTTCTCAAAATTTTCTCACGAATTTCAGACTATAACTAATGCCGGTGAAGATACTATCTATGTTGATGAAAAAAGGAAAATAGCCATTAATAAGGAGGTTTTTAATAATGAGGTCATTGAAAGTTTGGGATTAAAAAAAGAAGAACTTGTGGAGAAAAAAGGTGTTGAAGTTGGCAATATTTTTACCCTCGGAACTAAATTTTCGGAACCATTTGATTTGAAATATAAGAATGAGAGGGGAGAAGATAAAATGGTTTTTATGGGGTCTTATGGCATAGGCTTAGGCAGACTTTTGGGAACCATAGTAGAAACGCTTTCTGATGAAAAAGGAATCATTTGGCCTGAAAGTGTGGCACCTTTTAAATTCCATATTGTGGAAATTTCTTCGGATAAACCGGAAGTAAAAGAAATGGCAGAAAAAATTTATAAAAAATTGGGCGAGGAAAATGTTTTATATGACGATAGAGATTTAAGAGCCGGTGAAAAATTTACCGATGCGGATTTATTGGGAATTCCAACCCAAGTTATCATCAGCGAAAAAAATGTTACCTCTGGAGAACTGGAATTAAAAGACAGAAAAACCGGTGAAATTAAGATGATTTCTGAAAGTGAAATTGATGATCTATTAAAATAAGACGAATTCCAAGATTTGTGCTAGATTATCCATATGTTCAAAGAGAAATTGGAACAATGGACTCGGGTTTTACGTAATGATATAGGTATTGATTTGGGAACAGCTAGCATGCTAGTTTATGTTCGTGGTAAAGGCGTTATATTAAATGAACCCTCGGTGGTAGCCGTTAATCAGAAAACTGGGCAAGTGGTGGCGGTAGGTCAAGAAGCTAAAAATATGATTGGTCGAACACCACCTCATATTGTAGCGGTGCGACCAATTGTGGACGGGGTAATTTCTGATTTTGAAGTGACCGAGGAAATGCTCCATTATCTTTTAAATAAAGCTCAAGCGGTTTCTAAAAAAATGTTAGGACCAAGGGTGGTAGTTGGTGTACCCTCTGGTATTACTAATGTAGAAACTCGAGCGGTTCGAGATGCCACCAGAAATGCCGGGGCAAGTGAGGTCCATATAGTTGAAGAACCAATGGCTGCTGCTATTGGTATGCATTTACCAATAAACGAACCTTTGGGTAATATGGTTATTGATGTAGGTGGTGGTACGGCAGATATTGCAGTTATATCTCTGGGAGGAGTAGTAAGTGCTAAAAATGTTAACATAGCGGGGGATCGTTTAAATAATGACATTACCTCTTATATCAGAAGTGAATTTAAAATAGTAATAGGAGAAAAAACTGCCGAAAGTATAAAAATAGCAATCTGTTCTGTTTTGCCCGGTGGCTGCCCTATTGAAACACAAGCTAGAGGGCGAGACCTTATAACAGGATTACCACGGGAAGTGGTAGTTACTGATTCCGATATTAGAGAAGCTGTTTCCCATTCAATTGAAAGACTTATTGAAGCTACTAAAGAAGTTTTGGAGATTACTCCACCGGAAATACTCTCTGATATAATGCATCGCGGTATTTATTTAGCCGGCGGCGGGGCTCTGTTAAAGGGTTTCGCAGAAGTTTTAGAAGAAGAAGTAAAAATGCCTGTTTACATCGCCGATGATCCTCTCACTTGCGTGGTCCGTGGTACCGGCATTATTCTCGAAAAATTTGAAAGTTTTAAAGACATATTAATAGCTGACGAAAATGATATTTCAAATAAAACACACTAAACAAAATTTTTTTAGTAGAAGTTTTTTAAAAATAATTTTGGTATTTTTACTGATTTTAATATTTGTTTTAATTTTTAGTTTTTTTAGTCCAGCACGCTCCTTGATGTCGAATATTCTCTCTCCATTTTTTAAAACTGGCGGTTCTTTTCATAAAACTTTTAATAATATTCCAAACTTTTTTTCTGATAAAATTAAATTAATAGAAGAAAATACTAAACTTTCGAACGAGATAGAAAATTTACGCAGTAACATTGTGGATTACGAATCCATAAAATATGAAAATCAAAAATTGCGTAGCGAACTTGGCTTAAGACCAGTTGGAGATTTTATCGCTACTTCTATTATTGCAAAATCCCCTCAAATTCCCCCAGATTCTTTATTTATAGATAAAGGAGTCAGTGATGGAGTGAATAATGGCGATTTTGTTTTAACTGGCGGAAGAATCTTAATTGGTAAAATTATTAAAGCAAGTACAAATAAAGCAACAGTGGTTCTAAATTCTTTTGCTGGAGTAGTTTCCTATGGATTCGTGGCCAGAACAGATGAACCAATTGAAATTAAAGGAGAAGGTGGTGGCAGTATAGGGGCAAAAGTACCGATTGATTTTGACATTGATGTTGGAGATAAAATAATGATCAATGATTCTCTGGCTTACCTTGTTGCTGTGGTGGGAGTGATAGAAGAAGACCATTCATCTGGTTTCAAAGATATAATGATGTCCATGCCAATCGATATTTCTAGGATTAATATTGTATTTATAAAACCTATTATTAGCGAATAATTTTTTAATGTATAGATTTATATATTTTTTAGCTATTATAATTATTCCAGTTATTTTTAGTTGGTGGCTCTTTATACCAATGACGCTGCTTTTTGTATATTTAGCTAAATTACCATACGAAATTATTTTGGCCGGTTTTCTGCTTGACCTAGTTTACTATTTTGGTGATGGTTTTATAACTAAACATTTACTGACCTTATTTTCTATATTGTTAATAATCGCAGCTTTCTTTCTAAGCAAAAGGATTCATTGGAGTAGGGTTATATAATAAATTTAAGACAAAATGTTAGGGCTTTTTAAAAGAGTATTAAATAGGTGGAAAAAAAGAAGTTACCAGGAGATTGACCCTGATGAAATTTTTATGGATTCAAAAAATCTACCCAATTTCGATCTCTATCAATTTGAAGGTCGATTAGAAAAATCAATCTCAACAAAAGCTTTTATGTTTTTTACTGTAATTTGCTCTTTAGTAGCTTTTATTTTTTTAATAAAATTCAGCTCTTTGCAAATTGTACATGGGTCAGAATACAGAGACAGAAGTGAAAATAATAAGTTGAAACAAATCCTATTAGTAGCACCAAGGGGTACCATATATAGTCGTAATGGTGAACAATTGGCTTTCAATCAAAAATCAGAAAACGAAAAAGATTTTTCATTACGCAAATATATCAAGACTTCCGGTTTCTCTAGCATCCTAGGATTTGTGAAATATCCAGCTAAAGACAAATCCGGATTTTATTATGAGGAAGAGTTTCTACCCAAAGATGGGGCGGAACTTTACTTAAACGAAATACTTTCCGGTAAAAATGGTTTTGAATTCATTGAGACGGCAGTGGATGGGGAAGTAGTTTCTCAGAGTATCATTCAACTACCAAGGAAGGGTGATGATGTTATTCTCTCACTTGACGCCGGGATACAAAGTGAATTTTATAAAATAATTAAAAATTTAGCTGGCTCAGTGGGCTTTCAAGGTGGCGCCGGAGTAATTATGGATGTGAATTCAGGAGAAATTTTAGCCATGGCTAGTTTTCCGGAATATGATTCTGAAGTAATGACAGAAGGAGAGGATGTAACAAAAATAGAAGGCTATTATAGAGATACAACAAATCCTTTCTTAAATAGAATTATTTCAGGACTTTACGCTCCAGGATCTATTGTTAAACCATTTCTAGCTTTTGCTGCTTTGGAGGAAGAAGTCATCTCTCCGGAAAAAGAAATAATAAGTACTGGTAAGATTGAAGTGCCCAATCCATACAATCCCGATAAACCTTCCATATTTAAAGACTGGAAAGCCCATGGAGCAGTAGACATGAGGAGAGCTATTGCTGTTTCTTCTGACGTTTATTTTTATGAAATTGGCGGTGGCTTTGGTAGTCAAAAAGGTTTAGGTATTGACAGGATAAAAAAATATTTTGAACTTTTTGGTTTTAGTAAAAAGACTGGTTTTGATTCACAGAAAGAGGCTGTCGGAGTAATCCCGGATCCAGCTTGGAAAGAAAAAACTTTTGATGGTGAAATCTGGCGGTTGGGTGATACCTACAATACGGCAATTGGTCAATATGGTATGCAAATTACTCCTATTCAGGCAGTAGTAGCGACAGCGGCTTTGGCAAATGGAGGCAAATTGGTAACACCTTCTATTTTGTTTACTGCCACTAGTACTGTTGTTTCCGGTACAAAAATAAAGGGTGACCCAGGAAACTTTCAAGTAGTTAGAGAAGGAATGAGACAGGGTGTAGTTGAAGGTGGTACTGCCGCTGGCTTGAATACCGGTGCTGTGAATGTTGCCGGCAAAACTGGTACCGCTGAACTCGGCGCCAGAAAGCAATTTGTAAATTCTTGGGTTATTGGTTTTTGGCCTTACGAAAATCCAAAGTATGCCTTTACTGTTGTAATGGAAAAGGGTCCGGTTACTAATCTTATAGGTGGTACCTATGTTATGCGCCAGCTTTTGGACTGGATGGCTATGAATGCTCCTGAATATCTAAAAAATGAATAAAGATATAAAATGTAGATATGAAATCTCTATTTAAAAATATTTTAGTGACGATACTGGGGTGGCAGGTGAAGAGGTTGCGCAAAAGACATGATTTTAAAATTATTGGCGTGGTAGGGAGCATCGGTAAAACCTCAACCAAGCTAGCGATAGCTGAAACTTTGAGAGAAAATGTTAAGACTCGGTATCAAAAAGGCAATTACAACGATATTGTTAGTGTGCCACTGGTTTTTTTTGGACAAGAAATGCCGGCGCTTTGGAATGTTTTCGCGTGGCTTAAAATTATTCTGCAAAATGAAATTCAGATTTATTCTAATTACCCATTTGATTTTGTAGTAGTAGAACTTGGTACTGATGCGCCCGGGCAAATAAGCCAATTTAGAAAATATTTGCATTTGGATATTGCCATTTTGACAGCTATTGCGCCGGAGCATATGGAATTTTTTGGCAGTATTGAAAATGTGGCAGATGAAGAGTGGTCCGTTAGTTTTTTTAGCGATATTATTTTTGCTAACAAAGATCTATGTTCAATTGTTCCAGAAAATATAGATCATAAAAAGATTATTTTTTATGGCAAAGAATTTGGCTCAGTCTATAAAATAGAAAATGTTTTAAGAACGAAAGGAGGCTTTTCTTTTGATATTTATTTTGAGGGCGAAAAAATAATGAATATTTTGCACAACGCTTTTTCTGAAGTGCAGTTATATTCTATTGATGCAGCTATTGCTTTGGCCAGAAAGCTTAAAATACCGGATGAAAAAATAAAGCAATCCATAAATAAAATCCAAAGTTTTTCAGGGCGAATGCAAAAATTAAAAGGTATTAAAAATTCCATTATCATAGATGATACCTACAATGCCAGTCCTGATGCGGTCAAAATGGCCCTTGATGCTTTGTATGCCCAAACGGCTAGTCAAAAAATAGCTATTTTGGGAATGATGAATGAATTAGGCGATTTATCAGAGGAAGAACATAAAAAAATAGGACGGTACTGCAATTCAAAGCTTTTGGATTTGATAGTAACCGTGGGTAAAGACGCCAACGCTTTTTTGGCATCAGAAGCCGAAAAAAACGGTTGTGAAGTTTATAAAGCTAAAAATTCAGTTGATGCCGGCAATTTTGTTAAAAATAAAATCCTGCCTGCGCATACAGGAAAAGAAGGAGCCATTATTTTAGCCAAGGGCTCCCAAAACGGGGTCTTTATAGAAGAAGCATTGAAACCTTTACTCGCCAATAAATCCGACTTATCCAAGCTCGTCCGCCAAGATAAATATTGGATGGATAAAAAGAGAGATCTTTACTTTGGTTCGTAGGAAGTTTTTAGTTTTTGTTCTTTTTCAAATCTCTCTAACGCCAATTGAATAAGTTTATCTATTAGTTTGGTATAAGAAATACCGCTTGCTTCCCATAATTTTGGGTACATACTAATAGACGTGAATCCTGGAATAGTATTGATTTCATTTACTATGATCTCTCCATTTTTCTTGAGGAATAAATCTACTCGCCCAAGTCCTTCACAGGACAATGTTTTGAAAGTCTTAATGGCTATTTCTTGAATTTTTTTAACTAACTTTTCTGATAATTTAGCTGGAATTTTAAGAATAGCACCGTGTTCGTCTATATATTTAGCTTCATAAGAATAAAATTCATGCTTTGTTATCACTTCGCCTGGAACAGAAGCGATTGGACTATCGTTTCCTAAAACTGAACATTCAATCTCTCGTCCTTCAATGTATTCTTCAAAAAGAATTTTTAAATCATATTTAAAAGCTTCTTTAATTGCCCTTTTAAAATCTTTTTTATTGTTGATTTTATTTATTCCGACAGATGAACCTAAATTTGCCGGTTTAACAAAAAATGGTAGTCCCAAAACTTTTATAACTTCTTTGTAGACCGGTGTGTTATCTGTTTTTACAGCCAAAAATTTTGCTATAGGCAATCCAGCATCTCTAAGAAGGCGCTTCATCACATCTTTGTCCATGCCAACCGCAGAACCCAAAACACCGGCTCCAACAAAGGGAATATTCGCTAACTTTAACAAACCTTGTATCGTGCCATCCTCCCCAAACGGCCCGTGAAGAATAGGGAAAACCACATCGATTGGTCTGTTGGTTTGGTTAGCATCAAGGTTTACAATCTTTCCGTCGCTCTGTAGCACAAGCGCAACATCATTTACTTTTTTGTTATTGAACCCGGTCGATTTAACACTTTTGTTATCAAGCAAAAATTTTGAATGGTCATTTAAAAGCCATTTTCCCTTTTTATTTATCCCAATCAATATTGGTTCATATTTATTTTTATCCATTGCCTCGACAACATTTTTAGCAGATAGTAAAGAAACCTCATGCTCTGCCGATTTACCGCCAAACAATATGCCTACTCGTATTTTTTTCTTTGACATAACGGAATAATAGCATAATTTGTTTTCCCTATTAAAATAGTTGACTTTTGGCTGGAATTGCATACAATATCGCTTACTATTTTAAATTTCAAAATATGGAGGAAAAGGAATATTTAACAAAGGAAAAATGCCAAGCCTTGAAAGAAGAGCTTGATTACCTAAAAAAGACGAAACGTAGAGAGGTGGCTGAACAATTAGAGTACGCCAAATCTCTAGGTGATCTTTCTGAAAACGCAGAATATCACGAAGCTCGGGATATGCAGGGTGTAGTAG
>ERZ1292629.1774-Hain-H43-01um-R1-1774-length-20022-cov-6_pt1 | contig 20022 bp, 22 predicted proteins | sample MGYA00564399_ERZ1292629 | MGnify/ENA primary metagenome ERZ1292629 (study PRJEB36523, sample SAMEA6512636) | groundwater metagenome | collected 2019-01-08 | study: AquaDiva: Metagenomics assemblies of 32 groundwater samples | reverse complement strand
GAATTAAAGCTTTGGCTTTAATCTATTTTTCGGTCTAGAATTCTCATATCATCTATAAAGAATCACTCAAGCATCATCTCCAAATCCTCTAGATTTGGTGATTTAGAATGAAAAACTAACCTAAAATTATTCAACATGAATGTTAAAATTAGTTTTTTATTCCAATCTCAGCCTGCTCTCTTAGAATATCAGCCTTGTCTGTTCTCTCCCATGTAAAATCTTCATCGCATCTTCCAAAATGCCCATAGGAAGCTGTTTTCCTGTAAATCGGCCTTCTTAAATCTAATTGCTCAATAATTGCCTTAGGTCTCATGTCAAAATTTTCCAAAACTAACTGCATTATTTTTTCTTCTGTAATTTTATTTGTTCCAAAACAATCAACATTAACAGAAGTCGGCTTTGCAACACCAATTGCATAAGAGAGCTGGACTTCGCATTTTTCAGCCAAACCAGCTGCAACAATATTCTTGGCAATATATCTTGCCATATAAGCACCGCTTCTGTCAACTTTTGACGGATCTTTGCCTGAATTATGACAAATAAGTCCATTGGCTGTAAAAGTATGTGCGCCAGGAACAGTTATATCAAAAACAGGTGCAAAAGAGTTCTTTATCTCTTTAATATTTGTATAATAATGATTCATTATATAAAAAGTTCTTAAATATTCAAAATCATAATCCCCTTCAAAGAACTTTGAGTATCCATCTAAAAAAGCCTTTAATTTATCATAAGTGAGTTCCTTTGTAGCTTTCCCTTCGTGACTTCTTGTTAATCTTCCAATGTTAAATTCATCTGATTGTTTTATTTCTGAAGGTAATTTATTCCATAATCTTCTTATTCTTTCTATCTGATTTGGAATTATTAATCTATCAGTTTTTAAAGATAAATCTATTGAATCTAAAATTTTATTCTTTCTGCTTAAACTAAATCTTATCTTCTCTTTAAAAATTTTAATACTCTCTGTACCCTTCAATCTTAAATGATAAAGGATTCTAGAAGAGACAATATCTCTTCCATTTATTTGAGAAACTTTCCCAATTCTATCTACAATTTGTATATTCGAAACTATTCCAAAATTTAATAATAATTGTTGTACCTCTTTCACAAGCTTTAAAGAAGTTGATGTTAATTTAATATCCAAGGAATCATTGTTTCTTCCAGTAATTCTTGTAGTTCCATCAGTATCAAATAGCCCCCTTAAAAATCCTGCAACTACACAGGGTTCAGAATAAAAAATTGATTTTGGAACTTCTTTTTGCCATGATCTTTGCTTTTTCAATCCTAAATATGATAAATAAGCTCTAAGTTCAATTCCTCCAAAAAAAGCCCAATGTCCAAATATTTTTCCAAATTTTCCAAATAATTTTTTATATAAATTTTGAACATTCAACTTCTGCTCTTCTTCACAAACACAAATTCCAATCCCTCCATTCATCATGCAATTTCCATCTCCTATTAATAACCCCATTAAATAGGAATAATCTTCTGTCAATTTTTCAGGAAAATCAAAAATATTTTTTCTATAAGTAGAGGGTTTATGCACAAAAGAAAAAGAATCTGTATTAAAACTGCTTCCAAAAAGTCTATTTTTCTTTTGAATAGAAATCCAATCAGAGTCTTCTAATTCATCTATTCTTCTCCAAATATAATTTCCAGTTTTATCAATAACTCTTAAACATTGATTTTTTGTTCCTTCTATTTCATATCCATCTCTTGTTAATAATTTAATAGTTTCCATTTCTCCATTATCCAGCCACAGTTCAGCTTTTGTCGGAGAAATATCAGTCTTTACAATAAGATCTTTAGTTTTACCATCGAGTTCTTTTAATTGCAAAAGTCCTTTTTCAGTATTAATAAGAGAATTTCCAGTCAAGCAAAAAGCTCCTCCACCATGTCTTCCTACACCTCCATAAGTATCTACAATAATTTTTCTTCCTGTAACACCTGTATCTCCTTCAGGCCCTCCAATAACAAATCTTCCTGTTGTGTTAATATGAATCTTAGTTCTTTCATCCATGAATTTACTACAGACAGGTTTTATTACTTTTTCAAAAATTTCCCTTCTCAGCACTTCTTCTGAAATATCTTCCTTATGCTGCTGGGCAATAACAATCGCCTCTATTCTAAATGGCTTATTATCTTTATACTCAATTGTAACCTGTGATTTTCCATCAGGCCCTAGATTTTTTACCATTCCATTTTTTCTAACTTCAGAAAGTTTCCTTGTTAATTTATGTGCAAGAATAATTGGAAGAGGCATTAATTCAGGGGTTTCATTGCATGCATAACCATACATCATTCCCTGGTCACCAGCACCCTGGTCTTTATTGTCTGTTTCAGTTACTCCAAGACTTATGTCAGCGCTCTGCCCATGCAAAGAAACCCAGACACCTGCGTCATCAGCATCAATTCCAAATTTAGGGTCTGTGTATCCTATCTCCCGAAGCACCCTTCGAGCAATTGACTGAACATCTGCAAATCCCCGAGTAGTAACCTCTCCTGCAACATGCACAGTTCCTGTTGTAACAAGGCATTCAACAGCAACCCTTGAATAAGGATCCTGAACAATTAAATTATCAAGAATAGCATCAGAAATATTATCACAGATTTTATCAGGATGCCCCTCAGTCACTGATTCAGATGTTATAAAATAGTTTTTCATGCTCTCTTTTTATTTTTTATCTCTTTTTTGTTTAGATAATTATATAACCTTTCAGAAATCTTTATTTAAAAACATTTATGCAGTGCATTGCTTATTTTGAAGAATTAGAATTAAACTATTCCTATTATTTATTGGTATCAATCATAATTTTAGACATAGAGCATCTGTTGTCTGTTATGGATTATGATTCATATTTATGGATTATGATTCATATTTATGGATTATGATTCATATCTTTTGCTTCTCATAAAATATTTTAATCTCCTCATCTGCAAAACTTATCAGTTTTTTAAATTACCAATACTCAACTAGTTCTATTTTCTTCCCAAATATTCCCTATAGAAATTCTCAAAAGGTATGATTCCTTCTGGATCTTTTGTCAATATTGACAAAAGCAAAAATTTCCTGAAAACTTCTTTTTCAGCTTCATCTGTTATTTTTACTAAGATTGGTTTTTCATAAGAAGGAGAACTATTTGTATCCTCATTTGAATTAACCTGAATATCAAATAAAGCACATCCCTCTCTGTCAGTTCTGAGCAATATCTGGCTTCTAGGGGGATAAAGATAAACATTTCTTTTAAAAAAAGGCAATCCAATACTATTAGTTAGAGGACTTTTTAATTCTCTGTTCAGCATTTTCTCTAATGCTTTTTTATCTTCTTTTGTAAATCTAAGACCAGTATCATATTCAGAAGGTTTATTTTTAATAAATCTATCTGCTGCATTAAGAAATTCATCTCTTATATCTTCATTATTAATATAACCTCTCACGGCAAAAATTCCTCCAAAAATTGTGGTTGTTTTAAGTTCAATTGGACATTGTTTTATTGAATCATAGAATTTCTGCTTTCCCATTCCAGGTTTAAGCCCTTGCCATAATTTTGATTCCAAGCCAAGCTCAACTTTAACTGTTTCGTTTCCTAATTTTTTTGCCACTCTTTCTCTTATTTTTGTATATTCTATTCCATTAGAAGAGGTAGAATAAGAATCAGGAGGATTAGAAGAGTTTGAAGAAGCAGTTTCACCAGCATAAGCAGGATTAGAAGCATAAGCCAAGGGAACCAAAGCAGATGCTAAAGCAGCTAATCCAATTTGCCCAAATTTTCTTCTTGATAATTTAGATTCCATTTTTAATATAAGATACTAGAATTAATAACTATATAAGCTTTGTTATTGATGTAACTAAATAGTAGATACAATTATAGAATAATTAAGCTAATTTTTCTATCTCATTCCTTCTCTTCCTCTTTCTTCTCTTCCTCTTTCTTCTCTTCCTCTTTCTTCTCTTCCTCTTTCTTCTCTTCCTCTTTCTTCTCTTCTTTTATTGTCTCTTTTATTGAGTCTAAAAAATAATCAATAAAAATGTCAATGTCTTTTTCTTCTTCTGCTTTTTTAAATACTTCATACTCTTCTTTAATCATTTCCTGGTCATATCCACCGCCATAGATATTTTCAGATTCTTCATACATGTATTTTGCAATTTTCTTAGCCCCTTTCCATCCTTCTTCATCATAGCAATACATAACCTTTTCAAGCACACTTTCTTTCCTGAATTCATCAGAGTATTTTCTTGATTCTGCTTCTGCATCTCTTTCATACCCTAAATTAAGCTCATCATCAACAGCTTGTTTAACATATTTTACTGGATTTTCAGCAGCCTGATAAACATGCTCTACTTCATGCACTACAAGAGGCAATAAAGCAGAAGCTGATAAAAATTCCAAATCTGTTTTATTAAAAAATAAAACAATGTCAAAACCTTGTTTTTCAGTTGCTCCAACAACATCTGAAAAACTCCATACTTCCATGTCATAGGGCATTGTATGCTTATCCAAAAGGAATCTTGAAGCAACAATACTAACACTCCATTTTTCTGGAAATTTGAAAAAAGAAACAAGATTTTTGATATTATTCCTGAAGTTAACACTGTTTTTATTCCAGAAATTCTTCCTGTCATTCTTAATTTCAAGTCTTGCTTTCTTAACCTGTTTAAGATACCTTGCATCCATCTCATCTATTCTTTCTTTTTCAGTTGCATGTTCTGTTTTTTCTGTTTTTTCAATTTTGTTTTCCATTTTGCAATCATAAATTTTAATTTAATTGAGTTTAATTCATAAAAACTTACATGAAATCAAGTATTTTGGATTTTAAATAAGTTTTGTATGCTAAAAATTATTTAGGTCTTTTTCAGTAGTTTTAACATTTTAAGCCCTAAAAAGCCAATAATCAGGCTTTTTAAATTGTAGTGGCTAACCAAAAAACCAAGATTTCCCTCTTTTAGTTTATAAGTCTTTGTATTGCAAAAGCTTATCATATTATAAATTTATCACTAATTATAATGAATTAAGAAATGTTTGTGAGTAGCAAAAGTTTTGAAATCAGACATAAAAACAAATCACAGATGCCATAACTCTTAAAGTTTTCACAATTCCAGTATTAAAAATTCAAATAAAATCATTTATAAGTATATTTTCCATAAATATTATTATAAAACCTCCATCAAAAAATGAAATTACCAGATAAAAATGAAATAAGAAAACCAAGCAAAACTCTTGCAGGCGTGACTCCAATTGCTGTAATGTCTTATCCTAAAAAATGTCAGCACGGAACATGTCTTTACTGCCCAAGTCTTAATGTCCCACAGAGCTACACACCAAAATCTCCACCAGTCCTCAGAGCAGAAAGACTGAAATACAATCCATGCGAGCAAGTAAAATCCAGATTAAAAGCATTTCAGCTGATGAATCATCCAACACAAAAAATTGAATTAATAATTATGGGAGGAAATTTTCTTGAATATCCTCTAGAATATCAATATGAATTTGTTAAAGAGTGCTATGATGCTCTTAATGATTCAAAGAATTTTAATGATAATAATGATTACTCTTCCCATAAACATCTTAATCATAACAAAATAAACACAAGCATTAACATTACCAATAAAAAATTGAATTTATTAAAAAAAGAATTAGAACAAGCAAAAAAATTAAATGAAAAAGCAAAACACAGATGCGTCGCATTATGCATTGAAACCCGTCCTGATAGCATAGATGAAAAAACAATAAAAAGAATTCTTGAATTTGGATGCACAAGAGTTGAATTAGGTGTTCAGTGTTTAGATGATAAAATTTACAAAAAAATCAATAGGGGGCACAAAGTAAAGGAAGTTATTGAAGCTACAAAAAAATTAAAGGAGAGTGGGTTCAAAGTTGGTTATCATCTTATGTTAGGATTGCCTCTTTCAAATCCTTCTAAAGACTATAATATGTTTGTAAAATTATTCAAAAATGAAAATTTCAAACCAGACCAGCTAAAAATATATCCTTGCCAAGTTATTAAAGGAGCACAACTAGAAAAATTATATAAAAAAGGTTTGTATAAACCTTATAATCAATTGCAGATTGAAAAACTTTTAGAAAAAATAATGCTTATTATTCCCAACTACTGCAGAATAATGAGAATAATGAGAGAAATTCCTCCTGATTATTTGATTGCCGGAATAAAAAGAATTGATTTAAGAAGAGATATGGATATTTCTCTTAAGAAAGAGAAGGCGAAAATAGATGAAATAAGATTCAGGGAGATTGGATTTGCTGTAAGGGATAATTTAAAGATTAATAAAACTCTGAAATTAAAGATTACTAATTATAAAGCATCTAAAGGCAATGAATGTTTCTTGGAATTTATTAATAAAGATAACATCCTTTTTGGATTATTGAGATTGAGGATAAACAATAAAACAAAAAATAAAGATAAAACAGCAATTATCAGAGAAGTCCATGTTTATGGACAAGCACTTTTAATTGGAGAAAAAGGAAAAGGATTTGGGCAGCATTTAGGATTGGGAAAGCAATTAATAAAAAAAGCAGAGGAAATTGTCAAGAAAGAAAATATAAAAGAATTAAAGATTATCTCTGGAATTGGGGCGAGAGAGTATTATAAGAAACTTGGATATAAACTTGATAAAGAAAAAACATATATGGAGAAGAGATTGTGATTAAATATCACTTAACCTGTTTCTCAATATTTATTAGATATTTTTTTAGATACTCATAAATCTTTTTCCCTTCATTAACAAGCAATTCTCTTTTGCTTTCTTCATTGCCCTTAGCATAAATATACCTTTCATAAGCAATTTTTGAACCAGAGATATTTTCTATTAATTTAATAAAATCATTTTTATTATATACCTTATTTTTATTTAATAAATCAATCATATAAAGTGTTCTTAGTCTTAAAATCAAGGAATATGCAATTAAATCACTTAATTTTCCATCTGGCTTGCTTTTTTCAATCAAACTAATAGATTCATTCACTATAGCTAAGCTCGATTTTGTTGTGTCTAAAAACCATTTGATATTTTTTTTAGTAACCTTTATATTTATATTTTTTAAGAAATTGCTGTTTAATAATGGCTTTGCTTCTTTTAGCATTGTTCCAATTGGAAGCAAATTTTCATTTAATTTGTAATCAAGCAAATCAAGCGAGATTATCATTATCTCATAGTTTCCTTTTTTAATTAATTCCTTGGAAATTTTTTCTGTAATCACTAGAATATCAATATCACTTGCTTCTTCCATATCTTTTCTTGCATAGCTTCCAACAAGGTAAATTCCTATAATTTCAGATAAATCTACAATAGGCTTAACAATATCTAAAACATCATAAAGAATAGTTTCAGAATCAATGTCAACCAACTTTATCCTTACTCTTTTGTCAAGCCACGCTTTTGGAAGCACAACTGCAGAGGCATTTCCAGATTTTATTGTTTTTTTTAATATTTCCATGTTTATTTTTTATTTACATTTATTTCTCAATATTTTTAGTATTGGTATCTTAATGTCCGAGGTTTAGTTGAGCATATAGAGATTTTATAAGATGGTTTAAAACATTTTCTCATAAACATTTTAATCTACTCATCCATATCTCATAAAGCTTTTTACATTACCAATATTTAACATTAGTTTCACATTACCAATACTTCTTTATTTAGTTTCCTTATCTTTCTTCAGATATTCTTCATCTTCCTGTTTTATTTTCTTAAATTTTTTCTCTATTTCGTTTTTCCAATATCCTATTGTTGTGTCTTTTTCAGGATTTTCAATCCTAATTTTCTTTTCATGAGATAATATTTGCTCATCTATAGCAGCAATCCTCTTTTTCCTTATTTTTTTCATTCGTTTTCTATCACTCATGTCTTTACATGTAAAGACATATTTATAAGGCTTTCTGATTTAAAAACTAATTATTATACCACTTAATAATGATAACAATTAGTAAGATTTAAATACATGATTTTATTAGTTTATTTATGGCAAAAAAATATGGAAATTATCAGCAAAAAGCATATAGGACAATAATTGAAAGGTTTGGAAATATAGTCTGGGCTTCCGAAAGTGATAAGAGATTGTATGGAGCTTATCAAGAATTAGTTGATGTTTTTGGGGATAGATTAAATTGTTTAGAAAAATCAGAATTAGTAAAAACCATGTGCAGAAATACAGGATATTCAGAGAATTTTAAATGTCGTAGAAAGAAAGCTCCGATAACTTTAAATTTTGATGGTTTAGCAGTTATTGTGAATCCAAGTAATCCTGATAATGGAATGATTTATCATGAAGCAGTTCATTTTTTAGGAAACTTCGATGAAACAAGAAAAAGATTAATAAAAAGAGATATTCCTTTAGCTAAGGTAGTGGGAACATTTGTTAGACTTGAAGAAAAACCAGAAGAAGAATTTAGATTTTTAACTGGTGAAAATCCAAATCCTGAACTTATCCAACAAATTCAGAGAACTGCTACAAATCCTTTTAGATTTTCTTTTAAGGAACATATTTCTGAAGAAAGCATTGAAGCAAGTTTATTTGCAGTTGTTGCACATATAATCGCTCAAGAAAAAGGAAGAAGAGCAGGCTTTGATTATATTTATCAAAATTATAAGGAGTATAATTAAATGGTAGAATATGTAAGATTGGCAGGAATTGAATATGTAAGAAGAAATCAGGGAGAGCCAACAGCAGATGACACAGTTGGAGCATTTTTATTAAAACGATTTCAAAGAAAGAGTTCAGGAAAGATAACTATTGGCAATAGAAAACTAACTTATCAGGAAGCATTGGATTATTTTGAGTCAGGACAAATGAGAAGAGAGGAATATGAAGAACTTCTTTTTAAAAGAAAAAAAGCAGGAAGGTCTCTTACAAGAATGAAAGAAGAAGCATCTGCACAAAAGATTCTAAAACAAAATAATTTAATGGGCAATTTATTTGGAGAAGGATTAAGAGAATTATCAGAATCAGATAGACAAAAATTAACAACTGCTTGTTTTACAATAGCAGGCTTTCGTGAATTTTTAAAACCTTATTTTGAAAGAAGAGTAAATGAAGACTATCCTAGAGATTTTGAGGGTCATGAAAAAGTTTTTATGGATTTTTCAGATGGAAAAATAAGTCTAGAGGAACTTACAAGAAGATTAAGTTCATTCAGGCTTGTTCTAGGCCAGCATATTGATTGGGATTATGGAGAGCAGTTAAAATATCATGGAAATCAAAAACTAAGAGAGCAATATCTAGAACTAAATGCAAGCGGAAGTGTTTTTTCTCTTGGAAGATTGTTTAGAGATTTGGTTAGCATGCCTAGATAAAAATTTTTGTAATAGTTTTTAAATAATAGTTTATTAATATTTAAAATGACCTCCATAAAAATAATCTCTAAAGAAGAATTTCTAAAGAAGAACAAGAAACCAAATCAGGAAAAAGTCTGGGATAATATTGCAAAGTCAGTTGAAAAAAGAGATTTTTTTAAGGTAAGGGAGATAAATGCTGTTAATGAGTTTTTAAAAGATAAGAAAGGATTGGTTATTGATTTGGGCTGTGGAGCAGGCTGGAACATGGTTCCAAGCAAAGATATTCTTTATTATGGAATAGATTCTTCAAAAGAATCAATAAAATTAACTAAAAAAAGAGCTGAGAAAAAAGATGTAAAAGCCAGGTTATTTAAGGGAAATGCAACAAAACTTGATAAAAAAATATTCAAAGATGAAATGTTTGATTATGGATTATTTATTGCAACATTGCACTGTATTGAAGGTGAAAAAGAAAGATTAAATGCATTAAAGGAATTTTACAGGATTTTGAAAAAAGGAGCAGAGGCTCTTATAACTATTTGGAATTCTGAGGATGAAAGATTTGACAATATAAAAAATAAAGGAGATATTTACATGTCGTGGAAGCAAGGCAAGAAAAGTTTTATGAGATACTATTATCTTTTTTCAGAAAAAGAATTTTTAAATTTATTAAAAAGTGTTGGATTTAAGATATTGGAGATAAATAGCAAAGAGACTGACAGATTTTCAAAGAAGAACTGGATTGTAAGGATTGGAAAACAATAAAGCTTTTAAGTGAGAGATTTTTGAATTTATCTAATATGGGATTATTTAAACATCCAGAACTCAAAGATGAGTTCGTTTATTATGAAGGCAAGAAAATTAAGACTATCAGTCTAAACCAAGATAACGTTGTGCAGTATGGGTTTGGTGAGTCTGTGCTTTTTCTCAGAAGAACCAGAACTCAAGGAGAAAAATTAATTGTAGATTATTTTCATAGATGTGATTCTCAAGGAAAACCTCTTCCAGATGCACATCCGCATAAAGATTATTTATTATATTCTCAAGAAGCATATAATGTCCTGGTAAAAAGATTTTTAGAAAAAATGAAAAAAGGCGGATTGTCAGAAAGTGACTTAGAAGAAGTTTTAAAAGCTTCCAATGGTTTTAATGAAGAAGCTATTTTAGTGCATGTATCCAGAAAAGATAGCATGATAACCCCAAAACCTGTTGCAAAAGTAAGATTAATTGAAAAGAAAAAATAATTATCTAAATTATCTTTTCATCTCCTTCCCTAAATCTTTCTCTGAAATCATTTTTTCTTTTCCAGAAGCCATGTCTCTAATTTTTATTTTATTTTTCTTTGTCTCTTTATCACCTATAAAAATAACGTATTTTATTAAATATGAATTAGCATAGTCAAGTGCTTTTGAAACTTTGTTATACATAACAGAGCAGGGAATATTAAGCGCTCTTATTTTATCTGCAATTTCAACTGCTTTTTTATCCTGATTTAAACTGATGATTAAAACTTTTTTATTTTCATCTGGAATTTTTGCAGTCAATTCCAACCTATCCAAGCCAAATGAAATTCCTGTTGCTTGAATTCCATTGACAAGATAACTTCCTCCTGCTGAAATTGTTTCTTTCATCTCTCCTTTAACTTCAAATATGCTTCCATTATAATAAGATAGTCCTCTAGCCAAAAAAGGAAGAAAATTTAATTTAATTTTATACAAAGAACAGATTTTCTTCAGTTCCTTAATCTCTTCATAAGATTTATATTTTTCAAAATATTTTTCAGGTTTCTTAAAAATATCAAGGATTTTTTCAGCACCAAATTTTCTAAGATTTTCTTTTATCTCTTTTTCAGAAAGCTTGTCCAGTTTATCAATTTCCCTTATTATCTGTTGTTTATCTTTATCTTTTATCTTTGCTTCATCAAGAATTTCATTTAATAATTTTCTGTTATTGAAATTAATCTGAAATTTTATATCTAATTTATTCAGTAGTTCAGAAACAATTTTCAAGATTTCTGCTTCATCCTTTAATGTTGAACCAACCACATCAACATCACATTGTATAAATTGCCTCCATCTGTTTCCAGTTACTGGTTCATCCCTGAAAACAGGGCCAATCTGGTATCTTTTGTATGGGAGTTTCTTGTTCTTTGCAAGCCTTTTTAACTGAAATGTGAATTCATATCTTAATGCAAGCGCTCTCTCGCCTTTGTCTTTTAATTTAAAAATATCTGATACTGCTTCATCATTTGCATTGTTTCCTTTTACAAATTCTTCATATTCAATTATTGGTGTTTCAACTGCCTGAAAATTATATAATCTAAACACATCTTCAATTATGTTTCTAATTGCAATTCTTTTTGAAGAATCTTCAATGTCGCGAAACCCCTTCACATTTTCGGTTGTCATTTTATGTTTTCTCCTTTTGATTTAATAGAACTTGATTGTTTATTAAGGTTTCTTTATTTCGTCTCTCATTTTCTCTTTCAATATCTTTTATAGTAATTCCTTCTCTTGCCATAATCACAAATAAGAAGTAAATCAAATCAGAACATTCCCAAATAAGATTTTCTTTTGAATCAGCAGTAACTACCTCTCCTGCTTCTTCAATTATTTTTCTTTTTAATTCATTAGGATTTGCAATTAATTTTCTTGTATAAGATTTTTCATCATTGCTTTTTATTTTTTCAGATATTATCCCATATAACTCTTGCAAATCAAAATTTTTTTCTTCTCCAAAACAACTATATTGATTCAAATGACACGCATCCCCCCTTTGTTTCACAATAAATATCAAAGAATCTTTATCACAATCTGTTTTTATCTTTAATACTTCTTGGATATTTTCAGAGATTTCTCCTTTTTTCCATAGTCTATTTTTGCTTCTGCTAAAATACCATCCTTCTTTAGTCTCTATTGATTTTTTCAAGCTTTCTTTATTTGAATAAGCTAAAGTCAAAACATTACCTTGTTCGTCCTTTATTATTGTTGGAATTAAATTGTTCATTTTTTCAAAATCTAATTCACTATAATCAAAATTAATTTTTCTACAATCATTCAATATACCTATAACAACAATATCTGATTCGAATATTTTTTCATAAACCTTTAATCCAGCATCTTCTGCTGATTTTCCTGAGCAAACAATATCAATTACTAAGTCTGCAATTCCTTTAGCAAAAAATTCCTCACTTGCGCCATTAATATAAATCTTTTCAAATACATATCCTTTTCCTTCTAATCTATTTAATATGCCTCTTTTTGCAAGTTGTTTATATTTAGAATTTACAGCAACTTTTAGTTTCTTATCAAAATCTTCTAATCTCTTATTTTTAGGCCCAAGCAAGCAGAGAGATGGTTTTTTAAACAAATAATCATCATTTTCCCATTTTATTCTTTCTAGAATTTTAAGTTTGGAGTTATAGTTAGATAGAATAAATTCCTGAAATAAATCCTCTCCAGTTATTCCTATGACTTTTTTCTCTTCTTTAGAGAACTTTGAGACAAAACAAGGAATATCTTCCCCTCTAATCTCAATTATATCTCCAATTAAATTAAATTTCTTAAGAACTTCTTCTGCTTTGGATTTTAACCCAGAATTCTTTGGTATTATGAATACAACCAGAACTATTGTCCATCATTTTGACCCTCCAAAAATTATTCCAGAAAAACAAGCGGAAGCTGGGAATCGAACCCAGGTCCCAAGAGCCACAGTCTTATATTCTACCACTGAACTACATCCGCCATATCTATATCTACATTTAATTAAAACAGGATTCAATATATAAAGTTTATCAGAACAAACAGAAGCTAAGCTAGAATTGTTTTTTATTTGTTTTCTAGTTTGAATTGTGGGGATACCCCCAAAGTTTAGCTTTCATGATTTTGAGAAGAAATTAGAGTTTTTAAGACTTTTGGTTTTGTTTCTTAGGACAAAAACTTGTTTCAAAATGATAAACCTGTTCTCCTTGATAATCAGGATACATACTCCTTAAAGATATTAATTGAGGGTTAGATAATCTAGGGTCTTCTGACTCATTCAAATCAAGAAGAACAAGAACATCTCTATCTGCCTCAAAACTTTTTATTACTCTATATCCAGCAATTGTTTCTGATTCTAATTTCCCTACAGCTTCCTGCCTCATAGCTTCATGTTCATCCAAAAGAGCCTGCCTAATAAAATTTCCAATATAAGTTGCTCTTTGAGGACTCTCTCCTACTATGTTGCATAATTCTTCAAGTGTTGATGCTTCTTCCATCAAAAACACTAAGAAATAGGTTTTTTAAGTTTTTGGGTTGTAACTTGCAATATATTAGTAATAAAATAATTCTGAGAGAGGTTAGTGACGAGCATTTGCATTTTAGTAAGCATATGTATTTATGAAATGCAAGTGCGAGTATCAGAAGTTATGAATAAGAAAATTCGATTATCTGATTTAAAGTTTTATAATCAGATACTAAATCAAATAATCTCACCAAAACTTAATCAATTAATTACATGACTCTTAATATTTAACATTACCAATATACCAAATAGTTTTATATTACTAAATAATTCTATCCGCAGAACTCTTCAGCAAAATGCCTAGCAGTCAGTAATTCTTCTGTTGCTCTCTTTATCATCTCGTTCCACTCAAAAGATTTCCCAGAGAAAAATATTTTCTCCCTAAGGTATTCTCCAACTTTTTTATTGCCAATCCAGGTTTCATCTTTTAAGATTATATTCTTGTTTACATATGCTTTTATCTGCGAAGCAAGTAAGTCTCCCAAAAGATAATTATGATAATAAACAGGGGAGCTTGATATATGTATTTTAGATGCCCAATCAGGCTTGTCTCTAGAGAAATCTAGCAACTGGTATTTTTTAACTAAATTCCACCATAGCTTGTTTAAATCCTGCGCTGGATTTTCATAAATGGATTTTTCAAAATTAAGCATCACCTGTGACCAGCGTGAAAAAACAAGTTTCTGAAGTCTAAGTATCTTATCAAGAGTCTCAGAGATTTTCTTTTTTTCATTAAGAGAAATACCGCAATATCTCTCCATAAAATCAGGATTGCTTGCAAATCTTCCAAAAAGCAGCGCAATAGCCTCTGTTGTAAAAATATGAGCTGCATGTTTTAACATATAAGGAAGATTTTTATCTAGGTATTTATCATAAGCAGCATGCCCTAATTCATGCAGTGTAGTGTCCATCCATTTTTCATTGTTCTTTACACTCTCAACAATTCTTATATCTCCTTCTCTGTCAATATCCATGCAGCATGCATGCTGATATTTTTTAGATTTTTCATATAAATCGCTTTTTTCAAGAATATTATCAATATTCAATCCAAGATTATTGTAGAAATCTTTTGCTATTTCAATAACATCACCAAATCCTTCGGATTTGTGTATTGGATTTGGTGAGACTGAGCAAAAAGATAAAGCAGAAGCTTTATCCTCAACCTGAGGGTTGAGGTTTACTTTTTGCTCTGTATCCTGATTTTCATAATACTTATCCAAATCAATTTTATATATTTCAGGCGCTTCCTGAAAAAACAAGTCATGATAATGCCAGGGGTTTAATTCATGAATATTTATCTTATATCTCTTTGATAACACCTCGTCCATCTCTCTTTTTAATTTTTCAAAAGGTTTTTTAGTTAATTCATCAAGCTCTAAGAATAATTTTTCAATTTCTTTTGGATTTTGTTCAGACAAAGTCATGCTCATCTCATAATAATTTTTAAATCCTAAGGAAAGAGCAAGTTTGTTTCTTAGTTTTATTAAAAAGATTAAATCCTTTTCAACAATCTCTCCTTGTTTTTTTGATGCACTCCATGCAATTTCAAGTTTTTTAGAATCATTTTCTTTTCTCAGAATATCTTTTATCTCATTATCTGTATATTCCTTCCCATCAATTTTTGCCCTATAAATATTGAAATTCTTTTCTATTTTAGAGGATAATTCAATAATTTCTTTCAATAGCGAAATATCTCCTTGAGAACCTAAATAAGAATTATATAATATGTTAAGTTGCCTTTTTAACAGGGGTTTTTTAATCTCTTCAATATTCTTTTTAAATTCTTTTAATTTTTCAAAACCCTCTTTATCATTATATATTTTTTCAATCTCCAAACTAAGCTCTTCATATTTCTTGTAATATTTATCATCACCCGTGGTTATTGCATCAAAGTATGCAATGTTCGCATCTTTCATTAAAGGTTTTACTTTAGAGACATGAGAGTCTATAAAAGATTGAAGTTCTTGTTCAGTTGACATGATTATATATAAATATTAAGGAATTTAAAGGTTTTTATTGAAAAAAATTTCTCTTTTACAGATAACAAAAAATGTTTCCTTAGTAATGCAACAAATCATAACAAAGCTTCTGTTAATTAAGCGAGAGCATCTGATACATAACTTCTTAGATTTTTACATTACCAATAATTCATCACATTATAAAAAATAGGGATTTATTTTAACTTAAAGATGAATAATTCAAGCCAATATTTCTTCTTTTAATTCTGGAATAATATTTTTTTTAGTCAGGCTCCAGTCAAGCTTAATCAAATTCTTGACAAATTGATTATCAAGATTAAGTTTAAAATAATCAGATTTGCCTATCTTTCTAGTTTTACAAACAATTCCAGACTCAATAAAGTAGGGAAAGAACACTTTAAGAGAATTATAACTCACATTACTCTCTTTGGCTATCTCTGTTACAGGATAATCAAAAAAGTGAAATCCTATTAAGAAATCAAGAACTCTTAACTGAGGAGTATCTCCAAATTGCATAAGGAAAAAACTTTTATTTTCTTTAATTTTCATATTACTACTAATACTACTACTATTTTTAAATCTTTCTATCAACAGATATAAAGTGTCAAAGATAGAAACATTTAAAAATATTAAAAATCTATATTTCTATGGCATCTGATTTAGAAAAAGCTCAATTAATGTCGGTTTTAGCAAGAAGCAAAGGAAATTGGGGTGATAAATATGATAGAACAGAACATTTCAAGAGGTTTCAAAATTTAAAAGATATAATAAAAGAGCTTTCTAAACAAAATTGGTTAATTATTCATAATAAGCCTAAGTTCACAGGTATTTCATTAAATACCCAATTTAAAAAAGAAATTATAGAATTTATTGAAAAAGAAATGCCTCATTTAAAAGGAATTATTAAATAGTTTTAAAACTTTCATCCCTCATCATATCTCGCCATATATTTTAGTTGCATTGATTATCTTTTTCTCAATATTTTTATCAAGCTCATTTAAATCAGATATTATCATGATATTTATTTTCCTGTTTAATTCTTTTTCAAATATTCCCAGATTAATATCTTTTTTAATTTTTGAAATTAGTAATATGTCAATATCGCTTGATTCAATATCTTCACCTTTATCATATGAACCAAATAATACAATTGCTTTTGGAGATAATGTATCTATAATTTTTTCTTTTAATTCATATAATGAATATTGGTTATATAATCTTTTATAAAATAAAAATTTTTCATTTTCCCTATTAGCAACATAGCCATCAAAAGGCTTTGATTTCTTAGAAATAATCAATTCTTCTTTTAATAAATTATTAATATAGATTTTAACAGATGTTGGAGCAAGCCTGATTTTTTTAGAGATTTCTCTGATAAAATGAATTGAAGTTGGTTCCTTAAAAAACACTTCCATTACTTGTATAATGCTACATTTTTGTATCATATGTAACAATAATGTTTATACCTATATAAATGTTACTAAAAAGTGAGCTGTCAAGTTAAAGTCAGCTAGTTCTATTTTTCAAAAACTTCACATTCCCAAACATACCTATCAAACTTCTTTCCTATTTTGTTTTTGCCTTTCTGTAATAATCTACTAACAGAATCATAATCTCGTAAGCTTAGATAAACCTCAATTGCCAAATGAAATATCTCAATTTTTTCGTAATATTCTGCAATAATTTTCTTATCTTCAATTCTATTAGAATTTAGAAGTCCTTTGAATGAAGTTGATTGAATTATTGAGAAAACGCGGTCTTCAAAAGCAGAAGAGAGAGTTTGGGAGGGCATTTTTAAATATTTTCTTTATTCCTTTGTTCTCTCTAATTTCTTATTTTGTTTAATAACAAAATAGTTTCTTATTGCAACAGCTTCCCAAGGATATATTCCTCCTAATGGAACATAAGGTTTATCAGGATGAATTCTGTCCTCTTCAGTCCAATTTGGATTAAGCAAAAACCTAAAACATTCTAAAGCTGCGCTAGAAAATCCATATGCGCCAATAACACATTTTGCAGAGATAGGTAAATCTGTTTGAGTTAGAGCATATAATGTTGAACCGAATTTTCCAGCGAAATAAATCCCTGGCATAAAATCATCTGTCATTATTTGAGCTAATTCTCTAACCATGGTTACTAGACTCTTATTACCTAGAGAATTACCTCTACATCTAACATTACGCCCACACCTTGCAATATTTTCATTAGTTTGATTTTCCATTTTAATAGTATTGGAACTCTCTTCCAACTTTGGATACAAAAAGGTAAGATTTAAATATAGGTAGTCATATATTATGACTACTATGGACATAGAAGAATTAGTGAAAATAGGCTTTAATAGAAATGAAGCAAAAGTATATCTATCTTTAATTAAATTCGGAAAGTCTGATGCAAATCAAATTATTAAAGATACAAAGTTTCATAAAAATATTGTCTATGATAATCTTGAAAAATTAATGAATAAGGGTATAGTAAGTTATATTATTGAAGGAAATAAAAGAATATTTCAACTAACTTCATCAGAAACATTAATCAATATTTTTGAAGAAAAAGAAAAAGAACTTGAAGACAAAAAGAAAATAGCAATTAGTATATCTAAAGAGATAAACAAAGCATTAAAATCTGTTCCAAATAAACAAGAAGCTGAAATCTATAGGGGTGTAAAAGGAATAAAAACCTTTTACAATGAATCTCTAAATGGCTCTGATTATGTTGTTTTTGGAGCTCCTCAAGAATCAATCAAAATTATGGATACTATTTTTTGGGACAACTATAACATAAAAAGGATAAAACAAAAAATAAGAGTAAGAATGATATTTAACACTTCTATAAAGAGTTATGGAGACTCTATTAAAAATAAATACACAGAAGTTAGATATTTTGATAAAAATTTTGAACCTTTAACAGAAACTCATATTCAAGATAATAAAGTTGCAATAATTGTTTGGACTGAAGAACCAATTTTGTTTATTATACAAAGTAAATCTGTAGCGGATTCTTATAAAATATTCTTTGAAGATATGTGGAAAATAGCTAAGAAATAGATATTAATTAGCTGATAATTTAATCAATCCCAACCACCTATTTTCTCCTAAATCTAAATCCTACCCTGCTAACTAAGGGATATTTTATCTCCCATAAACTTTTTTTATTTTTTCTTTATATTCCTTAAACTTTCCTTTCTTTATAGCCTCTTTAGCCTCTTTAATCATATTTTGCAGATAATAAAGATTATGATAACTTGCAAGCTCTTTTCCAACAGCTTCTTCTTCTTTTAAAAGATGTCTTATGTATGCTTTTGAATAATTTTTGCATACAAAACAATCACATTTCTTATCAATTGGTGTTTTATCAAAAGTATATTTTTTATTTAAAATTTTTAATTTTCCAAGACTAGTAAATAATTCGCCATGACGAGCATTTTGAGTAGGCATTCTTGAATCAAAAATATCACATCCCAAGCTTATTGCCTCAAGAATTTCATTTGGAGAGCCAATTCCCATTAAATAAACAGGCTTGTTTTCAGGAAGAATTTGTTTTTGCTGTTTTACAATCTTCATTTCTTCTTCAAATGTCTCGCCCATTCCAAAACCACCTATTGAATATCCGTCAAATCCTAATCTCATTATATTCAAAGCTGATTTTTTTCTTAAATCCTTATAAATCCCTCCCTGAGTAATTCCAAAAAGAAGCTGCCTTTTTTCAAAAGGAATTTTTCTCTGCAGTTTATCATGATGCTTTTTGCATCTTTCAGCCCAAAGTGTTGTTAATCTAACAGCATTTTCAATTTCTTTTTTTGAATCTTCATACAATGGCATTCTATCCAAGCACATTGCGACATCACTATTTATTTCAAATTGAATTTCCATGTCTTTTTCAGGCGTCATGAATATTTTTTCACCTGAAACAGGATTCCTAAAATAAACACCTTTTTCATTTGAAGATAAATAAATTGATTTAGAATACATCTGAAAACCGCCTGAATCAGTGAAATTCACACCTTTAAAATTCATGAATTTACCCAAACCCCCCAGTCTTTTAATCACATTAGAACCAGGACGAATAGAAAGCAAAAAAGCATTAGATATAGTTGCAACAGCCCCCAGCTCAGATAATTTTGAAGGATTAACAAACTTTGCAGCAGCTTTTGTTGAAACAGGCATAAAAAAAGGTGTTTCAACAATGCCTTTTTTAGTATGAAGAATTCCAACACGAGCATTTGTTTTCTTGTCTTTGTATTTTATTTGAAATATAACCATAAATAAACTAAAAAATACAGGCTTATAAAATTATCAGTAATATCAATATCTATTAGAGGTATAGCTTCTGTTGCTCTAGCAAAAGCTTTTCATAAACATCTTAATCTTCTCATCTGCCCAGTTCATAAATTTTTACACTACCAATATAGAGTTTAGGACGAGCCCTTGAAAGAAACCCTGCGGGATTTTAATCCCGAGATTGAATTTCAAA
>ERZ1292629.1772-Hain-H43-01um-R1-1772-length-20045-cov-6_pt1 | contig 20045 bp, 16 predicted proteins | sample MGYA00564399_ERZ1292629 | MGnify/ENA primary metagenome ERZ1292629 (study PRJEB36523, sample SAMEA6512636) | groundwater metagenome | collected 2019-01-08 | study: AquaDiva: Metagenomics assemblies of 32 groundwater samples | reverse complement strand
AGTTTTGTATTGCTTGTAATCCCTGGACTATTGGCAGCACCTGGACCTGAAGTTCTCTGGGTGTTACTGGAGTGGGTGGAGCCGCTGGCGGCGGGGCGGTGGCCAACTGTCCTTCTGGAGTGAATTTAATTTTGCGTTTCGCTGGCAGGGCCCCGAGTATCGCCTGGCGTTTTCCGGTAGGCATGCCGGAAAGCATCGTACCCAGTTGCCGATCCGGAAGCCGAGTGTAAAACTCAATGTCTTTCTTCTCAACTTTCGCTCCTCTGGTCATCACTGCGGTTGTAGCCTGTCGGAGGCCTGGGATTCTACTGGTGATGGGCGCCGCTGTCTCGGCCACCTTGCCGGCGTACTTCCAGCCGCGAGCCTTCACGTATCCCCCGGTGGCTTTAGACCACCGCTTCCCCATGCCCACGACAGCGCTCGCCCCATAAATTGACATCTGATTGCCGACGAGGAGCGCAAAGATCATAAGCCCGATGCCGACGGCGTAATCCAGCATGAGTCTGGAAAGGTTCGGAACCGCCTGACCGGCGAGTATTGCTCTTTGCGTCTCAATGGGGATGCCCTGGACCACCAAAAGACTCAGCATAAAAAGGAAGAGGAACGCCGGCAGGAAGAAACTCCACTTGAAAAGTTTGTTCCACCAGCCGCTCCAAAAATTTCCCATCCCGGGAATGATGAACGAGAGGAAGGCAAAGGGCGCAAAGATGAGGAGGCCCATTAGCGAGATGAGCCGGACCAGGAACATGATGGCGCCGGCAAAGAGGACAAAGAGGACAATGGGAACCATGAATGCCTTGGCGATAAACGCGCCGGCCAGCAAAATTTCACTGCCAATCGTTGGATCTATGGCGGCGAGCGCCTGTGAAATTTCTACGTTTTTGAGAAGAGCGTTGCACTGGTTATACGTCCACTCTTGGAAGATCCATGCCTGTGACAAATATGCCAAGCCCCCGAGGAAACTTGGTAACGCATAGACCTCATTGTAGCAGTCTAAAGCGGTCCACTCGGTTCTACCACCGAGCGGTATGTCAATAATTCCCAAAGGTGTTATTCCGCGCTGGAGAGTCACTCTGGCGTCTATCAACTTTTGTCGAGCCTCTTCCGGGTTTAAGGACACATATTGATTTTGGATGCCCATCGTCATGGTCTTCATGTCAAACATTTTTTTGACCGCAGCGGCGGGCCCGCCCTGTCTTTTTATCTGCTCATAAAATATATTCCCAATTCCATTGGAAAGGTTGATGATGGATTTACCAATGGCGAAGCTGAAGTTAATGAGGAGTGCCATGATGATAAGCTTGGGGAGAAGGCTCCTGGCGCTGAACATGGAAAAGTCAAAGATCGTGGCAATGGCGATCCAGAGGAGCAGGAGCACGAAAAACATGTTCACGATGCCGAGAACAATTCTCCAGCCAACCTCCGCGGCGATAAGGGCGCGGCCATTGGCAAATGCGGTGAGGTTTTCCGAGAGCATGGCCGTGAAGAGCTGTTCAACAAGCGGGTAGACGATATTGATAACCATGTCTACCAGCCAATTCAGGGCAAAGAGAATCCCGCAGGTGATGTAGCTCTGGCTGCAGGTCGTCGGCACAGCCGGCGTTAGGCGCGCCGTCCGCTCGATAGAGCCCGCTGTCACCGCTTCACTGCCGAGTGCATCCAGGTCTCCCTGCGCGATGGCCGGGTTTGGACCGAGCCCGATGAATCCAGAAATAAGCACAAGAAGAGCAACGCCTGCCAGCGTTTCTGTCCAATGCTGCGGATATAAAGACGCCTTATTCATATTCACGGACCAAAGACAGTAGCGAGCCCCCTTTCAATAAGCACCCGGACCGCGGTATCAAGGATTGCGGCAATGGCGGTTTGGATGTCATCCGCCACGTCGGTCTGGCGGATTGGCGAGACAATCTGCGACTGCATCACCAGTTCAGCCACCGCACTTCCCGGCGTGACGCAGCGTCCGCTCGCGTTCCTGACGCAGAAGAACCCCTTGCCCGCCTGGTACTCTTGGTTGAAGGAGTTCACAGCTATTGCCTCCTGCCGTCTCTTTTCATCCAGCGCCCACACGTATTGGTAGACTCGATTATTTTGTGGATTACTCAATGCCAGATACTCCTCAAAGGTAAGGGAGCCGGGATCATTGTGCAGTCGGAGGAGCGCATCGGTGTAGTTTTCGTTTATGCCGGCAGGGAGGGTACATTGGGATGTCAAGGCGAAACCAAGGAGAAAGTTTTGGGGAGAAGGAATGCCGAATCCCGCGCAGAAGTTGAGGCCGGTAAGTTGGGAAATGAATATTCTCGATGCGTTCTCGGCGATGCGCGTGGCGTCAATCCGGTAACTTGTCGAAAAGACCGGAGCTCCGAAGTTTCCGGTGACGATCCAGCGGAGGACCATGTCGCGCACTAGCGCGATTGCGGTTTTCAAAATGGCGGTCGTGAAGACGTTCACGCAGCTTGAGTTGTTGGTCGAGGTATTCGCGATCGTGGTTTGCGCCCGCACCACCGCGTCACGGACCGGAACCTCAAGCCCAATGCCAATACCCAGACTGCCGAGAGCGCCCCCAATGCTGGATATATCTATGCCAAAGAAGCCGAGAATCGAGCTAAAACAGCTAGTGATATCCAGCTGGGCGCGCGCCGGCTGCAGTGCGGGGATAAAGAAGACAAGGGTCGCCACCAAGAGGAGGACGGCTATGGATGATTGGGTTTTGCGGAAGGCAGCACTCATCACTAGGGTCGAGGCAACTCAAACGCTACGCCGATCGCAGTAAGATCGCGCCTGAGGTCGTCGTGGAACTGAATCATCTTGAGAAGGAGGTTTATGCGCGGCCTGATGACAAACAGGGTTGCGAGCGGGTCGCGCTCGGTGTTGCGGAATATTTCCCAGGCGCGCTTTGTTTTCAGGAGGTAGTTCACCTCGCGGCTGGCCGTCGCGCGCCAGTTCGTCGGCACGGGCAGCGCCTTGACTTCGGCGATGATCTCGTTGAGCCCGACAATCAACGGATCGAGTTCGGCGAGTTTGGAGTAGTCCTCGTTCTTCACCGCCTCCTCGAGAATTACAAGATCGCTCCGGTATGGGCCGAGCCGCTTCTGGTAAATGGCGAGCAATGTATGAAAGTAATCGGCGACGCGGGCCGCGCTGTTGTCGGAAGTTGTCGGCAGGTCTTGGGCGACGATGAGATCCTCCTCGAGGTTGATGGTCGCGGCAAGATTTTCGGGAAGGGTGAGGCGGTCGAGAAAGTCGGTGGATGTGATTTCTCCCTTTTCGTTGATGGCTCCCAAGACGCCGCTCGTAAGCAGGTTCTTGGTCAGTGCAAAAGTCACGTTATCCTCTCCGGCGGCGGGGGAAGACAACTCGCCGGCTAGCGGCAGTTGGCTTAATTGGTCATCCGGTCCGATCTGGAGCGGATTGCGGTTGGCTTTAATTTCGTCCCCGTCGGTTGTTCCGTCGCCGTCAGTATCCGGTTTTTGCGGATCGGTCTGCCAAACGGCCTCTTCCCAATCCTTGAGGCCGTCTTCGTCGGAATCCTGGGCCACGTCAACTCCGAGTGAGGAAGCCACGGCCGCGGCAAGCGCGCCCCGCGCCTCCTCGGCGTTGACGTTTACCGTCTTTTCTCCTGAGAGAAACTGCGCGAACGCCGCAAGCCGCCCTCGGAATAGAAGCGCGGCGATTAGGACAATCGCCGCAACGCCCAAAACAACCCAAAGCTTCCTCCGCTTTGGAGAGGATTTTACGCCGATCTCAAATGATTTCGGCATCACCCTGATTATAACAATTTGTGCATTTTCTTTGGGTTTTCTGTGGATAACTAATTGCCAATTTTCCAGAAAACCTGTGAAGACAAGCAAGTCCGTGGTAATATCAGAATGAGCAATGAATCTAAAGTCGTTTTTATTCACTATCGCGGCGCTATTTATTGCCGTCATGGCTTGGCTGGGGTCCTTGGCGGCCGAAAGCGCGATTTTGCGGAACCTGAAGCAGGGCAGCCGCGGGCCGGATGTCCGGGAACTTCAGCAAATTCTCAACCGCGATCCGGAAACGAAAGTGTCTGAAAGCGGCCCGGGTTCCCCAGGGAACGAAACAGAGTACTTTGGGCCGTTGACCCATGATGCGGTGTTGCGGCTGCAGCGAAAATACGCTCTTGATATTCTTGCCCCCATTGGCTTGAGCGCGCCAACCGGCATCGTGGCCAGTCAGACACGGCTTTTTCTGCTCCGATTGGTGCCGGACAAGACCCCTCCGGTCGCAACAAGCCAGGCCGCCCCGCCGATGAACGTGCGGCCCAAAATTATTTCGATCTTCCCGGCGGTTATCACCAAAAGCACCGCAGAGGTTACGATCACCGGAGAAAACTTCACCGCCACGGGGAATACGGTGCTGGTTTCGAGCGAGCTGTCGGACGCATTTACCAATCTTTCTTCAAGCGACGGTAAGACGCTCCGCTTCACCTTCCGTTTCACCGCCGCCGAAACCCTGAAGGCGCAGGTGCGCGAGGCCGCGAGCGCTTCGGGCGAGTCCTACGAAGCCGTTGTTGCGGTGGTGGCCGCAAATGTCCAGCAGACAATAGACGGGCCAAAAACTTCCCGCATTCCCGTTATCGTTGCGGTGCGGAACTCAAACGGCGAGAGCAATCCGGTTGAGCTTATGACCGATATCGCGGCAATCTTAAACGATGTCGGCAATTAGCGCATGAAAGGTTACATGCATTTCAAACTTGGGATGCAGATCGCGGCCGGAGCACTTGTGCTCGCAGTTCTTTCGTTTGTCCCCTTCACCCCTTTCCCCGCTCACAATACGGCGCTGGCCCAACTTCCCTTTGGTCCAGAAATTCCATTTGGTGGGGCGAATTCGTTTGCCATCTTTTGTACCTGCAGCGCCAATTTTCTTCTCCCTATTTTTGATTATGCGACCATCCGCCCCCTTCTTCTCGTCTACCAGCCGGGAGTGTCGAGGCTTTATCTCTACTACAACATTTACGGCAGATTTCTCCTGGGCAGTTATGCGCCCGTGGGGAGCCAATGCCTCATGTATGTTGGGACAGGTTGCGTACGAATTTCCTCAAACGGAATGTTGGGCTTCCTGCCGGGTACTGGCACGTCGCTATAGTACCTTCGGCAATCCAAAAGGCACCTATTATTCTATTTGCAGAGCTTGCGAGTAAGAGTCGTCCACGCCTTAAGCGGGAGTGTCTCCGCCCGTGCCCGCGGGTCAATGCCGCATTCTTCCAGCCGCGCCTCGGCTGCTTTTTTGTTGCCCAAGTATCTGGCGAGATTGTTGGCCAGGGTCTTTCGCCGCGCTTGGAATCCGGCGCGGACAATTTGGAAAAATCGATCGGGCGGCACCGTCTCCTCCGTGAAAAATTTCTCGGACACTGAGCTTAATTTAATCAGTGCTGAATCCACTGCGGGTGGAGGATAAAAAGCGCTTGGGGGTACGGTAAACAAAATTTTCGGCTTGGCAAACGCTTGCACAGAAACGGCCAAAAGATTCATCTTGGGCGGTTTGGCCACAATCCTTTCGGCCACCTCTTTTTGCACCGTTAAAATCATTTCCCGAGGCGGATGCTTACTCTCAAGGAGGGTTCGCAGCAGGCGCGAGGTAAGATAGTAGGGAATATTGGCGACGACTGAGTAGTCCGGCGGAAGCTTAAGGTCGGCAAAATTAATTTTCAGGATATCGCCGCGGACAACGCGGACGTTAGCGATTAGTTCGGAGGCTAGGCTTTTTTCAAGTTGCTCGGCTAGTCGCTGATCCTTTTCCACGGCCACCACCAATCCAGCTCTTTTGGCCAGTGCCCGGGTGAGGGTGCCAAGGCCCGGCCCGATTTCAAGAACTGTTTTTTCTTGTGAAAGCTCGGCGGCGGCAATGATTTTTTGCAGCACTTGGCGCGAACGCAAAAAGTGCTGACCCAATAGTTTATTAGGACGGATTTCCAGGAGAGTTTTTGTATTACTCTTCATCAACGATCAGCGTGTCATCGGCTAAAACTTCGTTGGACTCAAGCATCTCTTTGGGCAATTCGCGCAAAAAGCGCGAGGGCATATTGATTTGCCGGTCGCCAAAAAGAGTTCGCGCGATGGCCCAGGTAAGATACAATCGTTTTTTGGCCCGGGTCATGCCGACGTAAGCCAAGCGACGTTCCTCCTCAAGTTCGGCCCGTCCGTTTTGGATGGATTTGGCATGCGGCAAAATTCCTTCCTCCAGGCCGGAGACAAAAACCACCGGGAATTCCAAACCCTTGGCGCTATGCAAGGTCATGAGTTTTACTCGATCATCACCAGCCTTTAACTCATCCTGGTCCGAAGCCAAAGCGATCTCTTCCAGTAATTTGGTTACGGCCTGTCCAATGGGCAGAGCATCGTATTTCCTGGCTAGGCTTACAAGCTCGCGGATGTTCTCAAGCCGCGATTCGCCGTCCTTTGAAAAATCGGCCACATACTCTTCGTAGCCAATGGTTTTAATGAGCCGCTTCAGGAACTCGGCCAAAGGGTTATGGCCGCTCATTTCTTGGTGCAGTCGTGTTTTAATAACCTCAAAGCGCTTGAGTTTCTCCTGATCTTTTAGTGAAAGATCCGAGACGCGCCCGGCGAGGTAGCTAAGAAATGTTTTGGGTCCGATGCCGCGCGCCGGAACATTGATGATCCGCTTCAAAGCCAGCGCATCTCCAGGGTTTTGCAGAAGGCGAAGATAAGCCACCAGGTCCTTGATTTCGCGCCGCTGGAAAAAGCGTATGCCGCCGATGATGGCATAAGGAACGTCGCGTTCCAGCATTGCCTCTTCCAGGACCCGCGACTGGGCATTGGTGCGGTAAAGCACGGCAAAATCTTTCCAGGTGTAGGCGTTTTGGCGTAGCATGGCGATTTCCTCGGCAATGTATTCGGACTCGGCCCGTTCATCCTCGTGCGCCCGGATTTCCGGAAGGCGCCCGGAGGGATTTTTGGTCCATAGGGTTTTTTGTTTTTGGTCCTGGTTTTTTCGGATGAGGTGGTTGGCCGCCTCAAGTATCTCCGGGGTGGAGCGGTAGTTTTCTTCAAGCAGGATGACTTTAGCCTCGGGCCAGTCGCGCTCAAAATTTAAAATGTTTTTATAATCCGCGCCCCGCCAGCCGTATATTGATTGCGCATCGTCACCGATGACAAATAAGTTATGGTGCTTTTGGGCGAGCATCTTCACCAGTTCGTATTGACTGGCATTGGTGTCCTGATATTCGTCAACGTTAAGATAGCGGTATCTTGACTGCCAGCGGTTCAAAACCGCAGGTCTCTCGCGCCACAGCCGCACGGTATGAAAAATAAGATCATCAAAATCAAGAGCGTTTGAGACCTTAAGGCGCTCCTGGTAGGCTTTATAAATTGCGGCTATGGTGCGCGGAAAGGGCTCGGACGAACCGCGCCCCTCGTATTCGTCCCAGGCAATGAGATCATTTTTTAGATTGGAAATGACAGATGCGACCATGGGCGCGGGGAAATTTTTTGAGCTCAAATTGAGCTCCTTCATGACCTCTTTGATGAGCGCAAGCGTGTCGTCTTCGTCAAAGATGGTAAAATGCGGCCGGTAGCCGATGCGGGCTGACTCCTTGCGCAGGACAAAGGCGGCGAAGCCGTGGAAGGTGCCGATAAAAGGCGAGCTAGAAGCTGATAAGCGAATAGGCGGATAGGCGGGTAAGCCGGGACGATTAGGCGGCGATAGCTTATCGGCTTGTACGCTTATAAGCTTATTTACTCGTTCCTGCATCTCCTCAGCCGCTTTGTTGGTGAAAGTCACGGCCAGGATTTCCTGCGGTCGCAGGCCCGAGGCGATAAGATAGGCGATGCGATGGGCCAGAGCCCGGGTCTTTCCCGATCCCGGACCGGCAATAACCAGGACCGGCCCCTCTTGACTGGTCACGGCCTGGCGCTGGCGCTGGTTAAGGGGCTGGAGTATTGATTCTGAAGTATTGGCTTCCATGTGAGTAGCTCATCCTAGCAAAAAGCCCCATGACTATCAAAAAATTCCCATCCTCCCACTGGGCATATCTTGGATTGCCGTGTTTTTAACCTTCGGCTATACTAACTAGACGGCGGAATATCCCGCTCTTTTGTTGCGGGTTTTCACGAAAAGTCGCCTAAAATCTGATTTACAGCAGTACTGTCGTTTCTCGCACTTTCCTCAAAGGAGACCCAGCCATTAGTACTTCCTTCGTCTCCCGTTCCGATGAATCCAAAGTCGGTGCGGGACGAAAAATCAACAGAAGACTCTCGTCAAAAACGCTTCTTTACCCAAAGAAGCTTTTGGCTTTTAAATGGCCTTTTGCCGTTTTTGCGGCTCTTTTCCTTGCCGTGACCGTGGTCTTTACCTTTCCCCAGCCCGCCGAGGCTGGAATCCTGGCCATGCTGGCCAAGTTTTTCGCCTTCGAGCGCCTGGAAGTGGAGGATGAATTTCCGGCCTTCATTCATGAAGGCCAGGCCGCATCCGGATCTTCGGTCCTGTCCGCGGAGAAACGTCTCGCCACCGGATCTAACCAGGAGCTGGAATATAGCCCCATCACCGTTGTTCAAAATAATGCCCTGGCCGCGCCGTTAAACCCTATTGGCGTGGTGGCCGTGGGCGGTGCCGAGGCGGCTGACCAGATATTCATCTACACCATCCGGCCCGGAGATACGCTTGGCTCCATTGCCAAATCCTTTGGGGTTTCAGTAAATACCATCATCTGGGCCAATAATATTTCAGACAGCCGGGCTATCCGGGTTGGCACCGAGCTTCTGATTTTGCCGGTTACCGGCGTAAAGCACGAGGTGAAGGCCGGAGACACTGTTGAGCGCATCGCCAAGAAATACCGCGCGAGCATCGAGGACATTCTCCGGTTCAACGGCCTGGCTCCTGACGAGGAGTTGGCCTTGGGCACCATAGTCATTGTTCCTGACGGCGAAGTTCCCCAGGCCTCGCCCGTGAGCCCGCTTAGAGGACAGCTTTTTGCCAATCTGCCGACCTACGAAGGCTTCTATATTCGCCCCATCCTAGCCGGCCGTCGCTCCCGCGGGCTTCATGGCTTCAACGGTGTGGATCTTGCTGATTCGTGCGGATTGCCGGTTTTGGCCTCGGCCGACGGCCAGGTTTTGGTGTCTCGCTCCTCCGGCTGGAATGGCGGCTATGGCCGCTATGTGGTTTTAAGCCATATCAACAACACCCAGACCCTTTATTCGCATCTAAAGGATGTGGTTGTCGCCCCTGGCGAGGCCGTGCGCCAAGGCCAGGTGATTGGCAGCATAGGTTCCTCGGGGAACTCCACCGGTTGCCACGTGCATTTTGAAGTGCGGGGAGCCCGGAATCCGTTCTAAAAAAGGGAAAGATTAGAGAGGTGAAGGGGTAAGGACGCCGAATTCGAGCGTCTTTTATTTTTGTACTTCTATCTATCACCTTTCACCTTATCCCTTATATCTCCACCTTGGGCCGATATTGCAGCGCCTCCAAAACATGCCCTGTGGAGATATTTTCAGCAGAATCAAGATCGGCAATGGTGCGGCTGAGTTTTATGGTGCGGTAGTAAGAGCGCACCGACATGGCAAATCTTTCATAAGCCCGGGCGAGCACCTCCCGCGAGGCCTCATCAAGGCGGCAATAATTTTTCAACTCGCGGAGGGCCATGGCACTGTTGGTGGCAATACCCCCAGCCCGGAAGCGTTCATGCTGGCGCGAGCGCGCTTGCTCCACACGTTTTTTTACAGCCTCGGATTCGGATTCAGAGCCGGAGCCAGCCTTCTCTTCCAACTTGCCCACATCCACGTTGGATACCTCAATATGAAGATCAATGCGGTCCAGGAGCGGCCCCGATATTTTTCGCTGATACTTGGCGATGACTCCTGGAGTGCAGACGCATCTTAGCTGGGGATTGGTGAGGTTGCCGCAGGGACATGGATTCATGGCTGCAATCAGCATGAAGTCCGCCGGGAACTGAACCACGCCGCTGGCCCGGGCCACGGTAATAAACTTATCTTCCAGGGGCTGGCGCAGAGCCTCTAAAACATTACTTTGAAATTCCGGAAACTCATCAAGGAAGAGCACTCCGTGGTGAGCCAGCGTCACCTCTCCCGGCCTAATGTTTGATCCGCCGCCGGTGATGGCGATGGCTGAGGCGGTATGATGGGGAGAACGGAAGGGTCGGTCGGTGATTACCGAGCCGTGATGTTTAAGTACCCCGGCGACGCTATAAATTTTTGTTACCTCAACGATTTCATCCTCACTCATCTCCGGCAGGATTCCGACTATTGCGCGCGCCAGAATCGTCTTTCCGGTTCCGGGCGGTCCCTGCATAAGGAGGTTATGCGATCCGGCGGCGGCAATCTCGAGGGCCCTTTTCGCCTGTTCCTGGCCGCGGATGAGCGAAAAATCAATAGCCTCGCGTCGGGCCGATGATGGAGGTGGACGCGGGCTTATCGGGGCTAGTTCCCTTTTGCCTTCCAAGTCATCGAGGACGGATTGCAGAGTGCGAGCTTCCTTTATGGTCAGGCCTTGAATCAGGCTCGCCTCGCTGCCGTTGCCGGCCGGCAAGTAAAGGGTCTTGAATCCGGCGAGACGCGCGGCAATAGCCATGGGTAGAATGCCGGCTACCGGTCTTAAACTGCCGTCCAGGCCCAATTCGCCGGCAAAAAGTTTCCTCGCCGGATCAAAGCGCGTCTGACCCGAGGCGAGGAGGAACCCGAGCGCAATGGCCAGGTCAAAGGCCGGCCCTTCTTTTTTAATGTCCGCCGGAGCCAGATTGATAATGAGGCGCTGGCTTTTTTTGTGCGGTGGCTGGGCTCCGAGGTTGCGGATAGCCACGCCGATCCGCTCGCGCGATTCCTGGACTTCCTTGTCCGCCAAGCCGACAATAGAAAAAATGTGGAGGCCTGGGGATAGATCAGCCTCCACGGTTATGATAGTGGCATCAAGGCCGGTGACCTGAGCGGAGTAGAGCGTAACCACAACTAAAAACTCTAAATCCTAAGCTCTAAATTCTAAACAAATTCAAAAATTTGAAACACAAAATTCAAAACTGCACAGAGTATCATCCTGAAGAGCGTATGCGACGAAGGAACTCAAGTTCCTTCACTTCGTTCAGGACGACCTTCGGTCGGTTTAGGATTTAGAGTTTAGGATTTTTATTCTTTGGGTTGGTGCTCAATATCATACTCGGCCGCGGGATTGGCCAGGAGCCGTTCTTCCGGAATCGGGCGACCGCAGCTTCGGCATTGGCCAAAAGTGCCATTGGCCATCCGCTCCAAGGCCAGTCTGACCTCACGGAGCCGCAATTCCAAGGCCTGCTCCTGGGCCAGTTCAGTTTCGAATTCTTCGCGTATATCGGCCTGCTCCTCCAGCGCGCCATGGGACATCGAAGATGAGCGCGGGGCGGAGGCGGGAAAGGTGGTGTCCCAGTCATCGCGCATTTTCGGGTCGATGGCGGCAAAAGAGGTGAGTTCCTTTTCCAGCCGTTCTTTTTCGGCCAGGAGCTGAGCTTTAAATTTTTCACGGCCTGATGCGTCCATGGTGTTTGTATTGATAAAACCTTTAAATGGCAGGTTTCGTTTCGCCCCGTTAGAAGTCAGCGATCACTATCATGACTTTACTGAGAGATAGCATCATTGCGTAACTAGTGGCAATAAAAGTGCCGGAGGTACTTTTATTGCCGTATTAGGTAAGGGCTGACTTCTAACGGGGTTCGCCTTATCGGCGCTGTTCAAACAACCGGTCAATGGTGCTCTGTATGGCCTCCTCAGAGGTGGCGATGGCCACGAGGTTCCTCACCGGGAAGTAGAGGTAGCCAATGCCGCGATCACTCGTATTAGAACTTTTCAGATAGCGGTAATCAATGTTGCGGTAAGTGAAGTCTGTGTAGCTTTGGGGAACCGAAGGCAGTGATGGAATAATATCCAGAGCTTCAAGATCCCGGCTCAAGTCCGGCTCCCAGGAGAACATGGTCTGCAGAAGTCTTGCCGGATTGCGGGCTTCGAGCATAATGCCGAGCTCTGGTCCGGAGCGCGAGCGAAAGATAAAGAATTGCGGGGGGCGGGAGACGTTGTCAGTCACTCCCGATCTCGGCATGACGCCGAGAAGCTTGAAGAAATCTTGCACGGTGAGGACTTTTACTGCTCCGTCCTCCTTCCTAATCCTGATGATCAGTCTCCGGAAAGAACCCGGGAGAGCCGCCGAGTCTTGCGCCTCACTGAATACTTTTTTAAGTTCCAGGCGAGTCGGATTAATAGTGAAGTCATCAGTTCCTTCAAAGAATATAAGCGCTCCCGGGGTCACATTTTCTGGGCTGGGCACTTGGACGACGGTTGGTTTAAGCAGGAAATAATAGGCGAGAGCACTTCCGCCGCCGATGGCCAGGACCAGGACCAGGCCCAAAACCGCAATTTTCCGAAAATTGCGTTGAGGCTTGGGAGTGGAGAATCCAGCTTCCTGGCGAGCCCGTTCCGCAGCCAGCGACACCAGGGACGGTTTTGTTGTTTTAATGAATTCGGCGACGTCCGAGCGCATCGTACGGATGGCCGGCTCTCGTCCTTCGCGTCTAATTGGCGGTGTCTCGTCGGCCATGCCCCGTTAGAAACCTTTGACGAAAAAGAATTTCAAATGAAATTCTTTTTCGTAGATCATTTGCTGCTGATTAACGTCAGCCTGTCCTGTGATGTTTAATAAGCGCATATTCCACGTAGTCAGGTTTCTAACGGGGCATGCTGGTCAGGATTCGCGTTCAATTTATATATTCCATACCCAGTGCTACAACTGTTCGAAGTTGTAGCACTGGGTATACTTTAGTGCGGGGGGCGGCTTCCGTGGTCCATCCGGCCCTGATGGCGGCCTCGGGCCCTTGAGTCAAAGCGGGGCGCCCTCCGCGGGCGAGCTTCGTCCCGGAAAGGGCGGCTGGGACTAGGGGGTCCGCCCAATTCGCGCTGGGCTTGGGCCCGCGCAATATCCTCTTGGGAATAGCGACCGGGCACGCTCTTTAGCGAAAGATTCAGCCGTCCCTGTTCATCAATGTTTCTAACCATCACCGGAATTTTGTCGCCGATGTTGACCACATCTTCAACCCGGCCAACATGCCAGGGCGCAAGTTCGGATATGTGCACAAGCCCTTCTTGTTTGGGCGCCACTTCGACCATGGCCCCGAAATCAAAGAGGCGCGTAACGATGCCTTCCAAAAGCTCGCCGGGCTTGTATTCTTTGGTGATTTGCTTGATGAGAGCCACGGCTTCGTCCATGCCGGATTGGCTTGGTGTGGTTACAAAGACCGAACCGTCATCTTCAACGTCAATATCCGCACCGGTCTTGGCAATGATGCTGTTTATCATCTTGCCGCCGGGGCCGATCAGCGCCCCAATTTTTTCGGGATCAATTTTAAGCACGGTGATGCGTGGAGCGTGAGGGCTTAAGCTCGGCCGGGGTGTCTCAATTGCCCGGCTCATAATCTCAAGAATCTCCAATCGGGCAACTCTGGCCTGGGCCAGGGACTCCTGGAGAAGCTTGGCGGAGACGCCCTCAATCTTTACGTCCATTTGGAGCGCAGTGATGCCTTCGCGAGTTCCGGCGGCCTTCAAGTCCATGTCGCCGAAGTGGTCTTCCGGCCCCTGGATGTCCGTCAGGATGCGGTAATTCTTCTCATTCTCCATCATGAGTCCCATGGCGATGCCGGCCACCGGCTTTTTCATCGGTATTCCGGCATCAAACATGGCGAGAGTTGAAGCACAGGTGGCGGCCATGGACGAGGAGCCGTTGGAAGAAAGAATTTCCGAGACAACGCGGATGGTGTAAGGGAATTCCTCCCGCGCCGGGATGAGCGGCATAAGCGCTCTTTCGGCGAGCGCCCCATGCCCTATCTCGCGGCGGCCCGGGCCGCGCATGGGTTTTACCTCACCCGTAGAGTAGGGCGGAAAGTTATAGTGATGCATGAAGCGGCGCTTGCCCCGGATTTCCATTCCTTCGACGATTTGTTCATCCCCCGGACCGCCCAGGGTGACCATGGAGAGCGCCTGGGTCTCGCCGCGGATAAAAAGGCCCGATCCGTGGACCCGCGGCAGCACTCCGGCCTCGGCCTCGATGGATCGGAGCTGGCCGGGCTTGCGGCCATCCGGCCTTCCGCCTTCCTTGATGATGCGGCGGTGCAACACCGCATCCAGCTCTTCCTCCCAGAGATATTCGATTTCCGCTGGCTTAGCCTCGGGAAATTCATTTTGGGCTGATGCCTGCCATTCCGCTTTTAGGGCCGAAAGCTTCTCGTTGCGTGCAATTTTTTCTTTTTCCCAAAGAGTCGAGGATATTTTGGCGGAGAAGTTTTGTCTGAGCAGCTCGCCCAGCGCTCCGGCCGGCGCGATAAGGGGCGGAGCGGCCTTAGTCGGCGGGGCGCTTGAAATGATTTCTTTTTGGAAAGCGATAAGTTTCCTTAATTCCTCCTGGCCGCGCTCCAAGGCCGCGACAATTATCTCCTCGGGTACCTCTTTGGCTCCGGCCTCGATCATGTTGATTTTCTCCGCTGTCCCGGCGATGACAATGTCGAGGTCGGAGGCCTGACGATCGGCAAAGGAAGGATTGATGAGCCACTCGCCGTTCTTGCGGCCGAGCCTGAGGGCGGCCACCGGGCCGTCCCAGGGGATGTCCGAGAGCGAGAGCGCGAGCGACGCCCCCACGAGGGCCGGCATATCGGAGTCATTCTCATCGTCCAAGGCGAGGACCGTGGCGACAACCTGGACCTCATTCCTCATCCTAAGGTCAAAGCGCGGCCGGATGGCGCGATCAATCAGCCGCGAGACCAGGGTGGCCTCCTCAGACGGCCTGGATTCGCGCTTGACAAAACGCGAGCCTAGAATCTTGCCGGCGGCGTAGAACTTCTCTTCATAGTCCACCATCAAAGGGAAAAAATCTCCTCCTTCGCGGGGAGCCTTGGACATTACCGCTGTTACGAGCACGGTGGTCTCGCCGTAGCGCACCATTACCCGTCCGTTGGCTTGTCCGGCCAAGGGCGTCAATTCCACCGCAAGTGTCTGCGGCCCAACGGCGATACTAAATTTTTGTGAGGTCATGGCGATCGTGGCCGGACCTTTTCTCCAGACGTTAGTACCGAAAGATCACGAATCGTTAATGACTTGTGACCATCTATACTAGGAGTCTAGAGACAAGGCCCGAAACTTATATAGTTTTAAGAATTATACTTACTATACCATTATGCCGGTTTTGGGGCTATGCGGGGCGGCGGAACAATTTTTTTGGACGCATCAGAAATTTTTGTGGGCTCTCCTCGATGTCCAAAAAATCGTCAGCCGCCTCTTTCATCTTTTGTGAAGCCGTCCGGCCGAAGGCCACCACCTCGACCCTCCGGCCCCGCCCTTTGAGATAATCCAAAAGCGGCAGGAAGTCGCCGTCACCCGAGACGATGATCAGGGTATCCACAATGTCCGCAGTGCGGACGGCATCAATGGCCATGCCCACGTCCCAGTCGGCTTTCTTGACTCCGCCATAAAATTCCTGCAGGTCCTTGACGCGGGTCTCAATACCCTCTTTGATCAGCGCTTCAAAAAAAGCTTTTTCCTCCCCGGTCTTGGTGCGGACCACATAGGCGAAGGAGCGGATGAGTTTACGCCCGGCCACGGCCGCTTCCACCACCGCCCGGAAATTAACCCTAGCATCGTGGAGATTGCGCGCCGAGTGGTACATATTTTGAACATCAATGAACACGGCGACGCGCTGTTCCTGATGTTTCATTTGGAGTTGGGTCATGCCAATTTTCTCAGCGAGGCAAGCGGGCTTCGCTCGCGACGCCGAGCTGCTAGAAAATTGAGCACCCGCCCAAATTTTGCCGTGGCAGGTGGGTATTGAAATCTAAGTCATCCAGTACTTGCAGCATAAGGTAGTTCGTAAATTCTTGGCAAAACTTGGGCGGGTGAAGGTTTGGCGGCCGCGCTTTCTCGCTTTGAGCTCCCGAGCGCGGGCCAAGCCCTTCACCGTTTAAGTCCCAGCTTCTTGGCCACCATCGTGTAGCGCTGGGCATCTTTGCGCCGCAAATAATCTAAGATTTTCTTCCTCCTGGCCACCATACCCAGAAGCCCTCGGCGCGAATGGTTGTCCTTGGGGTGGGACTTCAGATGCTCGGCCAATTTCTCGATTTGCTCGGAGAGGATGGCCGCCTGCACCTCGGTTGAGCCGGTGTCTTTTTCGTGAGCTTTAAATTTCTCAATCAGCTTGGTTTTTTGTTTCGTGGTCAGCATTGCCCAATGCTAGCACGAAAGCCGCCATTTGGCAATTGATGGCCAGGGCTGGCCTTGCGGCTTTGCCGTCAAGTTGCTAGCGGAGATGCACGGCTTTGGCCGCGTTGTGTTCTTCCAGCGTCCTGGAAAAAATAGTCTGGCCGTCGCGGTTGGAAAGATAGTAAAGATAGGGGCTCGGCTGCGGGAAGATGGCCGAACGTATGGTCTCCATGCCCGGATTGGCAATGGGGCCAAGAGACAGTCCAGGGTAGCGATAGGTGTTATAGGGCGAATCAATGTCGAGATCCTCGGCCGACGGAGTTTCGCGTCGGCCGGTGATATAACTGATGGTGGCATCAACCTGCAAAGGGATGCCGGATGCGTATCTTTTCCAGAGAATGCCGGCAACAATGCGCCGGTCATTTGATTCCGGCACTTCCTTTTCAATCATTGCGGCCAGGGTCACAATTTCAAAAATGGTCTTTTTTTGCCGCGTGATTTCGGCCCGGAGTTCGGGGGTTAGTTTGCGTCCAAAATTTTCAAGCATTTTTCTTGTCACCTCCGGTGCTGAGGCTCCTCGAAATACGCGGTAGGTGTCAGGATAAAGATAGCCTTCCAGGCCCAGGAATGATGGTTTGTCCGCAAGGAAGTCAAACTCTTTTGAAAAGTCAGGCGGTTTGGCCGAAGCGCGTATTTGGCGATAATCCATAGCCGGCCGTCCGGCTGCGGTCCACCAAGTTTCGGCCGGGAAAAGACCCATGCGTTCAAAGTACCCGGCGAGATCCCGAAGATCCCAGCCCTCGGGAATCGTAATTACCAGTTCATTGGGATGAACCTGGCCAGCCACCAGCTGCTTCACCACCTCCCGGCTCGTGACCCGCCCACGGAACTCGTATGTTCCGGCTTTTAGTTTATCCGCGTTGCCGCTGATGGCGGCCAAGAGGCCAAAGGCCCACCGCGAACGGATGAGGCCTTGTTTTTGCAAAAGCTCGGCAATGGTCCAAAGCCCAGTGCCGGTTGAAATTTCAACGCGAATTCGCCCCCCTTCCAGCCGAAGCGGGGCAAACGCGGAGTAGGCCAGGAAGCCTAAGAAGATGAAGCCAATAGAGAAAATAAGGAAAATAAAGTTTTGCCGGCTATGGTCATCCCACTCGCCGTATCCTTTATCTTCCATATTTTTTTTAGCTTCCTTTTCCTCTTCCATTTTTCACTAATGGCACAAAGGCAAAGCCGGGATACTCGGTTTCAGCCCACCGGCCTTCCTGTTCCTTTACATAGCGCCACACCGAACTCTCCACCGGCGCGACAATGGCTCCGCCGATTTTTGTTTGATCGCGCCAGGCCGTGGGTAGAGCTCCCATGGCCGCGGCGCTGGCCAGGATTTTATCGAATGGTCCTTCCTCGGCCAGGCCAGCCGTGCCGTCTTGGTATAAAAATTTTACTACCCCCTTCTTTATGAAATTATACTTGGCGACGTTGGCCTTCCCAAATTTAAAAATTTCGGATATGCGTTCAATCGCAAACACTCTGCCTAATTTTTTATTTTCCATCTTTATTTTTTTATTCGGTTCCCGACTTACGATCTCAGCCAAAAGCGCCGTCGTCCATCCGGACCCAGTGCCGACATCAAGGATTTTCTCGCCGGGCTTTGGATCCAGAAGATCCAGCATAAAAGCCACGACATAGGGCTGAGAAATGGTCTGGCCTTCTCCGATTGGCAGGGGGTAGTTGCCGTAAGCTTCATTGCGGTATTCCGGCAAAACAAAATCTTTGCGGTCAATCGCGCGAAAAGCCGCCTCGACATGGGGCGAGCGAAGCACGCCCTGCTGTTTAAGTTCGTGGATAAGTTCGTCCATGCCTAGCCTATGGTAGCCAAAAAATTAGAATCCGCCTATAGAAGGCGGATCAAATCGGAGGGGGTGAGATTCTTCCCTCTCGGTCCAAATCTTTGATTTGGGTAACCGAGAGCAATCCGCCGTAGCGCGAGCGTAGGCGGAGAACTCACGAGCAAAGCGGAGGCGGGAGGATTTGAACCTCCGAGGGGTTTTCACCCCAACTAGTTTTCAAGACTAGCGCCATAAACCAGGCTCGGCCACGCCTCCGCTTTGCTTATCAGTTTTTCCGCCGTCGTCCGCCTAAGGCTGACTTTGGCGGATTGCTGTTTGTTGCTGAAATTTTATCATCTTCTGTTCAAAATTTCAGACAAACAGGGAACAAGACTGCCGCCTTCATTCACTCTGGCACCCCGCCTCTCGCAGTTTCAACGTTGAGGGCTAGCGCTTGAAATTCCTAACTGGCGGGGGCACTAGGATTCGAACCTAGAAGTCGGGATTTGGAGTCCCGCAGTTTACCGTTGAGCTTATGCCCCCACGGCGGACGATATTATGTTTTTTTCGCTTCTTTATGCAAGGTGTGCTTCCTGCACCATTTGCAATACTTCTTCAGCTCAAGCTTTCCCTCGCTCGTCTTGAGGTTCTTTCGTGACCAGTAATTGTAGCGTTTGCAGACCGAACACTGGAATCGAATTAGGTTTTCTTGTGACATGGTTTCTTGTTATTTCCCCTAAGCCCGAGAGAGGGATTGAACCTCCGACCTACTCCTTCGCTTCCACCCCCGTTTTTTATATTGCGGAGGGCTAGACTGTATCTTAAGCGGTTCTCGCTCCCCTTGTCAGTCGTTCGGGCGCCGGTGGCGCCACGGTCTTGGCCCGGAGGGCTATTGACCGTTATTCGGGTATGCGCTGTGAAATTCCTTCCGCAGCGGGCAGGGGGATTGCGCCCCACCATGGAGTTGCTCTGCTTCACCCGCCCACCTTTGGAGCCACCCGTGGGAATCGAACCCACGACCTACTGCTTACCATGCAGTTGCTCTACCTCTGAGCTAGGGTGGCAAAGGTGGGCGGGCAAGCTGAGTCCCGACGCCCGAAGGGGTCGGGACCCCGACTGTGCGTCGGGGCTACTCGGGCTTTGTGCCCTCGGCAGGATTTGGTCACAACTCGCCAGCTTCGCTGGCGGTCGCGACCCCGCCTCGCGCGCCCTTCGGGCGCATGCTCCGGCTTTCAAATCCTCCGCGCAAGCCAAGCAGTTGGCTTGCTCTCGGGCGATGCCCTCGGGAGGACTTGAACCTCCAAGCCTTACGGCACAGGGTCCTAAACCCTGCGTGTTTGCCAGTTTCACCACGAGGGCGCGCCAGCACTATAGCTAATTTGGAGTTAAAAATCAAAAGCCGCTCCGAGCGCGCTCGGGGCGGCTTTATCCAGAGGGATCCTAGCATCCGCCGGGAATGTCTCCGCCGATGATGCTCTGGACAAAGGCTACGGCGCCGGTGGCAAAAAGAGCAACGGCAATGCCAATGAGACCCCAGATGAGGACACTTTTGGCTTTCGTTATTCGCTCCTCACTTCCGCCGCCGGTCATGAACAGGAGCCCGGCGTAAAGCATGGTCATGACCGCGACAATAAAGACGAAAATGCCGAACCATGAGGCCACCAGACCGACCAGGCGTATGACATCACAGGCCGTGTTTATTCTTGACTGGGCCGAGACAAAAATCGGCAGTAATAAAAATACAGCGGGAAAAAGTCCACGAGCTGTCCAACTCCTGAACATAGGCCTTAACCGCAAGCTTCTGGCTAGAGACCGACTTGGCACTGACTGAAGGATGTCCCGCCGATAATACTGACGACAAATGGTATTGCACTCATAGCAAAGAGCGCAACAGCAATGCCGATAAGTCCCCAGATGAGCACCTGCCTCGCTTTCTTAAGAGTCTCTTCATTGCCGCCGGCGGTCAGGAAAAGGAACCCGGCATAAAGTATGGCAATGATGGCAATGATAAATACCAGGATCCCGA
>ERZ1292629.1771-Hain-H43-01um-R1-1771-length-20050-cov-4_pt1 | contig 20050 bp, 14 predicted proteins | sample MGYA00564399_ERZ1292629 | MGnify/ENA primary metagenome ERZ1292629 (study PRJEB36523, sample SAMEA6512636) | groundwater metagenome | collected 2019-01-08 | study: AquaDiva: Metagenomics assemblies of 32 groundwater samples | reverse complement strand
TCCCAAGTTCAACAGACCCAGAGGCAAGTTCCTCCCCCGCCGGAGTTCAAGAATATCGGAAGGAACGACCCCTGTTGGTGCGGGTCAGGAAAAAAGTATAAAAAGTGTCATGGGGTGTAGAAAATGGATTTAATTCAAGAGAGTGAGCTGGATAACGAACTTATAGAAAAACTCCGAATACTCGGGGAGCGGAATCGCTACGCCGAATATTTGAAAATACTCCACGAAGCGCTTCAAAAAGTAAAAATTGAAGAAAACGGCGAGCCAGTCGTCTACCTACTGGACAGTTTGGATAAGGATATTTTTATTGAATTGGTAAAACTGAATGTACCTGCGCAAGATGAAGAACGACTCTGGCTTCGTCAAGGGGTAATAGAAAAACTGAATATGGCACAGAAATTACTGCCGGAGGGTTATCACTTGCTTATTCGCGATGTTTTCAGAACCGAAAAAATCGTCTGGGATTTATATCATTTACATCTCTCTAATTTAAAAGAAAAAGAACCGGCGCTCACCGATAAAGAAGTGGAATTGAAAATCAGAAATATTATGGCCGTGCCGGACGATCCCGTAACGCCCGGTCACATGACTGGCGGAGCGATTGACATTATTCTCGCCGACAATAATAAACAAAAAATCCAATTGAGAGTGGATGAACAAGTCATTCCGAGGGAAGAACAGGATTTCACATTTTGCTCAAAATTATCACCCGACATACTCGCAAAGCGCCGGATATTGCATAATGCGATGATAGGCGTGGGGTTCCATAATTATTTCCGCGAATTCTGGCACTATTCATACGGTGACGCTTACTGGGCCGTGCGGAGGAAAAATAAAGTTGCAATTTATGGGATACCAAAACAAAAATAGAATGAAAAATATCTAATTCCAGTTCATGAAATAAACGGCAAGTATAGGTGGTGTCTTTGAGGATACCACCTAACGTTTGCGCCATAGTTCGTTGATAAGTTTATCGCTAACGCGATAGGAAAAAGCTCGCCGAAGCCGTTTGGGCCGCCTTTCCGAAAGAATCGTCTCCCTAATCGGCATCGGCCGGGGGATGGGTTTCCTGAAACCGTGCTTCACGGCGACAACGGCTTTTTTGGCTAGGCCGGATTTTTTGCTGGTTTCTCGCAAGCTTTCGCCTTGGTTCAACCAATAAAGCGCCGCTAATCTCTTTTCCAGAATAGCAATCTCGGTTTCTGTCAGGAATTTTTTAAGATGTTCGTTCGTCCAAACTCGCGGACCGGTTTTTCCGAGCTCGCGCCAAAACATTGCCCAGATTTTCTCTCTCAAATTATCATTAAAATATTTTCTAGCGGTCTTTGACATAGGATAAGGTGGTATCTTTAAGTATACCACCTTGCTCCTAAAGATTCAAAACAATATAATAACGAAAACGATCGATGGCAAGAAAAACTATCATTGTGGCAGTCGTACTACTCTTCGTAATCGGTGGGTTTTATTATTTTATTCTCTTGGCGCCGCGGGGAAATGCTGAAGCGGAAAGATTTATCGTGCCGCTTGAGGCGACTCGCTCGCAAACTATTCAGAATCTTTCCGACGGGGGATTCATCAAAAGTCCATTCGGTTTTAATATTGCGCTTCTTTTTCATGGAAGAACCAGCGCGATCATTCCCGGCGGCTACAAAATCTCCAAAAGCCAAAATGTTTTTCAAATCGCGGACATTCTTGCTGGCGGGCCGTATATGAAATGGGTGGTTATTCCCGAGGGTTTGAGAAAAGAACAAATTGCGGACACTATTACCCCGATTCTAAACTGGAACAATCAAACCAAGAACGAATTTCTGAATGCTTATTCCTCTCTCGGCACGGACTATAAAGAAGGAGTTTATTTTCCGGACACCTATCTTTTGCCGAAAGACGAAACTGGCGGTCAGATCGCCCAAAGATTCATTAAACGCTTCCAGGAGAAATTCGCGCCGTATTATCCGCAGTTCACCAAACAAAATATAAGATGGGTGACGGCCATTAAAATCGCCTCGCTCGCGCAAAGGGAAGCCGCCGGTGAAAGCAATATGCCGCTCATTGCCGGTATCGTCTGGAATCGGCTTTTACAGAATATGAAGTTGGATATTGATGCCACTATCCAATACGCGCGGGGGGATAAGGGCAACGGTTACTGGGCGCCGTTAACCTCGGACGATAAGAAGATTGATTCGCCCTACAACACCTACCTTTACAAGGGTCTACCGCCGACGCCGATTGCCAATCCGGGTCTTGCCGCGATTCTTGCCGCGCTCAATCCCGCCAAAACGAAATGCCTTTACTATCTCCACGATAAGGATGGCCTAATCCATTGCGCCGTCGCCTACGCCGAGCATAAAATGAATATTGATAAATATCTGAAATAGCTAAAAATCTACACCCTCAATTTTATCGCACGTGCGATAAAATTGAGGCAATGGAAAATTATAAAAATACCCATGAAACAACATTCAAAAATAGGCAATCGGCCGGGGAAACCGGGCTACCGGACCTCGGCGGTTTTTCGGTACAAGCAGAATGTAAAAATCCAGAAGTTTAAATCCGAAAAAAGATAATGGGAAATCTATATATTGTCGCTACGCCGATTGGGAATTTAAAAGATATAACCTTGAGAGCGATTGAGATATTGAAAAGCGTTGATTTGGTTTTGGCCGAAGATACGCGCGTAGCGAAGAAACTTTTAAATTGCTTTGATATCTCAAAGCCGGTGTGGCGGTATGACGAGTACGCGCCGGAAAGTTTCTATGAAAAAATCAAAGAAGTTCTCGCCGAAGGGGAAAATATCGCGCTCGTGACGGATGCCGGTACGCCGGCAATCGCCGACCCGGGTTCAAAACTCACATCCTTTATTCAAAAAGAAATGCCGGAAGTAAAAATAATCCCGATACCGGGGCCCTCGGCTCTAATCGCGGCGTTTTCCGCCGCCGGTGTCAATGCTGCTCAATTCACATTTCTGGGATACCCGCCGCACAAGAAGGGGAGACAAACGTTTTTCAGGGGATTGAAGGAAATAAAAATCCGACCGTTCGTGTTTTACGAATCGCCGCATCGCGTAGAAAAAACATTCAAGTCACTGGGGGAAAACTTCGGAAGCGATACGGAGATAATCGTGGCCAGAGAATTGACCAAAATTCACGAAGAAATTTGGCGCGGAACCGCCAAAACCGCTTTAACTTATTTCCAAGGCGAAAAGAAAAAAGGGGAGTTCGTAATCATAGTGGTATAATTGATTATACCACCCACTCAATAATGAAAAGGATTTTAGACATTGCTGCTTCCATTTGTGGGCTGGTTTTCATCCTGCCGTTTACGCCTTTCATCGCGCTAGCCGTGTATTTGGAAAGCGGAGCGCCGGTATTCGTGAAATTGGACAGGATAAGCCAAGGTAGAATTATTAAGGCATATAAGTTCCGGAGCATGGTTCAAAACGCCCGCGAGATAAAAAATCAATTGGAATATCTGAACGAGAGAAAAGACGGGCCGCTCTTCAAGATGAAAAATGACCCGCGGCTGACCAAGGTGGGGAAATGGCTCCGGAAATTCCGTCTGGACGAATTTCCGCAATTTCTGAACATTCTCAAGGGGGATTTGTCGCTGGTGGGTCCCCGGCCGCATGAACCGGAAGAGATGGCTCAATACCCGCCGGAGTTCAAAAAACTCTATTACGCGAAAGGCGGACTGACCGGCCTGTCGCAAGTGATGGGCGCCTCGCTCCTGCCTTTCAAAAAAGAACTGGAGTACGACCTCTACTATCTGGAACACCGTTCATTGCGGTTGGATTTGAAAATTATCGCGAAGACCGTTTGGATATTTTTTTCGGACCCCACCGGCGTTTAAAAAAATGAAAATCGCGATTACTCACGACTATCTCAATCAATTCGGCGGGGCGGAAAGAGTGTTGAAAACGCTTTTGGAAATGTTTCCCGAGGCCGATTTGTACACTCTTCTTTACGACAAGGAAAAAACCAATGGGTTTTTTGAGGGGAAGGTGAAGGGAACGAGTTTTCTGGATTGGCCCGGCATCAAACGGCGCCATCGGGCTTTTATTCCCCTAATGCCGCTCGCGACTTATTTTTTAAAACCAAAAAAAGAATACGACCTGGTTATTTCTTCCACCGCCGGCTACGGGAAAGGAATCCGCGTAAAAGCCCCTTATCACGTCAGTTATTGCCACAGTCCGCTCCGTTACGCCTGGGAAATTGATTATCTCAAGAATCTGCCCTTTTCGCCCTGGCCCCTTTCGCACTACGTTTCCCACCCCATCGCCCATCTTCTCCGGAGGTGGGACAGAAAGGCCTCCGAGAAGGTGAATTTTTTCATCGCGAACTCTGAATTCATCGCGAGCAAAATAAAATCATACTACGGCCGCGACGCCGTCGTGGTTTACCCGCCGGTGGATATTGAGATATTCCGCCCGGAACCGGAAGCCAAATCCCAGAACTTTTATCTAATGGTTGGCCGTCTGCTTTACTATAAGAGCTTTGACTTGGGTATTCTGGCTTTCAATCAATTGAGAAGACCGCTCAAGATTGTCGGCCGCGGGCCGGAACTGGAAAAACTGAAGAAGGTTGTGAAGTCGCCCTTGATTGAATTCGTGTCCAATAATCCAAGCGATCGGGAATTAAGAAAAATTTACAACGAGGCCAAGGCGCTGATTTTCCCGCAGATAGAGGACTTCGGCCTCGTGGCCGCCGAGGCCCAGGCCTGCGGCTTGCCGGTATTGGCCTTTGACCAGGGCGGGGGAAGAGAAATCGTGCAAAACCGGAAGACCGGAATTTTATTCAAAGAACAATCGCCGGAAGCCATCGTGAAAGCCGTGAAGGAGTTTGAAGACCTGTCTTTCAGCCGAAATTCAATCGCCAAAGCGGCCGAACGTTTTTCCAAAGAAAATTTCCGGAAGAATTTTTTGGAGACCGTCCGTCAATTCGGTTTTAAACTGGGGGGATGAAAATTTTCATTGACATCCGAGCGTTGGACGCGCGCTACGCGAGCGGCGTGCCCCCACGCCAAAAATATTGGTGTGGGGGCGTGCCCGGTTATGTGAGAATGCTCGTGGAAAATCTCCTCGCCGAAGCCCCGAATGAAGAATTTATTTTCTTCGCTAACAGTTTCCGCCGCAATCTTGAGAAAACGGACCTGCCTCGGCAATACCGGGGTGACTGGCTGAATCTCGGTCTGCCCAATCGGCTTCTGGATCTGGTGAATCATTTTTTGAGTATTCCCAAAATAGACAAGATAGTTTCTGCCGACGTTTTTTACAGCCCGCATTTCAATCTTCTGTCTTTTGAGCGTTCCTCGAAACACGTTCTTACCATTCACGACATTTCCTTTTATCACTATCCGGATTTTTTCTCCCGCCGAAAACAATTCTGGCATTGGCAACAGGACTGGCGGAAACAAATGGAGAACGCCGGCCGAATCATCACGAATTCCGATTACACGAGCGGCGATTTGGTTGAAACGTTGAAATTAAATCCCGAAAAAATAACCCGAATTTATCCGGGCGTGAATCCCTTCTACAAAAAACTATCCAAAGATGACATTAATCTCATCCGTTTTCGGAACGAAAAGGAATTAAATAAGCCGTTTTTACTTTCGGTGGGAACGCTGGAACCGAGAAAAAACATCGTGGCCGCCATCCGCGCCTTCAACTTTCTGAAGCAATCGCCGGCCTTCAAAGATATTGAATTGATAATCGTTGGTCCCCGCGGCTGGCTGTATGATAAAATTCTAAAAGAAGCCGAGTCCTCGCCGTGGCAAAACAAAATCAGAATATGGGGAAGAGCCGCGCCGGAGGAGTTGCTTTATCTTTATAATCTGGCTTCCGTTTTCGTCTATCCGTCGTTCTTTGAAGGATTCGGTTTCCCACCGCTGGAGGCCCAGGCCTGCGGTTTGCCCGTCGTGGCTTCCAATCGTTCTTCTTTGCCGGAGGCGCTCGGAAAGTCGGCGTTTTTAGTGGACCCTTGGCGGGTGAGCGAACTCGCCCTCGCCGTTGAATCGGTACTCACGAATCAAAAAATATCGGAAACCTTGAAAGCGAGAGGAGCGGAAAATGTCTCGCGATTTAATTGGCGGGATACCGCGAGGGAAGTAATAACGTTGTTGAGAAATCATAAATCTGATGCCTAAAAAAAGCGTTCCCAGGAAAAATATAACGCCGATAATCGTGGATATTAAAAAGCCGGATTTCAATTACGAGCGGCTTAAAAAATTTGAGAAGCTGAATTTGACCCATATCCCGCGCGTGGCCGCGCCCAAATTTCTGGTTTTTAAAAGAGCCGTTCTGGCCTTGCTTTTCATCGGGCTGATATCGATTTCGGTTTTTCTTATCGTCGTGCTCACGAATCTGAAAACAATCAAGGCCAATGTGACCGAAACCGGCAATCAGATTATCAGCAATTTCACCTCCTCGGCGAGCGCTTTGAAAAATTTTGAATCGGACACGGCCGTGGGTCTGCTCAAAGAAAATAATCAGTCACTGGATAATATCAATAATCTGATTCAAAAGGGCGGCGGCCAGTCATTTCTGGATGTCGTTGGAAACGTCGTGCCGATCGTAAAAAACACCTTCGGTTTTCTCGGCCAGGTTACGAAACTGAATATCACTTTTTTGGAACTGGCCCAAAACGTTCAGGAATTGGAAACAAACGGCTTTAAGTATTTTCAAACCAGCGGCCAAAATCTGGTGGCTTTGCTTCAAAACATCCACGGCCTGATTCAAAAGGTGAACGGCCAAACCCAGGATATAAAAAATAACACCTCCAATCTGAAAAATCTTTCTTCGTTTTTCAGCAAGATTGACCAGGACATCGGAAACCAGTATCTGAAATACTCAAGCGAACTCTACAATTGGGACAACATTTTGGTAAGTTTTTCCGAGCTTCTCGCTTCTCCCACTGACCGGCACTTTCTGATTTTCTTTCAGAACCCCTCGGAAATCAGGCCGGGCGGAGGTTTCGTCGGCAGCTACGCGGATATCACCGTAAACGGCGGCCAGATGAAACAGATGGATGTGCGGGACATTTATGATCCGGATGGCCAATTGGATTTGAAAATAGTGCCGCCGAAACAACTCCAAACCGTCACGCCCGATTGGGGGGCGCGGGACGCCAATTGGTTCTTTAATTTTCCGACTTCCGCGGAAACCATCATCAATTTTATGGAGGCCTCCAAAATGTATTCCGAAAAAAAGGTTATTTTTGAGGGAGCGATTGCCCTGAATATCAATGTCGTCAAAACCCTGCTCGGCATCACCGGCCCGATTGATTTGCCGGAGTACAAACTTACGATGGACCAAAACAATTTGCTCTATGAGATTCAAAGATCGGTGGAAGCCGGCGAGGATAAAAAAGCCGGCCAGCCGAAAAAAATACTGAAGACGCTGGCGCCCCTTCTACTTGAAAAGCTCAACGGTCTTTCTCCGGCCGTTCAAAAGAATCTTTTTGACCGGATTAAAAACCACCTTACCAAAAAGGACATCATGTTCTACGCGAAAGACCAGAATCTCTCCGGTTTTCTCGCGACCAGCGATTTAGACGGCTCGGTTTTCAATCTGCCGAACAATTTTTGGGGGAGTTATCTCGCGGTGGTGAACGCGAACGTGGCCGGCGGGAAGAGCGACGCTTTCGTGGATGAAAAAGTAAGCGCGAATGTTGACGTGGACACGAGCGGAAACACTTTCACTAATCTCTCGGTCACCCGAACTCACAACGGAAATCTGGAAAAGGATTCCTGGTGGAAGGCGCCGAACAAGAACTTCATCCAGATTTTTACCGAACCCGGCGCCGCCCTCGTCTCCATTTCGGGCAACGATGCGAAACCGAAGTATCAGACGCCGGATTATCAAAATTCAAATTACGCCGTCAATCCCGCCCTCGCGGCGATTGAAAAAAATGAAATCTTCGTTTCCAATTACAAAACTTGGGTTCGCAAAGAATCCGGCAAAAATGTTTTCGCGACCTGGCTGATGCTGCCGGCCGGCGAAACAAAAGCATTGAATATGCGCTATCAATCCTCATATAATAATCCGGTTTTGGTTGCGTCGGATCAAATTTACACTTTCGTATTTGAAAAGCAGGCGGGAGTGAAAAACAAATTGGAGGTAAAAATAAACGCGCCCTTCAGATATTATTGGGCCGAATCCGGCAGCGCCGTTTTTTCTTACGCGAGTGACGACCCTGATAAAAGGATTATTCTTACGCTGACTTTGAAGAAACAGCAATCCGAGAATTGATGGGACAAAATATCAGGAATTTTTGCATTATTGCTCACATTGACCACGGCAAGAGCACGCTGGCCGACCGCTTTCTGGAAATCACGAAAACGGTGGACAAACGCCATATGCGGGCGCAGTATCTGGACCAATTGGAATTGGAACGCGAGCGGGGAATTACGATTAAAATGGCGCCGGTCCGGATGAATTATTCTTTTGCCGGCAAAGAATATATTCTGAATCTGATTGACACGCCCGGCCATTCCGACTTCGGCTATGAGGTTTCCCGGGCGCTCGCGGCTGTGGAGGGCGGCATATTGCTCGTGGACGTCGCTCAAGGCATTCAGGCCCAGACATTAGCCAATTTCCGAGCCGCCAAAGCGTCGGGTCTCACTATTATCGGCGCCATTAATAAAATTGACCTTTTCAAAAACCCGGACGACCGGGGAAAAATCTCTCATCTCCGAAAAGAAGTGGCCGGACTGATTGAATCCCGCGAGGAGGAAATATTCTTGGTCTCCGCCAAAACCGAAGAAGGAGTGGAAGAACTTTTGGAAGCCGTGATTCAAAAGATAAAACCGCCCCGGGAAAATACGATTGAGAATCTGAACCGCGCTCTCATTTTTGATTCGTTCTACGACGACCATAAGGGCGTGATGGCCTCGGTGCGGGTTTTTGACGGGGAGATAGACCCTTCCCAGAATATTTATCTCGCGGCGCCGGATACGGTCTCAAAAATAAAAGAGGTGGGATATTTCAAGCCGCAAATTCAAACCGCTCCCAAACTCAAAGCGGGGGAGATCGGATACATCGCGATCGGCATCAAAGACACCTCGCTCATCAAAATCGGGGACACGGCTATTTCCGCCAACCGGCATCCGAATAAAATAAACCCCCACACCTTTTCCCAAGTAATTTCAACGATATCAGATGGCGCTATGGAAGGTGTGGGGGTGAAATCTTTCATCCTGCCCGGCTATAAAGAGCCCAAGCCGGTGGTTTTTGTTTCTTTCTATCCGGAAGAAAACGGTGATTATGAACTTCTGAAGAAAAGTTTAGAAAAATTGAAATTGAACGACTCGGCGCTCGCGATTGAACCGGACCAGAACGAAGTGCTGGGCCGGGGATACAAGGTGGGATTTTTGGGCCGGCTTCATTTTGAAATCACCGCCGAACGACTCAAGCGAGAATACAAAGTGGGCACCGTCAGCACTTTCCCTTCGGTCGTCTATAAGATAAAAACCAAAATCGGCTGGCAAATCATAATCAAGCCGGAAGAATTGCCGGCGGAATACGATGAGATTTGGGAACCGATGACAAAGATCGTCATTCTCGTGCCGCCCGAATATCTGAATAATATTTTTCCGCTTCAGTCCCGCTTCAGATTCACCGACATTACCACCCATACTTTTCAGGACCAAACCGAAATCAAAGCGGCGATGCCGCTCGCGGAACTGGTGAGTGATTTTGACGACCAGTTGAAATCCGCGACCGCCGGCTTCGCTTCTTTCAGCTATGAACTGGCCGACTACGCGAAAGCCGATATCGTGAAGGCGGATATTTTAGTCGCGGGCGATATTGTGCCGGGTCTTTCCAGATTCTTTCCCGTAAACACCGTGGAAAAGGAAGCGCGGCGGATGGTGGAAAAATTAAAAGAGACCCTGCCGCGTCAGCAGTTCGCCCAGCCGATTCAGGTGCGCGTCCAAAACAAGTTCATCGCCCGGGAAGACATCCCCGCCATGCGGAAAGATGTGACGGGCTATCTTTACGGCGGCGACCGTAGCCGGAAGATGAAACTCTGGTCCAAACAGAAAAAAGGAAAGAAGAAACTTCAGTCGCGAGCCCAGGTGAGAATTACGCCCGCCATTTTCAAGGAATTGATAAAAAAATAATCCGTTTACCGCAGGCAATTCGCCAAGAAAACCCCGTCCACACAGGCATGGTTTGTCAGATGAGAGAGGCCGATTTTATCCAGTTGATTCTGGAATCTTTCTTGAACCAGGTCATTTGCCGCTTGGCGTATTTTAAAGTGGCTTTCACGATATTTTCCAACAGTTCGGATTCCGACTTTATTTTTCCTTGAATGAAGTCAAGCGTGTTCGCATATTCAAATCCGAATTCTCTGATTTTCCGCTCATTCACACCTTGTTTTAAAAGCGCCCGCGTTTCCCGAATCAATCCTTTTTGAATCATTTTACTGACCCGTTTTCGGACGGCGTTTTTGATTTCTTTTTGGCTTTTGATAATGCCTAGAAATAAAATCTCGGCTTCAATCGGTTCTGATTTTAGCGCGGGCACTTTTCCGAGCGCGGAAGCAATTTCAATCGCTCTTATGAGCCGCCGGGGATTCCGGCGGTCAATTTCGGCCCAGCGCCGCGGGTCTTTTCGTTTTAGAGTATCGGCCAGCTCCTTGACGGTTTTTCCCTCCAATTCCTTTCTGAATTTTGGATTGGGTTTTACATTTGGAATGATGAGACCGTCTGTCACGGCGCGAATGTAAAGCCCCGTGCCGCCGACTAAAATCGGCAATTTATTTCTTTTCCATATCCTATGAATTTCCCGAAAAGCCATTCTTTGATATTGAGCAACGGAAAAAGTTCTTTTGGGATTCATAATGCCGATAAGATGATGGGGAATGCCGTTCGCTTCTTTTTTAGTGACGATTCCGGAGCCGATTTCCAAACCCTTATAAATTTGGCGTGAATCGGCTGAAATTACCTCGCCGCCGTATTTTTTAGCAAGCCGGATTGCCAACCGGCTCTTGCCACTCGCGGTGGGGCCGACGATTACGATTAATTCGCTTGACATGATTATTGAGAGTTTGTTGTATTGAGTTCAGCAAAACCAATGTGGCTTTGAAAATTTAAGAGATGATTTTTTCACATAAGTCGGGAGTCGCCATGTTAAAAAAAATTCTTGTTTTTTCCGGAATTTTTCTTGCTGTAATCGCAACAAGAAAAGTTCTAAAGAAAAAGCAAAAACGTTTGATTTTAAAATGATTCTCCTCGCTGGACACGGGAGACCTCCAAAACCCGCAGCGGTCTTTAAGACGTTGCGGGTTGTTTTTTTTCTTCAATTCTTTTTTGAATTTCCTGAATAAATTTCTCCAGCGCGTAGTCCCCAGTTTCTTTAATATGGCGTTCCCTCACATTTACCGAATTTTTCTCAATTTCTCTGTCGCCTGCGATAAGCAAATAGGGGATTTTTTCCAATTCCCCTTGGCGAATGTTCTTGCCGAGCGTTTCGCCTTCGTTTGCCATATCGGCCCGGATGCCGGCTACTTTTAATTTTTCAAGAATTTTTTCCCCATAGGCGCGATGCCGGTCGGCAATCGGAATAATTCTCGCCTGAACCGGCGCGAGCCAGATCGGAAAATCGCCGGCGAAGTGCTCAATAATAATGGAAAGAAATCTTTCAAGGGAGCCCATGATGGCGGCGTGAATCATCACAATCCGTTCCGGTTTGCCCGCTTCATTCGCGCAGGTCAGGTCAAACCGCTCCGGCATATTCACGTCCAGCTGAATGGTCGCGACCTGCCATTCGCGGCCCAGCGAGTCCTTGGCCATAAAATCCAGCTTCGGTCCGTAGAAGGCCGCCTCGCCCGCGCCGAGAAAAGTGTCGGCATTTTTACTTTTCACGATTTCTGTCAACATCCTTTCCGCGAAGGCCCATTTCTTCTTGTCGCCAAGATATTTCTCGGGATGCTTGGGGTCGTGGGTTGAGACCCGGATGCGGAGATTAAAGCCGAAGGCCGAATAAAATTCATGGACGATGTCCCAGATTTTCAAAAACTCTTCTTTGGCCTGCGCCAACCGGCAGAAAACATGGGCATCGTCCTGGGTGATGGCGCGGACGCGCGAAAGCCCGGCCAATTCTCCGGATTGCTCGTCGCGATAGACCTTGGTCGTATTGGCGTAGCGTTGGGGGAGTTCGCGATAGCTCCACGGCTTCCGGGCGTAAATCTGCGTGTGATGCGGGCAGTTCATCGGCTTCATCGCGAAGATGTGCCCTTCGCGGGTCGTGATTTTGAAAAGGTCGTTTCCGAATTTTTCCCAGTGCCCGCTTTTTTCGTATAAATCCTTTTTCGTGATATGAGGGATGTCTACTTGCTCGTAGCCGGCCTTCTTTCTTAAATCCCAAACGAAATCATCCAGCAGGTTTCTTATGAGCGTGCCCTTCGGCGTCCAGAGCGGCAGGCCGCCGCCCACCAAATCCGAGAAGGTGAAGAGGTCCAGTTCCACGCCCAGTTTTTTGTGGTCGCGCTTTTTTGCTTCTTCCTGCATGGCAAGATATCCCTCCAGTTCTTTTTTGGAGTTGAAGGCCAAGCCGTAGATGCGGGTGAGCATCGGATTTTTTTCGTCGCCGCGCCAGTAAGCGCCCGCGATTTTCTCAAGTGTGAATCCTTCCGGATTTATTTCCGATGTATTTTTCACATGACCGCCGCGGCACAAGTCCAAGAACACTTCGCCGGTTTTATAAATCGTGAGCGGCTTTTTATTTTTTGAAAATTCCTTAATCAATTCAAGCTTAAACGGTTGGTCCTTGAAGATTTTTTTGGCCTCGGCGGAAGTAATTTTGCGGTCGGAGAAGGGGAGTTTCTGTTTTATCAATTCCCGCATGGTTTTTTCAAATTCCTTCAAGTCATTGGGCGCAAGCGGACGGGGGAGTTTGAAATCGTAATAAAATCCGTGTTCAATCACGGGCCCGATGGCCAGCTTCGCCTTGGGGAATTTCCTCAAAACCGCACAAGCAAGGAGATGAGCTAATGAATGTCTGATACTGTCTAAGTTTTTATTCATATCCATGATTTTATACCGCGGTTCACCCGCCTAACTTTTTGGATTTAAAAAGTTAGAAAGCGTTTTCCTGATCCAATTTCTACTGCTGCGGCATCATACTTGTTATGATGCGCTTCGAAATAGATAATTTCAAATGGGCCGCGAAATTGGGTTGAGGTCACTTTTCCTTGGTTATGGGATTGGAAACGCTTTCTTAGATCATTTGTCATGCCAGTGTAAAATTGGTTGTCTTTTAAACTTCTCATAACGTATACATACCACATGATCCAAAAAGTTAGGCGGGCAAGACAAGATGAGCCAGCGAATGGCGGATATTTTCCAAATGAACCGTTTTTCCCATGATTATTTTATTATAGGCGAATTCTTTTGAGAGAGCGAATCAAGATTTTTGCGGGCGTCGTCGTAAGTCGGATTTATTTCCAGTTCTTTTAGAAACTCGCCGCGGGCGTTTTTAAAATCACCGTAAGCCGCATAAATCAGACCGATATTATTATGCACGAGAGGTTCAAGCGGATTAAGCGCCAATGCTTTTTTAAATTCAATCTCGGCGTTTGATGTATCTCCATCCAGATAATACATTGCTCCTAAATTATTGCGGCTGAATGCCGAGTTGGGAGAAGTAGCGATTGCGTTGCGCCAGAAAGCGAATCGCTCTTTGAAGACGGGCAGGCGGAGAAGGGAAAGAATGGAAAAAACGAGAATGAACGATATCGCCACTTTTTGAAGGGCTTTTCTTTTTTCTTCATCTTTGAATATCGGCAGAATCTCCAACCCGAATATGAGGAATCCCAATAAGGGAACATACAGGCGATGTTCATGAAAAACCGGCGGGTTGATGCCGATTTGAATAAGCGACGGGAAGATAAAAAGAATAAACCACGTTATCCCGAACCACATCGCGGGAGTACATTTTTTCTGAATAATTACAAGAAACGCGAGAAGAGCGATGCCGACAAATCCCGGAATAAACAATGAGTCCCTCATAATGGGAAAAACAGAGAGATGAAAGGGGAAGAGAATCTTCCCGATGTAGGGGATAAACGCGGGAATCCCCGAAAGAAGGGACTGCAGTGTTTCTTTTATTCCATAACCGAGACCGTTTCCCAGAGCCATTGAACGGAGAGAGAGCCAGACGATAGCCGAAGTCAGCCAGCCGATCGCGAGAACGAGGGTCTTGTTTGAAAGCATCCTTTCTTTCCGGATGAAGAAATAATAAAAGAGGCACAATAACGGCAATACGAGAGCGCTTTCTTTTGAGAGGAGCGCCATTAGGAATGAAAGCGCGTGAAGAAAATACCATCGTTTTTTGGAAGAAGAAATGAATTTGAGGAACGCGAAAAAAGACAGGAATACGAAGAATCCGAGAACAATATCGTTCAGGCCGGGGATCCATCCGATGGCTTGAGAAATAGCGGGGTGGGTCGCGAAGACGAGCGCGGCCGCGAGCGATTTCTTGCGGGAATATCGCAACTCAAGCAAAGTGAAAAATACGAGCAGAGTCGTCAGGAAGTGGAAAAACACGTTTATGAAGTGGTAAACGGCCGGAGAAGAGCCGCCCAATAATGAGCCGAGCATGAATGTTAAAGTGAGCGCGGGACGGTAGTAAACTTTCGCCCCGTTTCCGCTGATAAACACGTCGGTCTGAAACGCCTTGAGGATATTTGAAGGATTATGGAGGAACGGCTGATTTTTTATTATCAGGACGTTATCATCCAGATATGTGAATCCGAAACCGATAGCGCGCGCGTATAATCCGACGGTGAAAATAAATATGAGAATAAAAGGCAGTATGCGGCGGAAAGCGCCGTTCCGAAATACTTTTTCAAAGTACCCGAACTTCATCGCATATGAACTTCGTGTCCCCGTTTTTCCAGGAGAGAAAACCGTCCACGAGCACGGCTTGGTTTTCCTGCCAGATATCGGCCGTTTTGCTTAAAAGATCGTTGAAGACCAGAAGTTACATATTATCGTTCAAGTCCTCCAAGGTTATGAAAAGCATCGGCTGGCCTTTCTTAGTCACTATTTTCTGGATGGCGCTTACGACCCCCGCCAGCCGGAACTTCAAAGACCGCTCGCCGTTTTTGGGCAAACTCAAGGCGAATTTAATCGTTTTCGCCGTGCCGTTTATTTTTTCCTGGTGGCCGTTCATCGGATGGTCGGTAAGATAAAGTCCCAGCAGTTCTTTTTCCCAGGCGAGCTTTGATTTCCTGTCCGCCGGCGGAGCGGGTTTCAGCCGCAACGAAGCGAAGGACGAAGTCGCGCCGAAAAGGGAACTCTGGTTGGTCGCGGCGCTTTTCTTGGCGGCTTGATTGTATTTAATCAGGTCTTCAATATTCGCGAGAAGCTGGCCGCGCTCCAAGTTGAAAGAATCAAAAGCGCCGGCTTTGATTAAACTTTCCAGGGATTTTTTGTTCAGGTCGCGGTGCTGGACGCGGGCGAGAAAATTACTCAAATCCGCGAATGGCCCGCCCCGACCGCGTTCCTCAATAATAACGTTCACGATATTCATTCCGACGTTCTTCACGGCCGCCAATCCGAAACGGATATTCGGTCCGTCCACCGTAAAATCCTGAAAGCTCAAATTAATATCGGGCGGCAGCACTTTTATATTCAGATGCCGCGCTTCGTTCACCAGAAAATTAATCCGTTCTATTTCCGTGCCGGAGATGTTCAATAAGCTCGCCATAAACTCCACCGGATAATGGGCCTTCAAATAAGCCGTTTCGTAGCTAATCATCGCGTAACAGGCGGCGTGACTGCGGTTGAAGCCGTACCGGGCGAAAGGTGGAAAGAGGTCCCAGATGGCATTCGCGGTTCCGGAATTAATCCCGTTTTTAATCATTCCGTTTATTAATTTTTCTTTCTGCTCATCCAAAAGCGTTTTGATTTTTTTGCCGATGGCCTTCCGGAGCGTGTCGGCCTCGGCGAGCGTGAAACCGGCCAAGTCCCGCGCGATTCGCATCATCTGTTCCTGATAGACGCCCACGCCGTAGGTTTGGGAAAGAATCGGTTCCAGCTTCGGATGAAGATAGGTGATTTTTTCACGGCCGAATTTGCGGTTGATATACCGGGGAATCAGTTCTATCGGACCGGGACGGTATAAGGAAATCATCACGATAATATCTTCCAGCGCGGTCGGTTTCAGGTCTTTGAGATAATGGCGCATACCGGATGATTCCAGTTGGAAGATACCGGTCGTATCGGCCGCCTGAAATAGCTTGAAAGTAGCGGAGTCGTCCAGCGGAATTTTTTCAATATCAACATCCGCGTTATGAATTTCTTTTATAAGCCGCAATGTTTTTTCAATGATGGTTAAATTTTTCAGTCCCAGAAAATCCATCTTCAAAAGTCCCATATCTTCCACGCTGTGCATCTCAAACTGCGTAAGAATCGTGTCCTCGCCCTGGGGCGCTTTTTGAAGCGGCATCAAATTCGTGAGCGGCTCGTCGGAAATCACGACTCCGCAGGCGTGGACGGAGGCGTGCCGGGCGGTGCCTTCCAGTTTCACCGCCGCATCAAGAATCTTTTTCGCGTCGGAGTTATTTTTGTAAAGTTCTTTCAATTCCGGAATGGTTCCGCGCGCCGTTTTCAAATCGGTTACTTTGGAATTTATGTTTACCGGCAGAAGTTTGGCAATCCGGTCGCAGAGAGCGTAGGGAAAACCCATCGCCCGGCCGGCGTCCCGCACCGCGGCTTTGGCCATCATTGTTCCGAAGGTGATAATCTGGGCGACGCGAGCGGCGCCGTATTTTTCCCGGACGTAGGCCAGCACTTCGTCGCGGCGCGTGTCGGTAAAATCCATATCAATATCGGGCGCTTGGATGCGGTCGGGATTCAGGAATCTTTCAAAAAGGAGGCCGTATTCCAAAGGGTCAATATTCGTAATGCCCAGAATGTAAGCGATAATACTGCCCGCCGCCGAGCCGCGGCCCGGCCCCACCACGATGCCGTGGTCTTTCGCCCAATTCACAAAGTCCTGCACAATCAAGAAGTAGTCGGCGAAGCCGGTTTTTTTAATTACGCCGAGTTCCATCTCCACTCTTTCTTTCACAACTCTGGTTGCTTCCGGATAACGATTGCGCGTCCTTTCCTTCACGAGCGATTCCATGTACTCGTAGGAGGTCTTTTCATTGGGGACCGGAAATTTCGGAAGGCGCGTTTTGCCGAGTTCCAATTCCCAGCGGCACTGCTCGGCGATTTTAACCGTGTTTGAAATCGCCTCGGGAATGTTTTTGAAAATTTCCGCCATTTCTTCGGGCGAGGCGACGGACAAATCGTATTTTTTCAAACTCAAGCGGTCCTCGTCGTCCATCCGGCTGTTTGTCTGCACCGCGAGAAGGATTTCGTGGGCGGTGCGGTCGTCTTTATTAACGTAGTGGATGTCCTGCGTCGCGACGATAGGAATGCCGAGTTTTCGGGAGATTGCGAGAATCGGTTCGTGAAGTTCCGGCGCGTGGGGCTGAATCTCCAAATAAAAATCCTCGCCGAATAAATTCTGATACCGCGCGGCGCTCGCTTCCGCTTCTTTAAAATTTTTCGCCGCGAGCAATCTGGCGATTTCGCCGGAATAACAGCCGGAGAGGCAAATGAGTCCCTCGTGATATTGAGCCAAAAGTTCTTTGTCAATCCGGGGTTTGTAATAAAATCCCTCCAGATTCGCGATAGTCACGAGTTTGATTAAATTTTTCCAGCCGATTTCATTTTTTACGAGCAATATCAAGTGAAATCTTTTCTCGTCAATCTTCGGTCGCTTGTTTAAATGTCCGTAAGGCGCGAGATACGTTTCCACGCCGATAATTGGTTTCACGCCCGCCTGCTTGGATTTTTTAAAAAACTCCACGGCGCCGTAAAGATTGCCGTGGTCGGTGAGCGCGATCGCGCTCATGCCAAATTCTTTTGCCTTGCCAATCAACTGGTCAATTTTTGCGAGCCCATCCAACAGAGAATAATGCGAATGGACGTGAAGGTGGATGAACTTGGACATATATACTATTTTATTGAACCCCGATTTTAAAAACAATTGCTCCCGCGGTCTTTTTATTTTGTAACTTGCCCAAGATGGGTTATTATTAAAAAATAAGCTCAAAATATGGCTTTCAGATACATTATTGGCATTGATGAGGTAGGCAGGGGGGCGCTGGCGGGTCCGGTAACCGTCGGGGCGGTGGCTTTAAGAGTGGGAGCGAGGTTTGAACCCGGCATTTTGAAGAACCGGAGGATTAAACTGCGGGATTCCAAGAGAATCAGTCCGGCGGGAAGGGAACGTTGGGTGAAATATTTAAGAGGAAGGAAGGACATCCGATTCAAGGTGGCGAGCGTTTCTCCGAAAATAATTGACCGAACGAATATTTCCCGAGCGGCCAATCTCGCGGCGACGCGGGCGTTTGAAAAATTGGCCGATTATCCCGTTTTAAAAACCCAGCCGCTGGTTTTTTTGGACGGCGGGTTGTATTTGAAGGGGAACTGGGGGAAAAGATTGAAAGTGCGCACCGTGGTCAAGGGTGATGAAAAAATAGACGCGATAAAATTGGCTTCCATCGTCGCGAAGGTGTATCGCGATAAATTAATGACCCGCCGCCATAAAAAATATCCCCGCTATGGTTTTCCGAAACACAAGGGCTACGGCACCGCGCTTCACATCAAATCGCTCAAACATTACGGCCTTTCTGAAATCCACCGGAAAAGTTTCTGCAGGTTTATTTAAAAAGTTTTCAAATAAAAAATCCCCCGCCGAAGCGGGGGATAGTGAGTGAACCGTAAGCCGGATTCTGTTTCGCCAATTGGCGGATGCGACAATTCATCTAGGCCCTCGATTGCTCTCGGGCTCAAGCGGTTCTCCTAAACATCTTGCGATATTCAGGCACGACCTTGCACTCGGGTAAGGATTTAGCCGTTTCATTTCCGCCTTCTTATCCCTATAGCGGAACTGGACCTTCAACGTCGGGATCGGGTCCTCCCTCGGCTTTCGCCTCGGGACGTTTCTGCTCGCACCTCTATTCTTTCGAACGACGGGCGTTACCCGCTACCCTTTCCGCTTAAGCGGATGAGTGTCCGGACTTTCCTCCCAGCCCCACTTTTACGCTTTAATCTGCTTTAGAAAATCTCCGGCATTGTTTTGTAAAATGCGCCGAGATATAAAGTCAGATTCAAATGTAAAAGTGGGGCTGGGCTGTCGCTTGATTCACTTCCCACAGTATAAGCCAAACCGGATTAAAAATCAAGCATAATCAAAGGTGGTATAATCAATTATACCACCCAGGGATGTTTGAAAAATTAATCCGGATTAGATAAAATAAATCTGCTGAAAGCCACCTTAGCTCAGCTGGTAGAGCAGTACTTTCGTAAAGTAAAGGTCCCGAGTTCAAATCTCGGAGGTGGCTCCAATGAGCAACGAAATAAATCCCAATGTCGCTTATCTTTCCGTATTCGCCGGCGCGGGAGGAAACGACGCGAAGGACTGGGGAAAGATGCTTCTCCGGATGTATGAGCGTTTTTCGGATTTGAAAAAATGGACGAAGCGCTACATCAACGACAACACGTTGGAAATGAAAGGCCATGGCGCTTACGAACGGCTCAAGGGGGAATCCGGCGTGCATCGCTTGGTGCGCATCTCGCCCTTTGACGCGAAAAAATTGCGCCACACTTCTTTCGCGCTCGTTGAAGTTCTTCCCGAAATTCCGGCGGTGGAGGCGCTGCATTTTCAAATCCCCGAAAAGGACCTGAAGGTAGAATTTTACCGTTCGGGCGGTCCGGGCGGGCAGAACGTGAACAAAGTAGAGACGGCGGTCAGGATAACGCATCTGCCGACGGGTCTCGTTTCATCGGCGCAGGCCGAACGTTCCCAGGCCGCGAACCGCGAGCGCGCTTTGAATTTATTGAAAGCCAAGCTCATCAAATTGATGGAGGAAAAGCACGAGAAGGAAGTCGCGAATTTAAGAACGAGAATATCGCCGGAGTGGGGCCACGAAATCCGCTCTTATGTGCTTCATCCCTATAAACAAGTGAAGAATCATCTCACGGGAGAAAAAAT
>ERZ1292629.1768-Hain-H43-01um-R1-1768-length-20055-cov-9_pt1 | contig 20055 bp, 25 predicted proteins | sample MGYA00564399_ERZ1292629 | MGnify/ENA primary metagenome ERZ1292629 (study PRJEB36523, sample SAMEA6512636) | groundwater metagenome | collected 2019-01-08 | study: AquaDiva: Metagenomics assemblies of 32 groundwater samples | reverse complement strand
TAATAGAAGAGAAAATTAAGCACAAAGTTTACGGCGACATTCCATCAGAGGGATTGCCTCGTTTAGAATTAGGTGGAAGACCAAGACCTCAATCAAGGCCACTCCCATAATCTTAAAATGTTACAAACATTAGTTCTCGAACAAGAATTTATTGACAAGTTTACAGAAGAAATTATTATGCATTTTGTTAAGGAAATTAAAGAAGAATTAAGCTTTGAAAAAGAAATGAGAAGAGCGCAACGCGAAGTTGAACTTGAAAAGATGCGCCAAAAATTCTCGAATTATGGGCAACAACCAACAAAAACCCCAATAGCTCAAAGACCACAAATACAACAACCAAGACCAATTCAAGTCCCAATCCCCCTTCCACAATTACCAAGAAATCCGCCAATTCAAAAAATACAAGTTCAAGAAGTAAAAATTCAGGCAAAACAAGAAGATATTAATTTCTTTGGAAAAATCCAAGATTTGATAAATGATAATTTAGTTACTTACATTGAATGTCCTGGAGAAAATAAAAATATAATCATTAGGAAAGCAGGAGCAACAGTATCTATTCCAATAACTCTAAAAAATGACGAAGAACTCGTAATAATAAAATCTTTTTCAGAAAAAGCAAGAATTCCCCTTATAGAAGGAATGTTAAATGCAAAAATATCTAATCTTGAAATTTCGGCTGTAGTTTCAGAAAATGCTGGCTCAAGTTTTATAATAAGAAAAAATCCAGTTATCATTCAATCAAACGCACCAACAAGATTAGAACGTCCAATGATGCAGTTTCCACAACCAGGCGCACAACATCAAATGCCACCAGCAATGCCTCCAATTAACCGACCATTCACTCCATCATCAATGCCACAGCAAATGCAACAACCACGCCAACAAAATTCACAAAATCAACCTCAAAAACAAGAAAATAAAGAAAGTTTCTGGAATAAAAAAATAACTTTCGGAAAATAAAGTTAATTCTACCCAAACAAGACCGAATATCAAATAAACTTCTTACAAATTCCCATAGAATTATTAATTAAAATTTTTCAAACAATCTTAAAGTTTATAATAACTTTTAAAAATTTATTTTAGTAATCAATTACATCGTTAAAAGGAGTTTAGGTTAAAGCAATAATAAGTTTAGACTTAGAATTTGATGATGCTTAATTAAAAAAGGACAGGGGAGCATCACCAAACTCCCCCGAGCCTCTTTTATGTACTCAATATAATGCCTTTTTAAACGATTTCTGTAATTTAATCGCTATATCGCAAACTCGCGTGTTAGAAACCCTATTTTCTAATCCTTATGTTTATAATTCGATATTAAAACCTCTATACGAAAACTTAAATATCCCAAAATATAAGATGCTTTATGAAACAAGACAAAATAACAAAAGAAATTCTTGAAAAATATAGAAAAATAACTCAAAAAGCCCTAGACATAGCAAAAAAATCGATAGCAAAGAGCAAACAAGCAGAAGCTAAAGAAATTCTAACAATGGCTGGCGCATATATGTCTGACAGCAAGCATTTTGAATCAAAAGAAGACCTCATAAACGCTTTTGGAGCAATTTATTATGCTCATGGCTGGTTAGACTGCGGTGCAAGATTAAAAATATTCGATGTTAGCGATAATTCTTTGTTTACCCTATAAAATTTGTGCTTCGCATAATTATCCCAAATAAAAAAAAGTAAATAAAAGTCGAATTAGATTTAAGGCATTATTAGTTGAGATTACAAGCATAGAAAATCGAGCAGGCGCAGATTTTCGGAGCGAGTAAGTTTCATAATTTAGTCACATTTTTAAATCTCCTTCTCTTATCCTAAATATGGGGAAAAGAGTAGTAGTTTTAAGCCTTGGTGGAAGTTTAATTATTCCTAATGAGATAGATATAGTTTTTCTAAGAAAGTTTCGCGAAGTTATAAGAAAAAATACAAATAAATGCAAGTTTGTAATAGTTTGCGGTGGTGGAAGTGTAGCAAGAAAATACATCTCAGCTTTAAGAGAAGATGGAAAAAGCGAATATCTTCAAAATCTTGCAGGAATATCAGTAACACGATTAAATGCAAGATTTATGAGTTATTTTTTCAGCCAAGATCCAGAAGAAGGAATCGCACATGATATGAAAAATGTTTCTAATCTTTTAAGAAAACATGATGTAATTTTTTGCGGAGCCCTAAGATACGCTCCAAATCAAACAAGCGATGCAACTGCCTGTAGGCTTGCTGCATTCTTAGAAACTGATTTCATAAATCTAACGAATGTAAAAGGACTATATGATAAAAATCCGGAATTAAAAGGTGCAAAATTTATTCCAAAAATATCCATAAATGAATTTAATAAAATAGTTATGGCAATTCCAGAAAAACCAGGCATGCATGCTCCCGTAGACCATACTGCTATGAGAATCATCCGAGAAAAAAACATAAAAACCTACATAATCGGCAAAGATGCCAAGCAACTCAATAATTTATTAAATAACAGAAAATTTATTGGGACAACCATAGGCTAAAATGTATGATGTAATAAGAACCTTTGGCGCAGATTATATTTTATTTGATATAATCTTTCTTATAATATTTTTATTCTTATTAATAAAATTTAATAAAAAAATATCCATATTCGCTTTTTTTATTGGGGGACTAGGAATTAATCTATTAGTTGATTGGGGGATTTGGTTGCATACTGGAATAAGAGAAATAGCTTTGCCACTTAATTGGGATGTTTTCTTATTTTTCCTATGGTTTTCTCTTTCTTATGGTGTAGAATACGCCTATATTTTCATTATGTTTCAAAAAAAATCAGATAAATTGGGCTGGACTGCATTAGTCTTTGGCGGGTGGCTAGCAATAGCCTTCTTATCTCAATTTATTTCTATAAACGACTCTTCGATAATGACTCTGAGGCATATGTCTTCTCTAAGATTTATTGAAATAGGGATCTTGATTATAGGATATGGTTTATTATTCTTACTAAAATATGACTGGAAGAAAATAAGCTATCTATTCTTAATAGGTTTTTTAATCCATTTTATGATGGAGTTTTCTCTGCTTATCAGCGGAATCAGACCAGGTTCATTATTAATACTAATAGAAAATTCATTGATAGAGTTCAATATGGGAATTCCTTTCTTCTATATGTTCTATGACAAGTATTTAAAAAGAAAATTTGAGTAACATTAATATGCACATCATAAACACAACAAATCTAAATGAAGCAAGAAAGCAAATTCAAAAGCTCAAAAAGGAAAACTCGGAGCAAAAAATAGCTTTGCTCTCGCAAGACGATGAATTCAACAGAAAAGCTCTTGAAATAAAAGGCATAAATATGCTGATAATAAATGAAGCTCTTGAAATAAAAGACTACATGAAACAAAGAAATTCGGGTTTAAACGAAGTCGTAGCAAGAATTTGTGCCGAGAAAAACATAGAAATAGGCATTCAAATTGAAGAAATCATAAAAAAGAATGATGTAGAAAAAGCCAAAGCACTCTCAAGATTAATGCAAAACATCATGCTATGCAAAAAAGCAGGAGCAAAACTAATATTCATTGGCGATATAAAGGATAAACACGCTCTGCAATCTATTCTTTTAAGTTTAGGTGCTTCTACAAAGCAGGCAGTTGAAGCATTAAAACAATCTTTTTAAACCGCACTCCTCTCCTTATTACATGGATAAAAAAGAACCTAAAAATGAAATTATTGAATCCTTAAGCATAAATGAAAGAATAATTCTTCCTTTTCTAAAGGAAAAATCAGTTTTAGATGTCATAAGCAATGCAGGATTAGAAGAAGTTGCAGTTCTTCGTGCACTTGAATATCTTAGTAATAAAAAGATACTTACTCTTAAAACCTCATCAAAAAAGCTTGTAGACTTAGGAGTTAATGGAGTTTTATATAAACAAAAAGGATTACCTGAAAGAAGATTAATAAGCACAATAGCAGAAAAGAAAACTTTATCTCTCGAAGAAGCAAAAAAACATTCGGGCTTATCAGACAATGAATTCCAAGCAGCGCTCGGAGCATTAAAGAAAAAAGCGCTGGTGAATGTAGCAAATGGCAAAATCATATTTTCAGGAACAAAAGAAGAAATATCCAGAAAATCCTTAGAAGAGCAATTTCTTGAAATTTTGCCATGCGAGTATGATAAACTAACGCCCGAACAAAAGTTCGGTTTAGAATCACTAAAAAGCAGAAAAAATATTATTGAAATAAACCTTAAAAATCAGGTAGAATTTGAGCTTACAGATTTTGGAAAAGAGATAATTAAAGATGCTACAAAAGAAAAACTGGATACTAAAAATATCATTGAAGTTCTAACACCTGAGATAATTGCAAATGCTAGCTGGAAAGGAAAGAAATTCAGAAGATATGACATAAAATCTTCTGTTCCAAAAATTTTTGGTGGAAAACGCCACTTTGTTAATCAGGCAACAGATTATGCAAGGAAAATCTGGACTGATTTAGGATTCAAAGAAATGTCCTCTACATTAACTCAAACAGGTTTCTGGAATTTTGATGCTTTATTCACGGCTCAAGATCATCCAGTTAGAGAAATTCAAGATACATTCTACATTAAAGATATCAAAGGAAAACTTCCAAATGATAAAAAAATAATAAATGCTGTTAAAGAAGCTCATGAAAAAGGAGTTGAAGGAGCAAAAGGCTGGAGATATGATTGGAAAGAAGATGAAGCTAAAAAAGTTATCCTAAGAACACACACTACTTGTCTATCAGTTCAAACTCTTGCAATGCTTGGTCAATTAAAAAATTTGAAAGATAAAAGAGGAAAATTCTTTGCGATGGGAAGATGCTTCAGAAATGAAACAGTAGATTGGGGCCATTTATTCGAATTCCATCAAACAGAAGGAATTGTTGTAGACCCCAAAGGAAATTTCAGAAATTTATTAGGCTACTTAGAAGAATTCTATAAGAAAATGGGTTTTGAAAAAATAAAATTCTATCCTTCATTTTTCCCCTATACAGAACCGAGCGTAGAGATTTATGCTTACAATTCAATAAAAAAGAAGTGGATAGAAGTTGGCGGAGCTGGAATCTTCCGACCGGAAGTAGTTGTTCCCTTGCTTGGAGAATATGTTCCTGTTCTTGCATGGGGTCAGGGCTTCGATAGAGTTCTTATGGAGCACTATGAAATCAAAGATATTCGTGAGTTATATGAAAATAATCTAAATAAACTTCGAGAAATGAAATTCTGGAATAAATAACATGGAAATAAAAGAAATAAATAATTTTATAGACGGAGAAATATTAAGATTGGAAGATTATTATAAAGCAAAAGATAAAAATGAGCTTACAATGGCAATGGGCTTAAAAGTTGTTGAAGAAATAGGAGAGTTATTTAAAGAAATACTTGGTCACAAAGGCTATCAATCCAAGTCAAAGTTAGACAAGTTGGATAGAGAAGAAATAAAAAAAGAATTTGCAGATGTTATATTTACTACCTTAATTCTGGCAAAAAGATTTAATGTAGATATAGAAGAAGCCATTAAAATAAAAATGGCAGAAATAAAAAAACGAGATTATAACAAATAACATGGAAACTCAAGAACTGCAAAATAAGATAAAGAACTTTAATGAGCTTAGAGACTGGGGAAAAATAGGAGAAATAAAAGATCTTATGCTAAATATGAATGAAGAAATTGGTGAAATGTGGCATATAATAAAATGGCTGGATGAACCAAAGCAAAAGGAAATGATAGAAAAACATAAAGATGAAGTAGGAAACTTCATTGGTGATATGTCCTATCTATTATTTAAGATTGCTTTTATCAGTGGTGTTAATTTAGAAAAAGAAACCATAGCTGTTTTAGAGGAATATGAAAAAAGAATGCCCATAGATAAAATAAAGCAATTCAAGCACGGAAATAAACTAGCCGGAGGCTATGATAATAAAGAAGGAGTTTAAACATGAATCTAAAAGAATATCAAGATATATGCAAAACAACGGCAAAAAAGTTCGATAACTCTGATGTAGAGATTGCTACCTGGGGTTTAGGAATAGCAGGAGAAGCAGGAGATGTAGCAAGTTGCATTAAAAAGACATTTGCCCATAAAAACGATCAAACACAGGGAATAAAAGAGAATATAGGTGATACGCTCTGGTATTCTGCAATGATTTGTAATTTTTTTGGTTGGAATCTTCAGGAAATATTGGATGAAAATGTAGATAAATTAAAAAAAAGATATCCACAAGGGTTCACAATAGAAAATGCTAAAAGAGATGGAACAATGATTGACTGGAACGAAGGAGGAATTAAGAAATAACATGTCAAATATAAAATTCAGCAAAAAAGAATTCGAAAAAAGCTTCAAGCTTACAGATGAGCTTAAAGAAAAAATATCTCTTTTTGGAACTCATTTTGAAGGAATAAGTGAAGATGGAAATGAAATAGAACTCGAAATAACGGCTAATAGGCCAGACTTGCTTTCAGCACAGGGATTTTTAAGAGCTTTCTCAATTTTTATGGGCAAAAAGAAAAATACAGAATATAAAATAAAAAAATCTGACGCAAAAATAATCGTTGACCCTGCTATGAAAAATATTCGCCCTTATTCAATGGCTGTAATAATCAAAGGTATAAAATTCACTGATGAAAAAATAAAAGATATTATGCAATGGCAGGAAAAGATTCATGCAACAATAGGCAGAAACAGAAAAAAAGTAGCCATTGGCTATTATGTTCTTGATAAAATAAAATTTCCAGTAAAATACACTGCAAAAGCACCTAAAGAAATAAAATTTATTCCACTAGACATGAACGAGCAAATGGATGGCTTACAGATTCTCCAGAGACATCCAACAGGAAGAGATTATGCCCGGCAATTGGAAGGATTTGATAAATTCCCAGTCTACTACGACGATAACAATTCTGTTCTAAGTATGCCTCCAATAATCAACTCTAATGAGTCTGGCCATATAACTGCTGGAGTAAGCGATATTTTAGTAGAATGCTCTGGAACAAATCTCGAAACTTTGAAAAAAGTTATGTCTCTTGCTGCCTGTGATTTAATTGATTCTGGTGGAGAAGCCTACCAAGTCGAAATTGTTTATGGAACTAAAAAAGAATCCCTAAGCTTTGAACCCGAAAAGATAAAACTAAATTTAGAAAACGCAAACAAGCTAATAGGAATAGAACTAAAAGAAAACGAAATTAGCAAGCTCCTTGAAAAAATGGGCTATAACTATAATTCTAAGGATAAAATAGTAGAAGTTCCAGCATGGAGAACAGATATTATGCATGAAGTAGATATAATTGAAGATATTGCGATAGCCTATGGTTATGAAAATCTCAAGCCAGAACTTCCAAGTATTGCAACAACTGGTGAAATATCAAAAATAGAAATCCTAAAGAAAAGATTATCAGAAATTCTTGCTGGATTAAACATGCTTGAAATATCTAATTATCATCTATTAACAAAAGAGGAAGCAGAAAATGTAAATATTCGCGAAAAAGATACAATAGAAGTAGCAGATAGTAAAAGTGAATGGAAAATCCTTCGCCCAAATTTAATCTGTATAATGCTTAATACTCTAAAAAATAATTTAGATGCAGAATATCCTCAACGCGTCTTCGAATTAGGAAGAATCTTTGAAAAAGATAAAACAGGTAAGTCTGAAACAGGAATTAATGAACAAGAAAGATTATGCGTAGCCATATGCTCTCCAAACGCTGGATTTACTGAAATAAAACAAACTCTTGAATACATTGTACGTATGCTTGGAAAACACAAAGAAATAATAATCGAGACAGCAGAGGATAATGATTATTTTATTCAAGGCAGATGTGCAAAAGTAATGCTTGGAAAAGAACTTCTCGGTTATTTTGGAGAAATCAAGCCTCAAACATTAAGCAGCCTTAGCATAAAAATGCCTCTTGCACTTTTAGAGATAAATATAGAAAAGTTATTGTAATTCTATACCCTGCAATCTCCTCCTGCTCGATTGCTTACTTGAAAATTTTTAAAAATGCCTAAACTTCAATTAGAATTTTGTTTAATTATTAGTTTTTTATTTAAAAGACAATTAGCGAAGCCTTACTTAAAAAAAGCCGAGCCGAAAAGTTTCACGAGCTGAATCCATAATAAAACGAGTGGAACTTTGAGAAGAAGCGAGACAGAACAACTAAAAAATTTTAGCCTAAATAACTTTTATTCTCTTTTTTGCCTTGTTTTTTATAGCCGTCTTTCATAAAGCCATAAATTTGAACTAAATCTACTGAAGCTTCCTTCCAATCTTTGCAAAATTTAACAATAAATTCAGCTTCTTTTTTCTCGTCGTATTTTGCTTCTAAGCCAAAAGCTTCTATCTCATATTGTGCTAAACGTTTGTACAACTCGCGAATATGCTCTTTTTCAACAGCAGTCATAGATTTTATTATATCAAACATAAATAATGGCGCATTTTGTGCATTTAGAAAAACTTCCAAGCTTCTAAGAACATAAAATATTTTTTCAGTCATGTGTTTTCTAATTCTTTTAATAAAGAGCTCTGTTCCTTCAGCATCAATATTCTCTATTTCAAAATTTTCATTCATAAATGAGAATTCAGGAAAATTGTACTTTGCCCGAAAAATTTCATACTCTTTCTTAATTTTCTTCAAATCAGTATGCTCTTTGCAGATTTTTTGTGTTTCTTCGTTCATTTTTTTATTTTAACTTTTTACTTTCATTTTTAATCCAGTTCCAGTTAGTTCATAGTTTTCGTGTTTAGTATGCATATGATGAAGCATGGCCTCTGTTTTATTTTCAAAAATATCTCCACAATCTAAACAAATATAATCAGCCATATAAACTTGCCGATTAATTGATTTATAAATTCTTATGTAACCTAAGCCCAGACCGAGGATTGAACTCGGGACCTCAGCATTTTTGGTGCTCCCTTAGTTTTAGGAACTCTAAGAAACCCTTTTTCTAAAAGGGTTTGTTATTACCAATGCTGCGCTCTTACCGGCTGAGCTATCTGGGCAGATGAAACTCAAAGAGAAAACCGGTTTATAAAATTATCCAGTCATATTCCCAAACCAATTCATTCTAACCACATTTCCAGTAAGAACCTGAACATTGCTAAAAGCATGCCCCAACCAAGAAAAATAAAGCTTAACACTTGAAAATATGCCTGAGGCAGAGGTTAAATCAACAGAATTTGCATTAACAACTTTCATAAATGTAAATATAAATACGACGAAAAAAAGTAAAACAAAAAAGAGGTATATCTTATGTTTCATTTCGCCAATATTCATCTTAAAAACTACAATTAATGCTGCTGCAACCAAAATTAATAATATCCAACCTATCATAGTATCCTCAACCTTAAGATATATTTAAAGATTTCTACACAACACTACTATTGATTACTCTTATATCTGGAGAAAGCAGGAAAACAAAATCATCAGCAGCACGCACGCTACGATAAACTTTCTGCAATAATTCTCTATGCGCCTTATCCCTATAAAAATCCCAGAAGATTTCTGGTTTGTTCTTCTTCAAAATTTTCCAAAACAAACTTTGAGTATTCGGATAAGGAAACTTGGTTATTACAACACTATTACAAGTTTCAAAAGGAAAATCTATTCCACGATTGCATCGCGTTGTAAATAAGATTTTTATTCTTCCTGCCTTAAAATCATTAACTATTCTTCCTTCTCTATCAGAATTCTGCTGTTCCATTAATTCAGAACCTGAAATAAGATTTTTCAACCCAAATTGCTCAATTTCATTAGAACTCGGCATATCACTAAACGCACTAACATGAACTAAAATAGGAATCTTAGCGATTTCAACACACTTATCCAATGCCTTAAGATATTGCTCACGACTAACAACTTTTCTTTCAAAATTATCAAATTTCATATCCTGCTCTAATCCTGTTTTCAATTTTTTAATAGTTCCAAGATTAAAAGTCTCTGCTTCAATAATCTTAAAATCTTTCAAACCAAAAATTTCTTCAAGAACTCGCGAACTATGCAAAGTTCCAGACATGAAAACAAATGCCTTATTCTTCTCAATAAGTGAGGAAAGAAGTTTATCCAAATTTATTGTAACAAGCTTAGCAAAGGTATCGCCTCTATTTTTATCTTTATAAAAATTAACAAAACTTTCATCCATAACATCAAAAAACTTTCTTGCATCTTCAACACAATGTTCAAGATAACTTTCATCGTTCATAATCTCAAAAACATCACTCTTAACAAGCGCTTTAATCAAGTTACTGACTTTAGTTTTATTTAATTCCAACACATTATCCTTTTCATCAATCTTGCTTTTAGATTCATCAAGAATTTCTATAAGCTCTTCATTAAGTCCATCAACAAGTTTTCTCTGACCATCATCACTGCACATAATTCCCGACAACTCATTTCTTAATCTGGTTAAATTTATCGAGCCCTCTAAAGCAAAATTATCTAAGAATTCATCGCATTCATCAATTATTTCCACATCTGTAAGCGGTTTTCTTCCAAGTGCAGTTTCTAAAATATATTGGTCTCCATTAAAAATAATTACATCAGAGTCTGCATATGCTTCAAATTGTCTGTAATAAGGACAGCCATCTTTTCTAACATAAATAGTATGCCCGCCACCAACAGACTTATAATTTTTTTTCAGCCATTCATTTTTTACCTTCATTTCAGTAGGCAATATAGGATTCCAATAAGGACAAGCTGGCGCAACTGCAAATCTTTTAGCAACTCCTAAATCTAATTCAGAATTATCTTTTCTATCTGGATTTTCATTATAATATTTTTTAAGAGTAGCCAAATTCTTGCTCTTTATCTCAATCTTACAGGGAATAAGATAATTATCACAAGAATCATCATCCTCTACATTTTTTTTTCTGAAGCTAGAACTCGAATTAGCACCAGAAAAAATATCTGAAAGATTTGCGTCCTTTTCTCTAATTCTGCTAAGCATAATATCTTTTTGATTATCCTTTAAATAAGGACAAATATGATTTCTTCTTCCAGTAATCATAGAAATCTTTAATTTTTTTCCGTCTTTTTTAAGAACATATTTTTTATTTCCATAATCTTGTTCATATTGCCTCTGAAGATTTTTTATCGGTACAACAATACTTGCCCTTCCCAATTCCCGAGCAATATTCAGAGCAATCGCGCTTTTGCCGGATCCACACACACCATGAATAAAAATAATTTTTGTTCCTTTTTTTATTTCAGAAACAACTTCGTCAACAACAGTCTCCTGATTTTTTCCATTAGTAAAAACCTTCGAAGGCAAGATATCTCCTTTTTCATTAAATAAACTCCACCCCATAATAACAAACCCTTTACGCTATTTTTAAGGTTTATTGTGCTATCTAGTTAATAAAAATTGATATTAATGCATAATTCGGAAGCAGAAGTTAAGAGCAACAAAGTCTTATTAGAAATTTATAGAATTATCAGTTATCAGTAATAAGCGAAGCCCCTCTTAAAATCCTTAGAACTTCCTTCTCATTCTTAGCAAGCGAAAGTTCGTTTCTTACTTTTGCTGAACCCTCAAAATCTCTTGTGAAATTGAGTGCTTGAAACTTTATTTGATTAAAATAAAGTGGTTTTATTATCTTTTTAGCAAGTTTTAACCAGTCATGAAAATTTATTCTTTTCTTTGTATTTTTAGCTAAAATGTCCGAGAAAATAGAAGGATTCCCAATTGCAGAACGGCCAATCATAATAAAATCAAATTCCTTAAGCATTTGTTCTGCCTGTTCTTTATTGTTTACATTTCCAGAATAAATTACTGGTAATTTTGTTTTTTTCTTTATCTTTCTAGCAAATTCTAAATCAGGAATTCCAGAATAACCCTGCGGTTGAGTTCTTGGATGAATAGAAATAGCATCACAATATTTTTCTGCAATTTTTAAGATTTTAGCAGTTTGCTCATCGGGCATTTTACGAATCTTTAGAGTCAAAGGTTTTTTTGTATTTTTGCGGATTGTTTTAAGTATTTCGTCTATCTTTTTATAATCTCCAATCATAAAATAACCTAATTTGCTCTGTTTTGCATGCGGACTCGGACAACCAAGATTAAAATCATAGAGAGAAATATTTTTATCATATTTTTTGATAAATTCTTTTATTCCCTTATCAGAATTGCAGGCAAATTGAAGTGCGGGTTTATCTTGAAAATAAAGCTTCTCGCGAGTTTGTGGATTTATCAATCCCGTGTAAGTTAATCCTGCCCCCGCTCCCTTACAAAGCATACGAAATGCAACATCATTGATCTGATGCATTGGCGCAAGAAAAATACGATTCTTGAGTTCAAGATTTCCTAATTTAATCATAAGCTTATAAGAAAACTAACGTATAAAAAACTATTGAGTAGCATTAGTAAAGTTCAGAAGTTCTGAGGGAATCTCTGTTTGAGTTAAGTTTACTACACCGAAATTTGAACATAAAAGTTTTATTTGCCCTAATCCTTGAGTTACCTGAGTCTCAAGTGTAGGAATATCCTTGCATTTAATTGCAATCTGTTGCATTTTATCCACAGCAATTTTAATAAGAGGATTCATGCAAGAACTTTGTAATTTTGCCTTTAATTTATTAACGCTGGCTTCAATTTCCGGAAGTTTATCACAATCTGTTTTATTTAACATTGAACCTTTCGCAGTTATAGCTCCAATATTTGTAGTTATTACTAATCCATCTGTTGTTGCAGTTTTTACTAAACCATATACCTGCCAAATTGTAATTCCAACAAATAAAATAACTAATAGGATAACTGCAAGAATTATCTTTCCAATCAACCCTTTTTTATTCATAATCATAATGAGATTTAGATATTTATAAACTATTTGATGTCTACCACATGATTAGTAATTTAATAAATCCAACTCGATTCGTTGGGGGACAAAACTAAGACTTGGCGATTTTCCAAATCGCTTCAAAATATGCCTTATATCCTTCTCTCAACTCCTTGCTCTCAATTAAAGTTGCGTATGGCTCATTTTTTAACAAAACAATCATAGCAATCTTATTTCCATAGATAATATTAGAAGTTGGAGCTGATGCTGTTGTCGAAAGGAATTTTACTTCCATAAACTTTAGAGTTTGCTTAAATTCCTTTATTCTCTTTTTTGTCTCTTCTGTTTCGTTATAAATTATTTTAACTTTTAGTTTTTGCTCTATTCTTCTATTATGCCAATTCTCCATAAAAAGAGGCATAACTTCAAATGAAGATTTCGAACTTCCATAAACCAACATTTCTTTTTTTTCTGTTCTAAGTATATCATTAAGAATTGTCTTTAATCCTTCAACTCCTTCATAAACCTCTATTTTTGGCTTTTTATGTTCTTCAAATGCCTCTATCTTTTTTAATTCAGGCATAATATCTTTTACTGCTTCTTGCTTTTCTTTTAAAATTGAAGTTAATTGTTCTGGTGAAGCTGCTCTAAAATATTTTTTATTATCTTTAATTACAAATGAAACAAGCCCTAATTCGATTAATCTTTTAAATAAATCATAAATGAGCTGTCGGGGGATATTAGTTTTTACTCCAACTTCGCTTGCTAAAGCTTCGCCCAATCCAAGCAGAGACAAATAAACTTTCGCTTCTTTCTCTGCTAGACCAAACTTTCTAAGTGCTTCTATTATTTCCATAATTTAAGAATAGATTAGCTAATATATAAATCTTACTAAGTGTCGAAAGTAATTTTCAGCAAAGCTTTAAGTAACGCTCTGTTATTACTCTAATAAAGTAAAAACACGACGATAAATAGAAAATGACAATAAAAAAAGCATTTTATGGAACACCTTTAGTAAGGGTCGTTACTCCTACTGGAGGTTATCTTAGAGGGGGATTTGGAAGAGAAATATATGATGAATATCAGAAGTTAGTTAGAGATAAATATCACAATAATGACGACTTAAAGAATGTGCTTGTCTATGAGGCAGGAGAGGTTATTGGAACAAGCATACCTGCCGTGATTGCTGTTAATGAAGTTTTACAAAAAAATGGTAGAAGAGAAAGAGTTGGAAATCTTACAGACATACAAAGAGCAATAAATATGAAATTTGATTTTGGAGAAAATCCACAAATTGACTTGGGCATTACAATAAATGATGAAGGACTACATCGTCCAAACTATTGTTTATCAGAACATGCTTATAGTGCTTTGGCGAGAGATTTACCCGCAAAATTAAAAGAAAGATTTCTAGGAATAAAATCGCCAGTATTAATTCCCTTAACGGAATTAGAACTCTATTTAACCAAAAGCTTTGGTAACTTAATGGCTCTTAAAGTAAGACTAAAAAGAGAAGCTACTATTTATGATAATCAACAAAGCCTTGTTGATGGGGGATATTACTCTCCTAAGGATATCTCTAAAGAAACCGGACTTCCAACAAGGCTAGGAAAATGGAGTAAAGAAAGAAATAGAGAACTAACTGGCTCTAGTCCAATGGGAAGATTAGGATTTTATGGCGGCCAAGAGTTTCATATAAGTGCTTATGATGACTGGCTCTATCATTCTAATTGGGATGGTAAACCCCATGGAAGAATTTTTATTGTAGACCCTCAAGATGTGAGGATTGTGGGAAATAAAAAATAATCTTCTTTTTCTGAAAAAGAAGCAAAATTATCTAAAAACTCAGCACTTCTCTCGCTTCTTCTAACGTATTAAAATAATCTACATTGCCTTCTTCAAAAATATGCCGAGCATCACGCACAGCTTCTCCGCCTAAAAATAGAGCAACAATATTTTTTCTTGTAAAATCCTTAAATGTAACAATCGCCTCTGCTGTTTTTCTAATCTCACTCATACTCTGAGGGGTGAGAATAACTAAAATAGAATCATAAAAGGTTTCATTTTTAATTTTTTCAAGGGCATTAAAGTAATCACTTCCTGTTGCAGTCCCAAGTATATCTAAGGGCTGTTTAGTGACTTCAAATCCTTTCTTAGAGAGATAATCCGAAAGTAAAGCGCCAGCCCCCCCTGCATTAGTTAAAATAAATACCTTCTTTCCAATCTTAACAGAATTTTCTTTTTGAATTATCAACTTCTTTTCAGTTATCTTTTCTAATGCATTAATTAAAGAATCACATAAAATAACTCCTGCTTGTTTAAATGCACCCTTGTAAATTTCATAATCTGAAGCTAAACTGGCAGTATGACTAAATGCAGCCTTGCGACCCATATCTGTGCTTCCTGCCTTAATAGCATAAATCGGCTTCTTACATTTTTTGCAGGCATTTATAAATTTTTTACCATCTTTTAATTTTTCAACATAAAGAATGATATTTTTAGTATTTTTATCTTTTGAAAAATACTCAATAAAATCACTAAATCCTAAATCGCCCATATTTCCGAGACTTGCAAATCCTGAAAAACCAATCTTCTTATCTGCGCAAAAATCAGAAATATAACTCCATAATGCTCCACTCTGACTAATAAAAGCAATATTTCCTTTTTCAGGCGTAGTTGCTGAAAAGGTTATATCAAGATTTTTATAAGGATTGCATATACCAAAACAATTGGGACCTATAAATCTTATATCATTCTTTTTTGCAATTTCCATAATCTCTTGTTCGCCCTTTATATTTCCAATTTCTGAAAAACCCGCACTAATAATAATCACATTTTTAACTTTCTTTTTCGCGCATTCATTCATTGCTCCAACAACAAATAAAGAAGGAACAGCAATTATAGCCAAGTCAATATCTTTTGGATAATCTAAAATATTTTTATAGCATTTTATATCAAAAATCTCCTCATGATTTGGATTTATAGGCACCAACTTTGCTTTAGAATCTAATATCTTTTTGGATAATATTCCACCAACCTTTTGCTCATGATCTGAAGCTCCTATTACTGCAATTGTTTTAGGATTAAAAAATTCTTTTATATCTAACACCATTTTTATAAGAATAAAAGAAGAGCAAGGTATAAATAGGTTTTGTTACTAATAGTTTTATGCAGAAGACATTAACAGAAAAAGAGGCTGAAGATTTTCTTGAAAAAGCAGGATTTAAAGTAATAAAACGGGCGGCTATAACTGATAGTGACCAAGTTAAAGCTCTAACAAAAACAATCGACTTTCCCTGGGCAATGAAATTAGGCTCAGCTAAAGTAGCGCACAAAGCTCAAGTCGGCGGAGTTATTTTGAATATAGAAAACTCCATGGCTGCGCAAGAAGCGTTTGATAAACTTTCAAAAATAGATGGATTTGAAGAAGCAATAGTGCAAGAAATGTTTTCTGGCGAAGAAGCAATAATCGGAATTAAAAAAACTCCTGAATTCGGACATGTAATTCTATTCGGACATGGCGGAATAAATGTAGAAAAAGAAAAAGATGTGTCCTTTAGAGTTCTTCCAGCAAGCAAAAAAGAATTAAAAAACATGATTAAAGAAACAAAGTTCTATAAAACTCTAGAAGAAAAAGATATCTCCATAGAACAAATAGAAAAAAATATAGATAAAATTCAGGAATTAGTTAAAAAGCATTCAAACATAATCGAATTAGACATTAACCCCCTAACAATTTCAAAAACCCAAGCCAAAGTTATTGATGCAAGAATAATTATGGATTGATAAGTCTGTTACTCCTAAATAAGAACAACAAAACCAAAAGATTTAAATACTATTATACCCTATAAAAATTAGAAAATGAAACAGACATTAAAAACTGCAATAAGAAATTCTCTAGCAGGTTTAGTTTTAGTTACTTGTGCTGGGTGTGTATCGCAACAACCATGGGTGCAAACAAGATTACCTATGGATATGAAATCAGATCCAGGTTATGCCTCAATATATGAACTCGGTACTGGGGCATACAAAGGACAAACACCTCTATCAGTCGAATATCCGATTAATGCTGAAGCAAGAACTAAGGGCAATATAACCGTAAACGGATTTAGAGCAGTATGGCCGAGCGGAGCACAAACAAAAACTGCTCCGGTATTAACACTTCCAGTTAATGGATATTCTAGACAAATTATATTTGAAAGACCACGAGACCATCCTGAAAAAGAAATAGACATTGGCTATGCCTTAAAAAAAGAAGAACTTGCAATTCAAAGACAGCAAACTCAAATTCAGCAGGAGCAGAATGATATTAGAAACAAAGAATTAGAAGAGCAAAAAGAAATGAATAATCAAGCATCCTGGAGACACTATTTTCAAACAACTGATTATCTTGGTAAAACTCTTCCTAAAATTAAATAAAAGCTTAAATACTAACCCTACTATATAAAATAACAAAATGATAAGAAAAAATTATTCAAATTTGGAAAAAGCTGCATTAGTAAGTTTAGCTGTATTAACCGCATATTTACCTATGACTACAAAAGCCGGCGATGAAAATTCTGTTTCAACTTATGATTCAAAAGCTCAAATTAGAAAAACTTACGAATTAGCTTCTCAACCTTTTGAAATAGCCTTAGAAACTCCAAAAGAAGTAAAAAGTTCGCCTTTAGAAATCAAAGCAGTTACAGACAGCGCAGGAAATATTGGAGCTGTTGCTACAATTACAATTGGTCCAAAATACGAAAGAGGATTCTGGAAGGGCTTAACAGATAATCTCATCCCATACAGACGTGCTAAAGATAGTGCTGATGGAAAAGGAAAATTATTCCCCTATTTTAGAGAAAAACCCATTAAGTGCATTGTAACAACTATTGTTGAAGGCGGATTAATCACATTAACCATGTCAGGCGGAGGCAGTGGCGGAAGTTCACAGCCAGCAGAACAACCAGCAAATACCGGTAGCTCAGGTTCAGGAAGTTCAGACTCAGGTTCAAGTGGAAATGATCAACCTGCACCAGCTCCTCAACCTCCAAGTGATGGTGGAAGCGGCGGATTATAATTTTTAGAAATTTTTTTGTTAATTCTTAATTAAAATACTTTAACTCATTAAAAATAATTCTCTAAGGAAAATTAATAGTATATGTATTAGTTGAAATATAATGCCCATTAGTATCATGTCCATAATATGTTAAATTATAAGTATTTCCTGTAGTCGTAGTATAAGCATAAGAATTCTTAACATAAGGTTGATTAATCGTAGCTTTTCGACCATCTGTAAAAATACTTGTTCTACAAGTCTTTCCAGAATAATCTGGCGGAGGAACCTTCCAACATTCAGTACCATTATCAATCAACCATTCAACACCAGCAGTTTCTCTAATAGTAATATCCCAATCAATTCTTTTGTTAGTTATTCCTGTAGCAGGATTTACCCAAGTATAAGCCCCACCTTGATTGAATGTCACACTCAACACAGCAGTCCCAGCTACAGGAGCTACACAAGCCCCATTCGTACAAACATCAGTGCCACTACATGTTCCTGTCAAACATATTCCACTACATCCATTGCTACCACCACAAACTTTTCCTGCGCAATTAGGTATACATTCAGTTGAAGCAACCGGTTTATTCGAATAATAATCCTGCGGCGTAATTCCATTTGGATAATTACCTTCCCAGAAAAAAAGCTTTAGCTTTTTTGCATCAAGAGGATTATAATAAGTAAGATTTGCAAAAATAAGAGCCTCATCAGAATAAACTTCTGTGTCTGAAATAACAAACGACATAGAGCCATTACTAAGCGAACAAATCTCGTTATAATTACAAACTCGAATACTATAATTAAAATTTACAGGAATAATTACCTTTAATTTATCATTAACCCCTCCAAGATATCCGCCAATAACTTGGCTTCTTAAAATTTCATCAGTTGTAACATAATCAAGAACATATTTTTGCAATTTACCAATTTCGTCAGCTGCTGAAATTTCTGGCTGATTTCTTTCAATAATTATAAGAACAACACCCATAACTAAAAGAACCGAAATAAAAGCCTCAACTATGCGCAGCCATCCGTTTTTAGACTGATACAGATGTTTTATGTTTCGTATTTTCATATCAGTATCCAACAAATGTTACGATAACATTAGCCATCTTTTTATAAAAATCATAATCAGGAATATCATTCTTAGCATGAATAAAGATTTTAGCCAAGCCTTCCCAAAAACTAAACCAACTTGCTGGCTCCATAATCAAACTTATCATATTTAAAATAAAATTAGGGCTATAGGTTCTAATAAAAGTTTCTGTAAAAAGAAGAATAGTTCCAATAATAATCCAGACAATTCCATCTTTTTTTATAGATTTTCTTTCTTTCTGTTTTTGAGCAAAATGTTTTTTAAAATGCTCTTTCAATCTTTTTTTTATTTTAAGTTCATCATTAAAATTCCTTTTCATCTTAGGCATAGATAAAATAAGTTCTATGCCTTCATCTTTTTCAAGAGCAGCATGATTGCATTCTATTAAAAAATCATCAGATAAAGCTTTTTCAGAATAATCTCGAGGGTCAAAACTCGAAAAAATATCTTCATAAGAGTTAAGAATCAAACTTATATTAGCCTGCTTAATGTCTTTAATTACCTCACCCTCTTTCATAATTCAATAGGGTTTTACACATTTATAAATATAGCGAAGATGTTTCAGTTAGGCTTCGCATTATCAAACCAAAATTAATAATGTAACAAATCATCAACTTACATCTACTCACAAACCCACTCGAAGAGGACAAACCTTAGGTTTTCCATAAAAATTAAGAATTTTTGGGGCTCAGAAAATACGTTGATTTTCTGTGTCTTCAGAACTTTTCCTCTTAATTAAACTCGTGAACTTGCTCGTTCAAAACTTCTGCTTCCGAAATTATGACATTAATAAGAATTTTTATTTAAATAATGTCTACGAAACTTAAGAAAATTTACATCTTTATGCCGAAATCTTTTGCATCACGAATCTTTTTATCGTGTTGATCCATTTTTCCTGCAATAAGACAATCATAGCAAATATGAATTGTTCCATCTTTTTCTCTTATTTGAAAAGTATTTTTACACTTTGGACATAATACGTTATCAACTACCATACTTTTTCTATAAGAGGCGACTATTTAAGTATTTTGTAATTACAGGAGATAGGATGATTTGTCTTACAATAAACATTTAAAAACATTCTAAATTTTGATTAGATATGCCCCCATAGTCTAGAGGCCAAGGACGATTCCTTCTCAAGGAATAAACCCGGGTTCGAATCCCGGTGGG